>JGI20156J14371_10001777_pt1 | contig 17579 bp, 15 predicted proteins | sample COG_06_FD_14371 | JGI IMG/M metagenome (IMG submission 14371)
AAAAGAAGACATCGCCGAATTCATGAAGTTTCGCCACCGACTCTGTCAGGCCTTTTGCGCCGTCTAAAATCTCACCAAGGGTTTCTTTTAGAACTTGGGTATAAAGCAACTGCTTGCCGTATTTCCACTCATAGATGGCCTTTGATTCGTCTAGGCCCTCGTAACATTGCAATCGAATACAACTGATGCCGAGCATATCGGCCACGGATTTCGCCAGCTCCGTCTTACCAACGCCGGGAGGGCCTTCAATGAGTACTGGCTTGTCTAAGTGATAGGCCAAGAAAACCGCGGTCGCGATCTGTTCATTGGATATATAGTTTAACCCTGCTAGGCCGGAGTGGATGGCCTCAATGGTCGCTAGGTGCTCGTCGCGGTCTAAGGTCAACGGTGATCCCCTTTTGAATAGATTAGGTAATGCGACAGGCAGTGGTTGCACGGCGCGGGCTAATAATGCGTCAGGCATTATGGAAAGACCACGATAACTTGTACAGACAGAGTCAGACTATCATTCATGGCGATCCCTATGGATCATGTTGAATGATAGATGNCGCGCTCAAGGCGAACTTGTGATCCGGAACAGCGTCTGNTTANGGCGTAACGAGTNAAGCGCGTAAGCCGAGCTTTGCATTTTCTCGCGCCGTGCTGCTGAGATTATCTTAGCGAATGGCGGCGCAGCCTATCGTGTGGCGCGAGACCGTGGGTGCGTTTGCTGAGCACTTTCCCCAAAATGGGACTGGGTTAATTCGGTTAGTGTCAGTGAGCCCTTGCTCGTGATTTGCACTCTAAGCTGTTATTTTTCGGACAAGGGGTAAATTTATGAGGGGATCATGACAAAACTTTGGCTATTGATTGTAGGCGTTGCATTGAGTTGGGCAGTTTGGGCTGATTATCCGTCGACCTATGAACCGCCACCCCATGCAGCTTTCGTGCTGACCCATGCAATCGTTGACATTGGCGAAGGGCAGGGCGAGTTCAACGGCTGGGTATCGGTGGCCGATGGTAAGATTGCGGCCATTGGCAGGATGGACGAACCAACACCCGGTGATGCACTCGAAATCAATGCGGGGGGCCGCTGGCTGACGCCCGGCGTGATCGATGTCCACAGTCATTTAGGGGACTATCCGTCGCCCGGGTATCGGGCGCACAGTGATGGCAACGAAGCCACGTCACCCGTGACGGCTGAAGTTTGGGCTGAGCACAGTGTTTGGCCTCAAGACCCACAGTTTCCGCTTGCCCTTGCTGGGGGCGTCACAACCCTGCAAGTGCTGCCGGGTTCCGCGAATCTGTTTGGTGGGCGCAGCGTCGTTTTGAAAAACATTTGGTCGCGGACGGTCCAAGGTATGAAGTTCCCAGGCGCGCCCTACGGTTTGAAAATGGCGTGCGGCGAAAACCCGAAACGGGTTTATGGCGGTCGCTCCCAGTCCCCTTCAACACGTATGGGCAACTTTGCAGGTTATCGAAAAGCCTGGATCGATGCGCAAGAATATCAAAAAAAATGGGTACGCTTTGAAAAAGCGTTGGGTGAGTACGAACTTTGGCGTACCAGCAACGAGGGCGAATCAGATTACAAGGAGCCGCCCTCGCCCCCTAAGCGCAACTTGCAGATGGAAACCTTGGTTGGCGTGTTAAAGGGCGAAATTCTAGTTCATAACCACTGTTACCGAGCAGATGAGATGGCCCAGATTATTGATTTGAGCCACGAGTTCGGTTACCAAGTGACCGCATTTCACCATGCGGTCGAGGCTTACAAAATTGGCGATCTCTTGGCTGCGAATAACATTTGCTCGGCAATGTGGGCGGATTGGTGGCAGTTTAAACTGGAGTCCTTTGACGGCATCAAAGAGAACGTCGCGATGGTTCAAGCAGCTGGCGCTTGCGCCATTGTTCATTCGGATTCGGCAACAGGCATACAACGCTTGAATCAAGAGGCCGCAAAGGCGATGGCTGCCGGGCAACGGTTGGGTTTGCGTGTTGATGCCTCGGTCGCGCTGACCTGGATTACAAGAAATGCGGCACAAGCGCTTGGCGTTGCCGATCAAACTGGGACCCTAGCAGTCGGTAAAATGGCGGATATGGTGCTCTGGAGCCATCCGCCGATGAGTGTTTATGCACGCGCCGAAACAGTGTTCATTGATGGCGTTCGCCGCCTTGATCGAGCCGCTGGACTGAGTCCGGTGACCGACTTTGAACTGGGTCAACGCGAAGAGGTGTTTTGATGAAACGATTACTCCTGGTTACTACGATGTTGGTTATGTCTAACCTGTCAGCGAATGAATTGCTGATTCAGAACGTAAGGCTGCTTACAACCAGCTTCGAATCTGGCGTCATCGTCGATCTTCGGGTTGAAGATGGCATTATTACGGAGATCGGCGCTGACCTAGCGCCAAGCCCGGGTGCCACCTTTCTCGATGGTGAAAATCAGCCGGTGACAGCCGGTTTTATTGATTCAGGCACGACCATCGGTCTTGCCGAAGTCAGTGGCCTTGGCGTAAGCCGTGACGGCGAGCAGGTGGATGATGATATGACGGCGGGCTTTCAGGTTTATTTGGCCTTNAACGAAGACTCAAGCCTCATCCCCATCGCCAGTAACGATGGCATNACGCGCGGTCTTATTGTGCCGGAGGCGGGGGATAGCAATTATGCTGGTCAGAGCGCGNTGGTCCGATTTNCGCGTGGTGCTGCGTTTTTGCAGCAGNAAACGGTGGCGCAGCATTTGTATTTGCGTGAGGGCGATCGGCGGCGAGCGGGGGGATCTCGGTCCAGTGCGCTTGCTGCGGCGCTCGAGGCGCTTGAGGAGTCTGCGCGATATGATCAACAGCCGCGGGCTTTCAATACCAACAAGAATCGGTCTTTTAACCTAGATGAATCGGATCTTGTCGCGTTGTCGGCGGTGCGGCGCGGCAAGGTACCGCTGGTGGTGCAGGTTGATCGCGCGGCCGACATCATTAAGGTGGTGACGGCCTTTGGTTCGTACCCGGCGCTGCGCCTGGTTTTGGCGAGCGCGACGGAAGCTTGGAAAGTGGCGCCGCTTTTAAAGGCAGACAATATTCCGGTTTTGATTAATGTTATGGAGAACCTGCCGCAAAATTTTGATCGATTGGGAGCTCGGCTGGATCAAGCGACGTTATTGGCGGAAGCGGGGGTGCGCTTTGCCTTTTTCTCGGGCTCGCCTTACTCGGAAACCCGCTCATTGAGTCAGGCGGCAGGGATTGCTGTGGCTCAGGGTTTGTCCTGGCAGCAGGCGATCACGGCGATCACCGCCGCGCCTGCCGAAATCTGGGGACTTAAAGGCCTTGGTCGAATCGAGGTAGGCGCTATTGCTGATTTGGTTATTTGGAATGGTGATCCACTTGAGGTGACCTCGGCGCCTGTGGCGGTTTTGATTGATGGCGCGCGGGTTGACCTTGAAACACGCCAGGATGCCTTGGCTAAGCGATACGTCGAACTGTTAAATCTTAAATAGGATTGGCGCCAAATCAGGCACTCGGCGCTGGTAAAGTTGCTTGACCCCAAATTGGGTGTCGACCGGCCCAAACCGGGGTGCGAGGATAAGCGGTAAGGAACGAACAAGAAGAAACGAGGAAGAATAAATGAAGATCATGGCCCACTGGATGAACTCAGTCCTTCGCATGTTGTTTATGAGCTTCTGTTTTTGGGCTGTGCCCAGTGTTGCTTTGGCGGCGCAGGACCCGCTGCAGCAGGAGGTGGCAGCCTTGTATGATCAATCCCTTGATCAGCTGTTTAAACACTTTCACGCCAACCCGGAACTGTCTTTCGTTGAGGTTAAGACGGCGGCAAGGATGGCTCAGGAACTCAGCGCGTTGGGTTATGAGGTGCATTCTGGCATTGCCAGGACGGGAGTTGTTGCGCTGCTTCGCAATGGCGCTGGACCCTTGGTCATGATGCGGGCGGATATGGACGCCTTGCCCGTCAAAGAGCGCAGCGGTTTACCCTATGCGTCGCAAGTTGTGCAGGAAAATTTAGAGGGTCAGCGTTTCCCAGTCATGCATGCCTGCGGACACGATGTTCATATCACCTCCTTGATCGGTACAGCGCAGATAATGGCGGCGCACAAAGAGACCTGGTCCGGCACGTTAATGTTGATCGCGCAACCGGCGGAGGAGTGGAAGGATTCTGGTGCTGCAGCCATGCGCGCCGCGGGCATTTGGCAGCGCTTTGGAACGCCAGACTTTGCGCTGGGGTTTCATGTTGCCGCGGACATTGAGGCCGGGAAGTTGTTTGCATCCCGAGGCGCCGCTTATTCGGCGGTCGATTCTTTGGACATCGTTGTCCCGGGGATTGGGGCTCATGGTGCGAGCCCGCATCGCGGTCGTGATCCGATCGTCATCGGCGCGCAGATCGTGTTGGCGCTGCAAACCATTGTCGCGCGGGAGGTCTCGCCACGAGAGCCGGCAGTTGTGACCGTTGGGGTTTTTCGCGCCGGCAACAAACGCAATGTCATCGGAGAAGAGGCGCGGTTAGAGTTAACCGTTCGGTCAGATTCCGGGCAAACCAGAACCCTATTGCTCGCAGCGATTGAACGCATCGCGGTGAATATCGGGCGCGCGGGTGGATTGCCAGAAAGTCAGTTGCCTTATCTTGAAATGAAAGGGGGCGTACCGGTTACTGAAAATAATGCCGATTTGGCGAGTCAGGTACTCAAGGCTTGGGCGGACGAGCTGGGTGAGGACATCATTGCTGTCTATGAGCGAGAGGGTATGGGCGGCGAAGATTTCCCGTTTTTCACCCAGGATCCTGTTATACCCAGTGTTTATTTCTCGGTAGGCGGCACATCCCAAGCGCGTTTTGCAGCTTTTGAAGCAAAGGGCCNGTCTCTGCCATCGCATCATTCGCCGCTTTTTCAGATCGAACCTCGGCCAGCCNTCATTNCGGGCGTACTCGGAACGGTTATTGCCTTGCGGTCGCTCATGCAAAATCGTGCGGTTGAGAATGATTAAGGCCGGAACAAGCCCTGTTCTCGATTGCGTTGGCGCTGGCGCCGGTTTTCGTCACCGAGGGATAAGAGCTGTTCTCTATTAAAGGCTGTGATGGCCATAAAATTGTCTCGCCAGTCCTCGGACGCTGACCACTGGTTCGGCAATTGTTGAACGACGCCAGGATTTTGAGCCTGATAAAGCAGTTCGAGGGCGGCCTCGAGAGTTTGATTTTGCATTGCTCGATCAAACGGTTTGCCAACAGGGTTCCCCAAAGGTAAGTCGTTAAAGACGATGCGGGGCGTCCCAGCCTGTTGCAAAATATCTAACGCGGAGCCAATCACAACGGTTGCAATCCCCGCGGACTCTAGCGCTCTGGCCGCCAAACTGACGGTCTGATGGCAAACCGGTCACAACGGAATCAGGATCGCCAGATCAACGGCATCCTCGAGGCAGTGCTGGGCAATCAGCGGGGCATCCTGATCGCGGGTATGACGCTGGCTATATTCGGTTGGGATAAAATGAAATCTTGGCGCGAGGGAGCCGATGTCGCCCGCGGCAACCCGTTTGTTGAGCGCGTGTAGCGGAAAGTAGGATTCTCGGTCGTTGGTATGGGTTGTGATCTTGTCCCAGGACACTTCAGTGGTGTCGAAATGCGCAGGCACTCAGAAAATCGATAGCTTTTAGCGGCCCGGATCGGTTTAGGAATGCTGGGCTCAACGACAGCGGTGGTCACAAGCGTGATCCGTGCAGATTTGAGTGGCCTCGCGGGTTTGCTGAACGGCGTCTGCGTATTCGTGGCCCATTGGTAGTCCTGGTCAAACCCTTGCGCCCGATAATAGGCTTTGGTTCGCTCGATATACCGAATCATGACGTGTGTAGCCGGATAAGACCTTCTTGTGCACACGACGCCACTAAAATGCCATCTGTGTCGTAAAAGGTGCCGCGACTAAAGCCTCGGGCGCCGCCAGAGTAGGGACTGTCTTGATGATACAAAAGCCATTCATCCGTTTTAAACGGGCGATGAAACCACATAGCATGATCCAAGCTGGCGACCTGAAAATTATCTTGACGCCAATTGATCGCATGGGGCCGGTAACTGGTATCGATCAAGGTCATGTCTGAGGCGTAAGCAAGCAGGCACTGATTCAAGCGAACATCATCGGGCATCGTATCGATGGTTTTGATCCAGACACTTTGCTCTGGGGCCAGAGGTTGCGGGTTGGCATCATTCATTGGGTCCGCAAAGCGCATCTCGATCGGACGGGGGCGTTTAACAAAGGTTGAGTCAGCCTCTGGCACGTCGCGAAGGTATTCATCCATCAGCATCTCTTCGCTTTTGCAGTCTTCAGGCGGCGGCGCACTGGGCGCGGTCATTTGGTGCTCTAGGCCTGCCTCCATAACCTGAAACGAAACCGACATGCTAAAGATCGCCTGGCCTTTCTGAATGGCTTTGACGCGTCGGGTGGTAAAACTTCGGCCATCACGGATGCGATCGACCTGATACAGAATCGGACAAGTTGTATCGCCCGGTCTTAAAAAATAACCATGTAAAGAGTGTGCGGATCGACTTGGATCGTCCACGGTTCGGGATGCCGCGACCAATGCTTGACCAATAACTTGACCGCCATAAACGCGTTGCCAACCTTCATCGGGGCTGACGCCGCGAAAGAGATTGGTTTCAATTTGTTCGAGGTCTAAAAGCGTGAGTAGATCTGAGAGCGCTTGTTTCATGGAAAAAGGTGCCTGAAGTCGAAACACTATTGTCTCCGACTTCAGACGCCGAGTCCAAACCCAACGCGGGTTGGGTTTACAGGTTCTTAGTACTTGTATTCTTCAGATTTAAAAGGACCTTCTCCAGGCACGTTAATGTAATCAGCTTGCTTTTGAGTCAGTCGAGTAATCGTCCCGCCAAAACCTTCCACCATGTATTGCGCAACCTCTTCATCGAGCGCTTTGGGCAAAACCTCAACCGTGACCGGTTGCCGCTGCATCGGATCATGACTCGCCCACGCACGTTCGAACAGATACATTTGTGCTAAAACTTGGTTCGCGAAAGAGCCGTCCATGATGCGTGACGGGTGACCGGTCGCGTTGCCAAGGTTGACCAAGCGGCCTTCTGACAGTAGCAAAATGTAGTCGGTTGGATCGTCGCTGCGGAAAATTTTATGAACCTGCGGTTTAACTTCTTGCCAACGCCAGTTGTCGCGCATGAACTGTGTATCGATCTCAGTGTCGAAGTGTCCGATGTTACAAACGACCGCGTTGCTCGCAACCGTTGCCAACAAATTCTCATCGCACACATTGACGTTGCCGGTGCAGGTCACAATCATATCGGTGCCTTGCATCAATCGTAGATCGATATCTTCTTTTTTACCGGTGTTAATGCCATTGATATAGGGAGACACGACTTCGTAGCCGTCCATGCAGGCTTGCATGGCGCAAATAGGGTCGATTTCTGTGACGCGGACAATCATGCCTTCCTGGCGAAGACTTTGAGCCGAGCCTTTACCAACATCGCCATAACCAATGACCAAGGCCTTTTTACCCGCCATGAGCATGTCGGTTGCACGCTTGACTGCGTCGTTCAGGCTGTGTCGACAACCATACTTGTTATCGTTTTTGGATTTGGTAACAGAGTCGTTGACATTAATGGCGGGTACTTTAAGTTCGCCGGCTTTGAGCATTTCTTGGAGTCTGTGGACCCCGGTCGTGGTTTCTTCTGTAATACCGTGTATCGCCGCTAATAGATCTGGGTATTTGTTATGCACCATTTCAGTCAGGTCGCCGCCGTCATCTAAGATCATATTGGCATCCCAAGGCTTGCCATCTTTTAAGATGGTTTGCTCAATACACCAGAGAAATTCTTCTTCGGTCTGACCTTTCCATGCGAAAACACCAATACCGCTGGCAGCGATTGCCGCGGCAGCATGATCTTGGGTTGAAAAAATGTTGCAAGACGACCAGCGCACTTCTGCACCCAAATCAACCAAGGTCTCAATGAGAACGGCGGTCTGGATTGTCATGTGGATACAACCCAAAACTTTGGCGCCTTTTAAGGGTTGTTCGGTTTGGTATTTGGCTCGCAGCTTCATCAGCGCTGGCATTTCTGCTTCAGCCAGTTCAATTTCTGCTCGGCCAAAATCGGCGAGGCTAATATCGGCTACTTTATAATCGGTCATGATGACTCCTAAGGTTGGGTGTTAAAGTGAATGTGCTGTGAAAATTTTCAGCTGTAGTTGAAAACCATTTTTCAAACCAAGGAACGCGCCCTGCCCGCGCTGAAAGCCAGATGCGCTCGCCCAAAGATCGAGATCGTCAGGTTCGAATCCAAGCCAAAGGTCCCCGCAAATGTCCCGGGTCCAGTCTTGTTGGTGCGGGCAAAGGTCAATTAACAGCAGCTTGCCCTTTGGCTTGATGAGTCCAGCTGCTTTTTGAAAAAAGGCGGCTGGCGCCGGTAAGTGATGGAGCACCATGTTGCAGACCAATAGGTCCGCCGGGAAATCTAGGGTCAGGGTGTCGTAATCTTGCAGCATGAAGTGAACGTTCTTAAGCTGTTCTTGTTGTACCCTTGCTTTGGTCTTCTTGAGCATTTCGGCCGAGTTATCAACAACCAGGACGGACTTAAAAGTGCTTGAAAGGCTTGTGAGTAACGGGCTTTCGCCGGCGCCGATTTCAATAACCCGGGTTTCTCTTGGGAGGTTTTCGTTGCCGATTAAGTCTCCCACACACCCCGAGTAGTGCTCGAAGGATGCGACAAGATCCTGATTTTCCTTCAGCTGTGCCGCGCAGCGCTTAAAAAAGTCAGCCGATTGTTGACTACGGTCATCGTAGATTTCCTGACGGGTTTTGAGCAACTCAGGTGATAAGGCTGTTTGGTCAAGGGTTTCTAAGAAGGTTTTTGTCAGATCGCTCAAGAAACCGTTCTGCGGTAACATCGCGCGACGATAAAATATGGAGGTGCCTTCGCGCTTTGTTTCAAGCAGGCCGCAGCCGGTGAGAATTTTTAAGTGATGGCTCATGCCCGATTGGGGCGTCGTGGTAATGTGACAAAGCTCCATTACGCCGAACGAGTTGTTTTGGAGCAGTCGCAAGACGTCCAGGCGTAAGGGATCTGCAAAAGCTTTTGACAGCGCAAGAATGGCTGCGGGGGCGGTTGGGGTTGGTAAAGGTTGGGCGATCATTGAGCTATATCAAAATTTTTCGATATAGTACTCAAAACAACGCAGAGTGCAATTAAATATCAAAATAAATTGATAAAAGAAGGAGCCGATTGATTATGGCCTCGATTCGGCAAATACAAGCAAAATACGATGCCGAGGAAGATCGGTTGTTGCTACGTGTGGGCACAGATGAAGCGCAAGCCCACGGCATCTTACTCACGCGGCGGTATTTACAGCTATTGTTGAAGGCGCTCGGGCAATACGCCGCTGCGGATCCTGATGTGGGAACCCTTGCGTCTGCCTCGGATCGGCAGGATGTTCAGGATTATAAAGAGCGTCAAGCCTTGGATCGGGCAAATTTTGAGACGCCCTTTGCCGCTGCCAGTGACCCTGAAGTCAGTACGCCGCAAGCATACCAACTTGCCTACAAACTGACCTACCGAATCAAAGAAGATCAGCTTCACGTATCGCTATTGCCGAAGGCGGGTGAGGGCCTTAATTTAACCTTCAATCATGAAATCGCGGTATCGATTACGGCAATCTTGCATTCGGCAGCGTCGAAAGCCGATTGGCGAATTCAAGCGCCAGTTGACCCGCTCGTGCAACAAAATCTTAAAATCGTGAATTAAAGCGCCAAGGTTTGGTTTGCAGGCGGCGCAGCTCTCGGGAGGGTGACGCCAACGCGAACCCCAGAGGGGTCCGCTAGATTGTTGATGTGGACAGAACCCTGATGGTGGTCGGCGATGACCCGGACAACATAAAGGCCAATCCCGAAATGCAGGCGGTTGTCAGGATTGTTTGCTCTGGCGGTTACCATTGAATCAAAAATACTGGTGAGCAAATTCTCTGGAATACCCGGGCCGACATTCGTGATGTCGAGGTTTAGGTCCGTGCCGACGGCCTTTAGATCGACGCAGATAGTGCTACCGACCTCCGAAAAGTCGACTGCGTTGTCGATGAGTTTGTCGAGGAGCTGCTCAATTCGATAATCACATATCCAAGCAAACAGGGGCTCATCTGGCGCGTTGAGGGTGAATGCCCGGCCAGGTTGCGTCATCTTGCAGTTGCTCACATAGGATTGCAGCAGCAGTTTGAGGTCAATGCATTCAAGGTCATCGCCAATGAGTGCTTCTTCAAGGTTTGCGGCATCGGCAAGATTCTGAACGATTAACCCAATGCGATTGAGGCCGCGTCGTGCGCTGTCTAGGTACTTTTGCCGACCCTCGGGTGTTTGTTCAGTCGCTAAGTTATCAAGCGATGTTGACAGCGTGTTGAGTGGGTTGTTGATTTCATGGCGAAGCGTTCGTGGCATGTTTTCGAGAAATTGATTGTGCTGATGGAGCCTTGTGAGCATGTTTGAGATCCCGCGGGCCAAATCACCGAGCTCGTCGCCAGAGTTGGTCTCCGAGGTTAATCGGGGCGAGGTCAGTCGACCGTGTCGGTCGATCACGCCGGTGGCTTCGTTACCCAATCTGCGAATTCTGCGCGCTAACCGGGCTGAAAAAAGCAGGATGATCCCGGCGAAAATGATCACCGAGATGACGGAAAAATTCACGATCCGCTTGAGCGCATCCCGGCGGAGATTGAGAATCCGATCGGTGGTTTGTTTTAAGACAACCACGCCTAATATTGCGCCCTCGTCAATAATGGGGTGCGCCGCGACGATTATTTCACCGTCCATGGGCGAAATAAAATAAGCAACGGTTGGCTCGCCGGCGAGGGCCGCTGTAATGATATTGTCCTCTTGGCCAATGCGGGTTGTACTCAGCGTCCGTTCGACCAAAGTGTAAAATGGGTCTAATAGCCAGGCGCTGATCGCGGTGAGCCCAAAGCCTGCGCTGCTCGACGCGTCGGCGGGCACTGCGTCATCAGAGTGATAGCTGCCGACCTCGGCTCGAATGCGGCTTTGGGAATCGATCACTTGAATGTTGGCGCCTGAGTATCCGAGGCCCTCAATAATTCTTAAGACCTCTGGCGTCTTGAGCAAAACCAGTCCGAAGGCCTCGCGCTCGCCTGATGGTAAGGTGCCGGTGATGGACTCGATCGCACGGGTTGAGTCGTTGTCGACATCAACGACCGCAAGGCCAAAGTTGCGCGTTGGTCCGAGCAGCTCAAGCGGAATCCGGAACTCTAAAGCATAGCCATTTTCGGTCTTCAGCAGGACGCCCGGGACCCGATTATCGGCCTCGCCATCAAGGGCATAGCGCCAGTTTCGGTCGACTCGATAGGCGGTTGTGATGCCTTCTTCGGTTGCCGTGATCACCAGTTGCTGTGTTTGGCCGGCCTGATCGGTGTAGGTCACTCGGATATGGTCAGATAAATCGAGTCTTAGAATATCGTTGTCACGATAAATCATTTGATCGTCTAGGACTTGTACTAAGGCATAAACCTGTCCTTTGTGTTCGCCCAACACGAGGTAAAATTGGTTTAAGGCTTCTGGGTCATTGGCGTTAAGCGATGGCGCTTGTCCAAAGCCAACATTAAAATCCAGGACATCCTCCCAGTCTGAATTCTTGCCATCGATTCGAATCGGTTTCTCGAGGGGGTGCGCATAGAGTTTTTCGTAGCCATCCGGACTGATCGGTAGCTCGTCAAAAAGATCGGATCGACCATTTAAAAGCGTTGAAATCCCCTCTGCCGTGAGTAGTTGGGCATTGGCTTGGCTATCAATCAGGATCTCTTCCATTTCGCTTAGGTAGAGATAGCTGAACCAGGGGATGACCACCAAAATAAAACTGGTCAGAATAAAAAGCTTGGTTCCCAGCTTTGGGCCCTTATAGGTCAAGGTGCCCATGTGTTATTGCGTCGACCACCGGTATCCAAAGCCATACTCACTCTTGATGCACTTAAAATCGGGATCGATGGTTTCGAATTTCTTGCGAATATTACGCATGTGGGTATTGATCGTATTGTTGGTCACCAAGGACTGCATGGTCGCATTCATTAGGGTGTCGTAAGAGACCGCATGACCGGGTACGCGAACGAGTTTTGCCAGCATTCTAAACTCGGTTCCGGATAAATTAATGGGATGATTTTTCCATGAGACCAGTAAAGCGTCTTGGTCGATCGACATGTCGCCGACTATTTTGGCTTCCGCGGTGCCTTGAGCTGCAAGGTTTCGGACTTCATGAATCCGGAGCAGGGAGCTAATTTTTTCTGAAAGGTAATCCAATGAAATTGGTTTGGGTAAATAATCCCAGGCGCCCAAGCGCAGACCGCTAATTTTATCGATTTCTGCAATACGTTCGGTTAGGAAGATGACCGGTAGGTTCGGAGACCGGGCCAAAAGATCTCGACAGATCTCGAATCCGGCATCAACTTCATCGCCAAGAATGATATCTAAAATGACAAGATCGGGGAGTTCGCTGTCGAAGCCGAGCAGTGCTTCAGCCCGACTTGAAAAGCCGCGAACTTGATATCCCTTCTTGCTGATCGCATCGATATAGTTATTTCTTTGGTCGATGTCGTCCTCGACGATCACGATCTTTTTTGCCATATCAGTCGTCCTCACGCTAGGTGTTGATAAAGTTAAAGCATTCATTCGCTCGCGGGTAGTGTGGAAGGGCTACTTTCCGCATCAGAGGCCGATTTTATAGCAGGCTCCATCGGTTCTACAGGGTTTTACCTCGAATATTCATCATTCCTTCCTGCTGACTCCGATGAGTTTGGTTTAAATAAAGGCAACTGCGAGAGGAAGTCATTATGAAAGTGTTCTTACCAATGCCTGACGAGCCAGAGTTCGCGCAATTCGTGACCCAGGGTTCCTGCGTTCCCTTTGATGCTGGCTTTCTGCATGCGAGCACGATTCGAGCGACCGCACTGCCACCAAAAAATTGGCCAGCAGAAGCGGTTGACGCGGCGCTGGGTTGGACAAGGGCTGAGGCTTAAATAAGGCCGTTTTGTCCGAGCCCCGATTGCGGGCCTTGTCTTGGTTATTTAATCCGCGTCCGTTTGTCCGCACGTGGNTAGAACGTGTTCAGGACACGGTCACGGTTTCATCTGAATCTGATCGGAGCAGGCGGCTGTAGGGTGGGGTGCCGAGTCCGGATCGATGCTGGAAATTCTGAGTTTAAAATCTTCTTATCTTCTTATCTTCTTATCTTCTTATCTTCTTTTGTTATCTTCACAATATTCTTTTCTGTTTTTGCAGGCTTTAGGGTTAAATCGCGCTGACTGGTTGGAGAGGTCCAGCGCAATTAAAGCCCGTGAGTTGGGGAACCAATGCGGGGTATCGGCGTAAGCCCCGAGTGGCCGTGTTCATGGCATCCCATGATTAAAAGGTCTACCGGTACAAACACCAATCCTTACGGGGTCTCTAGGACGCGCGCGTCGCCAGGAATTGATTGACGTCGTGTAATGTCGGAATTGAGGTTGCGGCGCCCGGTTGGGTCACCGAAAGTGCCGCCGCGGCGGCAGCCGTCTGCAGCGCCAGCTCGACCTGCTTGTCTTCATCAAGGTTGCGAGAAAATATCCGGTGAAGGTGTCACCCGCGCCAGTGGTGTCAACGGTCTCAACCGGATAGGCAGGTTGCGACAGATTGCGTTCAGCGGTTCGGAACAGAACGCCCGCTGGACCTAAGGTGAGGACCACCGCGCTATGGGGATATTGGTCCAAGACAGCATCGCAAATTTCGCTTGGTTCGGTTTTACCCGTTAAAGCCTCGCCTTCGGTCTCGTTAATAATAAAGTAATCGATCAGCGCCAAGGGCAGGGCCCGGGCGTTTGCGTTCATCGGCGCCATGTTGAAAGCAACTTGCAAGCCTTTTGCTTTGGCCTGACGAATAGCAGCTTCGTTGCCGCTGGTTTCGTTTTGAATGAGTAAGATCTCATCGCCAGTTGCGTCGTTAAGCGCCGCATCAATGAGGTGCTCGTGTGCCGCTAGATTGGCACCACCCAAGATGATGATGGCATTTTCTCCGCTCGGATCGATTTGTAAAATCGCCTGACCTGTTGGGGTATTGGTAATGCCGAGGTGGGTGATGTTCACGCCGCGTGCGGTCATAAGCTCTGCAAGCCACCGTCCGTCCTCACCGACTGCGCCAACATGGGTGACCGCGCAACCGGCTTCGGCAACTGCGATGGATTGATTGAGACCTTTCCCGCCCGGGAAAATGGCGTAACCCGTACTGCTGAGGGTTTCGCCTGCGCGAACAAAATGCGGAATTTGAAAAACGTGATCAATGCAGCAGGATCCGTAGTTGATAATTTGACTCATGTTGGGTTTCTAATTGCTCAAAAATTCTGTTTAAGTTATCCGAACGGAATCTTTTGCACAATCAAAGCAGGTGTCCGGGCGCGAATCGCGCTCTGGGGTTGCAAGCGCTAGCGCCGGTTTGGTGAAGGTCTGCGTCCTTGAAATTCTTCGTTTGCTTTACTCGGCGTGGAAGCGGTCTGTGAAAATGCGCGTCATCTCGTCAACCAGGATCTGTCTATGAAGGTTTTACTGNTGCTTGTTTTGTTTGCCGTCAGTTCGGCCGCGTTNAGCGAAGATGCGGCGCTATCGCCACCGGCCACTTCGAAGGTGGTGCTGCATGTTTTGGGGGTCGCGCAAGATGCCGGTTATCCGCAGGTGAATTGTTATGAGCCGCGGTGCTTGCCGGTCTGGGCACAGCCCGAGTTAGGCTCCGGCGCAAGTATGCTGGCGCTGGTAATTGATGGCCGGCGATTTCACCTTTTTGATGCGGCGCCGACCTCTGCCGCGCCAGTTGTATCAGTTCTGGACAGAGACCGGTTTAACCTTGGGCGACCTGGACGGCGTCTGGTTAACCCATGCCCATATGGGTCACTACGCAGGACTGCTGCATTTTGGTAAAGAGGCTGCCAACACCCGCGCGGTGCCAGTGCATGCCATGCCGAGGATGATGGCGTTCCTTGCGCGAAACGGACCTTGGCGCCAATTGGTATCGACGCAAAATATTGTGGTGCGTCCGTTAACCGCCAATACGCCTGTTTTGATTGGGGCCGCGAAGATAACGCCTTGGTTAGTGCCTCATCGAGATGAGTTTAGTGAAACCGTCGGTTATTTGATTGAAGGGCCCAATAAGCGGGCAGTGTACTTGCCAGATATCGATAAGTGGCAAAAGTGGGATCAAGACTTGGCCACGGTTCTTAAAACGGTTGATGTCGCATTGCTCGATGCCACGTTTTTCAGCGGGGATGAGTTACCTGGTCGCGATATTGCCTTGATCCCTCACCCAACGGTTCTGGAATCGATAGCGCTGTTAAAGCAACTGCCCAGGCCTGTGCGCTCAAGGGTTGTGTTCACGCATATGAACCATACAAACCCGTTGCTCGACCCGGGTTCGAAAGCAACGCAATCGGTACTTGCCTTGGGGTTTAAGATCGCCCGAATCGGTGACCGGTTTGATCTTTAATTGGGTTGCGCGGTCATTATCCGGGTTCAGGTTTTTGAGAATAATCTCCGCTCATCTTCGAGCCGAGCAGCTGAACCAGGATTAAACCGAATCCTGCGGTTGCGAGGTAGATCAGGATGATCCAGATAACGGGAATGCTGGGTAGGATCGGCGCCATAATGGCCAGGATATGAAAGCTCAGGAACAAAATCGCAATATTGAAGAAGGCCAATTCTTTCGCGACAGAGCTCGCAAGGTTGGGATCCAGAATACGAAGTAATAAAATGCCGCTGCCGGTTGAGCCGCAACAGCAGCCGAAAATCGTGAGGCCGCGCTCGGCGCCCAATGTTTTGAGGCGCAGTCCTGCGGTAAAGCACAGTGCAGCGGTCACCAAGGTTACGAGGCTCGCGACCAGTAAGATGGGTTGCCAAAACTGGGTCAACAGCGCGAAGTTGATGCTCAAAAGGCTTGCGGTAACCATGAGGTCCACCGAGGACCCAGTGATCCGTTTTTGGGTTTCGTCATCTACAAATTGGCCGAGATTGAAGCGGTCCAAGAGCGCACGTAACCCCACGCAGATCATCAGTCCGTGGAAAAAGAAAAGATTATAGCTAAAGATATTCTCAAAATGGGTTCCGGCCACGAAAGGGTGAACGAGCTTCAAGTATTGATCGGTGATGAGGTAGGCGCACCCGAGCAAACCGATGTGAAATGCGAATGAATCAACATTCGCGGAATGCGTGATGAGCTTGCCTGAAGCTGGGGCCGCGTCCCCGCTGTAGAGTCCGCGTTCGAAATCCTGATCAAGCGACCCGCCCCTTCCGCTGTGCAAGTTTTTTTTGAGAATCCAACGCGCCATTGGGACGCCCACAGCAAAAGCGGCAACAAAGCCAAGGCTTGCGTAGATGAGTCCAAAGTCCACCGCATGCTGAATGTTATAGGCGGTAGTCCATAAATCCCCCAGGGCCAAAGCTTGGCCGGGGCCTTGTGTGAAGCCGTGTGTGGCAATTAAACCGAGAAAGCCGGAAAGGGGCTCTGACGCGATGGTGTTGTAGGCGCCGATGGCTGCGAGCCCGACAAGGGCCTGTAACACGAGGCAAATCACCCAGATGAGCGATAGCCACAAACCGCCGAGCGCGACAGGCTGTTGCCCTGCAATGGGCTGAGCGCGGCTGGTCAGCACAAGAGACATAAAGCTGAGGGTAAAAAAATGAAACGCAAAAGCGGTAAAGTCGGCTGCTTTGAACCCCATAGCCCAATCAAGGGCGATCAGGCCGAAGCCGAGGGTGCCNCCAATTAGGCTCGCTGGNACCANGTTGNTTTGGAAGAACCGAACATTGGCCCGGATCAGGGTTCCAAAGACGAGCAATGCCGCCAAAAACGCAAAGGATAAGATGCCTGGAAAGGTTTGCGCCATGATTAATATCGTCCTTAAGAGGTGCGAGAGGTTGAAAGCTAAAGGGTGCGTTCGTTGAAAGCAACCGTTCAACGCGCGGTTATCTTCGAAAGTGTCTGGCGGCGGTGTTAGGCGGACTAACTGATTTGATAATCGCTTGGTTGCAGTTGGGAATCCGAGTCGATTGGATTAATTTAGGGATACTTAACAACTAAGATGGATACTTTTGTATTAATTAAGGGTTTTAACTTTTTTTATTAGCATAAAGTTGATAATTTAATAACTATTAATCTATTTTAAAATTTATTTTTAATAAATTCTCTTATAAATCATAATTTAAAATATATCCCCAATATATTAATTTATTATGTTATTAAATAGGGGTAATTACCCAATAACTGGCGATTACCGCGCGTAAAAATCCTGATCTAGTCATTTCAAGAGGCGATTGGCGGCTCTGTTTATGTTGTATTGTGTTGTGTTGACGCGTGTCGTGCTGATCAAATCAAGTGCTCGATCGGCGTTGAACATTCCGGTTGAAAATGAAGCGGATTTTGCTTGCCGAGTGCAAGGCTTGCCCCTGCACGCAATGCAGCGGCAAGCCTTGCGCCGGGATGCAGTGGTCCCCCGGCTTTCCCAAGCTAGCCTTTGCTAAAGTGGTCATGCTTAAAGTGAAGGGTTCGGCAAGGCGCTAGCGCCGCTTAAGGTTAAGCGTTGAGCGGCGTCCAATAGTG
>JGI20156J14371_10001792_pt1 | contig 17495 bp, 13 predicted proteins | sample COG_06_FD_14371 | JGI IMG/M metagenome (IMG submission 14371)
CAACACGGGAGGGGATTATTGTGGCACCATTCTCGGAGGCTATGAGAACACGACGGCCTTGGGGTTGAATATTTTGCCCGGATATGGCACGCAGACCAAGACCATCGTGGGAGGACGGGGCAACCTGAATGTGGCGGCCTCGCATTCCACCATTCTTGGGGGAGAGTTCCTCGTGTTGGAGCCCCGGGATACAGCTACATTCTACGGCGGGGAGCCTGGATTTTATGGCCCTTCCAATGATGTGGGGATCGGGAATACAGGGAAGGTGTATGTCGGAAACAGCGCCAATCCGAGCATGATCCTGACGGATGGAGATTGAGTGCGCTGAGCGCATTAAAAAAAACCCGGTCCTAATTCAGGCCGGGTTTTTTTTGATGCTGGTTTGCGGTCTGCCGATCAGCAGAACTCGTCGTAGGCGGCTTTGAGGTGCTCGGCGAGCATGTCGGCGGACCGCCCTTCGATGTGATGGCGCTCCACCATGTGGACCAGCTTGCCATCTTTGAAGAGGGCAACCGCTGGGCTGCTCGGTGGGTAGGGCAGGGTGTGCTTGCGCACGCGCTCGACAGCTTCTACATCAAAGCCGGCAAAGGCGGTGAGCAGTTTACTCGGGAGCTTGGCGTTCTCGAGTGAGGCTTTGACGCCGGGGCGCATGGAGCCTGCAGCACAGCCACAGACACTGTTGAGGACCACCACCGAGGTGCCCTCCTCTGCGAGGGCGGCATCGACGGCGTTGGCGTCCAAAAGTTCGGAGAAGCCAGCTTCGACGAGCTCGGCTTTCATGGGGTTGACAATCTCAGCGGGATACATGGGGGCAAAGTTATTCCTTCTCCGGGGCGGTAGATGCCAAGAAAAGCTCGTTGTATTGGTCGTCGTGGATGGGACTCGGGGCATCAATCATGACGTCGCGTCCTTGGTTGTTTTTGGGGAACGCGATGAAGTCGCGGATGGTATTCACACCGCCGAGCATGGAGCACAAACGGTCGAAGCCAAGGGCGAGTCCGCCGTGTGGCGGCGCTCCGTAACGGAAGGCATTCATCAAGAACCCAAACTGCGCTTCTGCTTCTTCCGGACTAAACCCGAGCAGGTCAAACATGCGGGCCTGGACGTCTTTGTCGTGAATCCGAATGGAACCGCCGCCGATTTCTACGCCGTTGATGACCATGTCATATGCGTTGGCGCGCACCGCTCCTGGGTCGGAATCGATCAAGTCCATGTGCTCGGGCTTGGGCGAAGTGAAAGGGTGGTGCATGGCGTGGTAGCGCTCGGTCTCCTCGTCCCATTCGAGCAAGGGGAAGTCCACGACCCACAGGGGTTTAAAGTCGAAGGGGTCGCGCAGCCCCATCTCTGAGCCCATGTGCAGGCGCAGCTCTGCAAGTTGCTTGCGGGTGGCGTCGAGGCCTCCACAGAGTACGAGCATCAAGTCACCTGGCTTGGCGCCGGTATGGTCCGCCCATTTTGCCAAGGCGTCTTGGTCGTAGAACTTGTCGACGCTGGACTTGAAGGTGCCGTCTTCGTTGACCTTGCAGTACACGAGTCCACGGGCACCGATTTGGGGTCGCTTGACCCAATCGGTCAGGCCGTCGAGTTGTTTGCGGGTAAATCCAGCGGCGCCAGGAACGACGATCCCCAAGACAGCTTCAGCGCTGTCAAAGACATTGAAGCCTTGATTTTGGGTGACGGAGGCCATGTCTTGGAACTCCATCCCAAAACGGAGGTCCGGCTTGTCGATGCCGTACTTCTCCATGGCGTGGTCATAGGTCATGCGGGGGAAGTCGCCGATCTCCCGGTCGAGTACCGTCTGGAAGAGGTGGCGAACGAGGCCCTCGAACGTGTTCAGGATGTCTTCCTGCTCTACGAAGCTCATCTCGCAGTCCACTTGGGTGAACTCGGGCTGGCGGTCGGCGCGCAGGTCCTCGTCGCGGAAGCACTTGACGATTTGGTAGTACTTGTCGATGCCGCTTACCATCAGCAGTTGCTTGAAGGTCTGCGGGCTCTGCGGCAGGGCGTAGAACTGACCGGGGTTCATGCGGCTGGGCACCACGAAGTCGCGGGCACCTTCAGGGGTAGACTTGATGAGGACGGGCGTCTCCACGTCGATGAAATCGATGCTGTCGAGGTATTTCCGTGTCTCGATATTGATGCGGTGGCGGAGCAAGAGGTTCCGTTGTACGGGGCCGCGGCGCAAATCGAGGTAGCGGTATTGCATGCGCAGATCGTCGCCTCCATCGGTGTTGTCCTCGATGGTAAACGGCGGTGTGTCCGCAGCATTGAGAATGGTCAGGCCGGTGATTTCAATTTCGATTTCACCGGTTGGAATCTGCATGTTTTTTGACTCGCGCTCGCAAACAGTGCCCACGGCCTGAATCACAAACTCACGGCCCAATTTCCGCGCCTGCATGCACAGTTCGGCATTGGTGTCCATGTTAAAGGCGAGCTGCGTAATGCCGTAACGGTCGCGGAGGTCGACAAAGGTCATTCCGCCGAGGTCGCGGGCGCGCTGGACCCAGCCACTCAAGGTGACGGTCTGGCCGATGTGGTCGGGGCGAAGTTCGCCGCAGGTATGGGATCGAAGCATGGCGATGGTGGCGTTAGGAAAGGTCCTGAACTGCGCCGCAAAGGTAAGTCTCGCCTGCTGGCACTGCCAGAAGGGCCTTGGCGGTGTGCACAGACCATTGGTTGCCACTTGCGCTGTAGTTTAGAAACATGGCATCAGAGGACATGAATCCAGTGGAACGCCTTGAGGCGATGAAGGCCGAAGCCCGCATGGGTGGCGGAGAAAAGCGCATTGAGGCCCAGCATGGCAAAGGCAAATTGACCGCAAGGGAGCGCATCGCATTGCTGCTTGATGAGGGCTCTTTTGAGGAGATGGGCATGCTGGTAACCCACCGATCCAACTTGTTCGGGCTCGATAAGCAGCAGTTTCTCGGTGATGGTGTCGTNACGGGTTATGGAAAGGTNAAGGGCCGATTGGTCTACGTGTTCAGCCAGGATTTCACAGTATTGGGAGGCTCTTTGGCCGAGGCCCATGCCGAGAAGATTTGCCGCATCATGGACTTGGCCCTAGACAATGGGGCTCCCGTTATTGGCCTCAATGACTCAGGTGGTGCGCGCATTCAAGAGGGGGTGGTCAGCCTGGGTGGATACGCCGACATCTTTCACCGCAATGTCCAGGCCAGTGGGGTGGTGCCTCAGATCAGTGCCATCCTAGGGCCCTGCGCTGGAGGGGCGGTATACAGCCCCGCTTTGACCGACTTCATCCTCATGACAGAGGGCAGCAGTTACATGTTTGTGACGGGCCCTAATGTGGTCAAAACGGTCACCCACGAGGAAGTAACGGCCGAGGAGTTAGGGGGTGCCAGGACGCATGCCAGCAAAAGTGGGGTGGCCCATTTGACCGCGCCGAATGAAGTAGCAGCGATTGACCGCATCAAGGATTTACTCGGCTTCTTGCCACAGAACTGCGAGGAGATTCCGGTAAAGTTGCCGTACATCCCGGGCGATGAATCGCGGCCCAAGTTGAACGGTATTATTCCAGAAAGTGCCCAGCAGCCTTACGACATGAGGGATGTGGTCAAGGAGCTCGTCGANGGGGGTGCTTTCTTTGAAATTCAGCCGGACTTTGCCGCCAATATTGTGGTGGGTTTTGCCCGTCTCGGTGGCCGGTCTATTGGCATTGTGGCCAACCAGCCAGCCGTGCTCGCAGGGGTTCTGGACATTGGTGCGTCGACCAAGGCTGCGCGTTTTGTGCGGACATGTGACGCCTTCAACGTGCCATTGCTGGTGTTGGAGGACGTGCCTGGATTCTTGCCGGGGACGGACCAAGAGTGGAATGGCATCATCACCAATGGGGCCAAGCTTCTTTATGCATTCAGCGAGGCGACTGTGCCGCGCATTACCGTCATCACCCGCAAGGCGTATGGCGGGGCCTATGATGTTATGAACTCCAAGCACATTGGAGCAGACCTCAACTTTGCTTGGCCAACCTCTGAAATTGCAGTCATGGGGGCCAAGGGCGCCGCGGAGATCATTTTCAGGAAGGAAATTGCGGCGTCTGACGACCCTGTTGCCAAGCTGGCAGAAAAGGAAGCGGAATACGCCGACCTGTTTGCGCATCCTTATCGCGCCGCAGCCCGGGGTTATGTGGACGAAGTCATTGAGCCGACCCATACCCGCAACCGTTTGCTCAAAGGGTTTGCAATGCTCGAAAACAAGACGGTCCGCCGGCCCCGTAGAAAGCACGGCAACATGCCACTTTGAGCTTCGGTAGAGGGGGTTTTTTGGCAACTTTCCTCGAGCTCAACGGTTAACTTGTACCAACATTTAATAAAAAAGAATGCTTCGCAACCTGACCCTCGCCGCCTTTGTGTGCGGCATGATGATGACGACGTCGGCCCAGTCGACCGAACTCAATGAACTGAACCCTGGAGACAAGGCGCCATCCGCAGATATGAAAATGACCAACATTGATGGTCAGGAGTGGAGCTTGGTGGACTTGGCCGGTGAGAACGGTGTTTTGGTCATGTTCAGCTGCAACACTTGTCCTTTTGTGGTAGGCCGTGAGGGCCGCAGTGAAGGATGGGAAAACCGTTACAATCAGGTTGCAGGTATGGCCAGGGAACAAGGCATTGGAACGGTCTTGGTCAACTCCAACGAAGCCAAGCGCAAGGGAGACGATAGCATGGAGCAGATGAAACTCCACGCCATGGAGGCCGGGTACATCATGCCTTACGTTGTGGACAGGGGACACAAATTGGCCGACGCCTTTGGCGCGCGGACCACGCCACACGTTTTCTTGTTCGACAGCGAATTCCGTCTGGTGTATCGCGGCTCCATTGACGACAATGTGAACTCAGCAGCAGAAGTGAAGGAGAACTACCTCACAGACGCCATCAGCCGCATGATTGAAGGCAAAAAGGTTAAGCCTGCTGTGACCAAGGCATTGGGTTGCTCGATCAAGCGTGTGAGCTAAAGTCCACTGTACTCCATGAAAAAAGCCGCTCCCATTGGGGGCGGCTTTTTTTCTGCCCCTTTTGGGGGGTGCTTGGGGTTTCCGTCAAATCACCAACAATGCATCGCCATAGGCATGCATGCGGTACTTCTCCTTCATGGCCGTTTGATAGGCCTCCATGATCAAGTCGTACCCACCAAAAGCGGCGGTGAGCATCAACAGCGTGGATTGAGGCGTGTGGAAGTTGGTGATCAGGGCGTCGGCCAACTTGAACTTGTACGGAGGAAAGATGAACCGAGAGGTCCAGCCGTCATAGGTCTTGAGTTGGCGGAATGTGCTGTGGGTGGATTCCATGGCGCGCACCACGGAAGTTCCAACGGCTACGACTTTGCCACCGCGTTCAATGCTCTTGTTCACGATGTTCACGCAATCCTCGGGGATGATCAGCTGCTCTGAGTCCACCTTGTGCTTGGTCAAATCTTCGACTTCGACTTCCCGGAAGGTGCCCAAACCAATGTGGAGGGTCAGGAATGCGGTGTCGATGCCCTTGATTTCAAAACGCTTCATGAGCTGCTTGCTCATGTGAAGGCCCGCTGTGGGAACAGCGACAGCACCCTCTTGCTTNGCATAGATGGTCTGAAAGCGCTCGGCGTCTTCCGGCTCAACAGGACGGTCGATGTACTTGGGCAGCGGGGTCTCTCCCAAGGAGAAAANCTTTTGACGGAACTCCTCGTGGGTGCCATCAAACAAGAAACGCAAGGTGCGTCCGCGGCTGGTGGTGTTGTCGATGACTTCGGCTACGAGGTCTTCATCTTCGCCGAAATACAATTTGTTTCCGATGCGGATTTTGCGGGCAGGATCAACCAGCACGTCCCAGAGCAGGGACTCACGGTTGAGCTCGCGCAACAGGAATACTTCGATGACCGCACCGGTCTTTTCCTTGTTGCCATACATCCGAGCGGGAAACACCCGGGTGTCGTTCATGACCATCACATCTCCTTCATCGAAGTAGTCAATGAGGTCGCTAAACTTCTTGTGTTCAATGGTGCCAGCTTCACGGTTCACGACCATCATCCGGCTTTCGTCCCGGTTGTCAAGCGGGTACTGTGCGATGAGTTCCTTCGGAACGTCGAACTTGAATTGGCTGAGTTTCATCCGCTCTACGCTCATGTCGGCAGGGTTTTCAGGGGCGGGCGAAGTTAGTCAAAGCCTCGACGGCGTTCAAGCTTCTCGACGAAAGGAAGTGCAGAAGGTTCAACCTGGGGCCGAAATGGGGTCTGGAAGCGTGGAAATTCGGGCTTCGAATTCCTCTACAGACCAGCATTCATCAAGGTTGAACGCGCCGCTCGCAGTGCGCCGAAGCGCGGAGAGGTGGGCGCCGCAGCCAGTCACTTTTCCCAGGTCTCGCGCAAAGGACCGGATATAAGTGCCCTTGGAGCACAGGATGTCAAACGACATTTTGGGCTCTTCCCAGGCAGTGATATCGAACCGATGCACCTGAACTGGGACAGGGCTGAGTCCGATGTCCTTTCCCTTGCGGGCAGCAACGTAAGCCTTTTGTCCGCCGACTTTCTTGGCGCTGAAATTTGGCGGAAGTTGCTCAATCTGTCCAGTGAAAGCCAAGGCGGTCTCGCGCAACGAATCCAAACTGAGCCCGTCGGTAGGCCCTACGGGGATCAAAGGCATTTCCAGATCGTGGCTGTCGGTATTGGCTCCAAAGGTGAAGTGGCCATCGTACGCTTTGTCTTCTGCGCTCAATTCGGCAATGCGCTTGGTCATGCGGCCGGTGCACAATACGAGGACGCCTGTTGCCAATGGGTCTAAGGTGCCGGCGTGGCCGACTTTAATCTTTTTAAATCCCCCACCGCGACGGATGAGATGGCGCACCTTGTTTACCACGTCAAATGAGGTCCACTCGCGCGGCTTGTCGATGAGCAAGACTTGACCTTGCAAGAAGTCGTCCCACGATTGAAAGCTGTGTACGGGCCATCCGTTCATTGTGCGAAGGTCGTGAAGGAGGTTTGAGTTTTTGCACCCAGCAGGCACGTTGGCCTTTCGTTCCCCTCGCCTCCCTGCGGGATGGTCTGCAGTTATCTTCGCGCCGCACGCCATGACCCTTCAGGACCTCCTTGGATTTTATGACCACGATGCCCGAACGGGACAGGTTGCCGATGCCCTAGATGGAGCTGGGGGCAAGGTGGAGGCGCGTGGTTTGGTGGGGTCGGCCCGAAGTTTTTTGGCGGCCCAGATGATCAGGCGCCAAGGGGAGACCACTTGTTTTTGCTCGAAGACAAGGAGCGTGCCGCGTACTTTATGAACGACCTCGAGAATGTGCTCGGAGAAGGCGGACATCAGGTGCTGTTCTATCCCCGAAGCGCACGGATACCCTACCAGGAGGAGGGTACTGACAACGCGAACGTAGCGATGCGCGCCGAGGTGATGAGCAAACTGAGCGCCCTGCGCGGCAAGGTGTGCATCGTTAGTTTTCCGGAGGCGGTGGCCGAGCAAGTCACCACACGGAAGGAGCTCAAGCGCAATACCTACACCATCAAGCGCGGGGACAGGATCAGCCAAGATTTCTTGGATGACATCCTCATTGACTACGGTTTTGAAAAGGTGGACTACGTCTACGAGCCAGGACAGTATGCCATTCGAGGGGGCATTGTGGACATATTCAGTTTCGCCTTTGACCACCCATATCGGATTGAGCTGTTTGGTGATGAGGTGGATGGCATCCGCAAATTCGACCCGGCCGACCAGTTGAGCGTGGGCAAGATGGACCGCGCAGTCATCGTTCCCGATGTGGGCGACCAAATGCTCAAGGAAGAGCGTGAGCCGTTTTTGGACTTTCTGGGCGAGGACTGCACAGTGTGGGCATGGGACGTGCGCGGCGTGGTGGACCAGCTCGATAAGGAAGTCGAGAAGGCCCAGGCTTTCTATGACCGGAGGACGGGCCAAACTGAGGCATTGCGGCCCGGAGAGCTCTACACCACAGGACTTCGGTTCGAGCGCAGGTTGGCCGTTCACCGAGTGGTGGAGTTCGGCGGGGCAGGAAGCTTTACGGACCGGATTGTGGTCGATTTTGGACAGAAGGACCAGCCTGGGTTCAACAAGAACTTCGACCTGCTCGCAGAGCATTTAAAGCACCGCCATCAAGATGGATTTGCCACGTTTGTGGTGGCAGGACAAGGCACCCAGCTGGAGCGGCTCCACGACATTTTTGCCGACCGCGGCGATGAGGTCAAGTACACCCCAATTCCCGCTGAGTTGAGCGAGGGCTTTGTGGATGTGGGCCTGAAGCTGGCCATCTACTCCGACCACCAGATTTTTGAGCGCTACCACCGTTTCCGGCTCAAAGACGGCTTTAAAAAGAACAAGCAGGCTCTGACCATTAAGGAGTTAATGAGCTTGGAGCCCGGAGACTTTGTGGTCCACATCGACCATGGTATTGGAGAGTTCAGCGGCCTTCAGAAGGTCGACGTGGGGGGCAAGGAGCAGGAGGCCATTCGCCTCAAATACAAGGGGGGCGACATCCTCTATGTGAGTGTCCATTCCCTCCACCGCATTTCCAAGTTTACGGGCAAGGAAGGCATGCCGCCCAAGGTCCACAAGTTGGGCTCTTCGGCATGGGCAGCGACGAAAAGCAAGACCAAAAAACGGGTCAAGGAAATTGCTTTTGACTTGCTCAAATTGTATGCGAAGCGCCGGGCTTCAAGGGGCTTTGCGTACACACCAGACACTTATCTCCAAACTGAGTTGGAGGCCAGTTTCATGTACCAGGACACCCCGGACCAGTTGACGGCTACGGAAGCGGTGAAGGAGGACATGGAAAAGGAAGTGCCCATGGACCGCTTGGTGTGTGGAGATGTTGGTTTCGGAAAGACGGAGATTGCGATTCGGGCGGCGTTCAAAGCGGCAACGGATGGCAAGCAGGTGGCGGTATTGGTGCCGACGACCATTTTGTCGATGCAGCATTTTCGGAGCTTTTCGAGGCGCCTCAAGGACTTCCCTGTGACCGTGGATTATGTGAACCGCTTCAAGACGGGCAAGAAGATGACCGAAACGGTCAAGGCACTGGAGGCGGGAGAGATCGACATCTTGATTGGCACCCATGCGATCGTTGGCAAGCGGATCAAGTGGAAGGACCTCGGCCTGCTCGTGATCGACGAAGAGCAGAAGTTTGGTGTGGCGGTGAAAGACAAACTCAAGACGTTGCGCGCCACTGTGGACAGCCTTACCCTGACTGCCACCCCCATTCCAAGAACGCTGCAGTTTTCTTTGATGGGCGCCCGTGACTTGAGCATCATGAGCACACCGCCGCCCAACCGCTACCCTGTGGAAACGGAGATTGGATCGTTCAATGAGGAGTTGATTCGCGACGCGATCGCGTATGAGATTTCGCGAGGGGGCCAGGCTTACTTCGTGCACAACCGTGTAGCCAACATCCGTGAAGTGGCGGGTATGATCAACCGTTTGGTGCCGGATGCACGTGTGGGCATTGGGCATGGACAAATGGACGGGGAGCAGTTGGAGCGCGTCATGAGCGATTTTATTGACGGCGCCTATGATGTGCTCGTAGCCACGACCATCATCGAGAGCGGAATCGACATTTCCAATGCCAATACCATTCTCATCAACGAGGCGCACACTTTTGGATTGAGTGATCTGCACCAGCTGCGCGGGCGCGTTGGGCGCTCCAACAAGCGGGCGTTCTGCTATCTCTTGGCGCCGCCGATTCACGCCTTGCCGGCCGAGTCCCGCAAACGCCTGCAAGCCATGGAGCAATTCAGCGAACTGGGCAGTGGCATGAACATCGCCATGCGCGACCTCGATATCCGTGGAGCAGGCAATTTGTTGGGCGGTGAGCAAAGTGGCTTCATCACGGACATCGGCTTTGAGATGTACCAAAAGATCCTCACGGAGGCGATCCGAGAGCTCAAAGACGAAGAGTTTGCAGAGTTGGCTCAAGAGGAAGCGGACTCTCGAGAGCACTACGTGGAGGAAACTGTCCTCGAGACGGACCTCGCCCTGATGTTGCCAGACCACTACATATCGGACATCTCTGAGCGGATTGCCCTGTATAGAGAGTTGGATGAGATGGACAATGAAGAAGGGCTTCAGGCCTATGAATCCCGGTTGCTCGACCGCTTTGGCCCCCTGCCCAAAGAGGCGGAAGATTTGTTAGAGACCATTCGTCTCCGTTGGATGGCGCAGGTTGTAGGCTTTGGAAAACTGGTCCTGAAAGGCGGCAAGCTCATTGGGGTCTTCCACGACGAAGAGGGGAGCGATTACTACAAAGGTGTCCGGTTCCAACGGGTGCTGGATTACATGCAGTCCAACCTGAAGGGGGTTCAGATGTACCAACGCAATGGTGCGCTCCGGCTCAGGGTGGAGCCGGTGGACAACCTGGGGTCTGCAATGGCCATCCTCCGGCGCTTGAGCGGAACCGTGGTGGCCCCCAAGGCCCAATCTCCGCCGTTGTCACAAGGCTTACGAGCGAGTGATGCGACGGAGTAATGGCCGCTGCGCGCTCTTTTTATTGAGTTTCCATGTGATCCCGGCACGGACCCAACGTCCGGGCTGGTCCACGTTTCCAATGTCTACGTATTGGGCATCAAGTGCATTGTCCATACGGGCGTGCACCTCGAAGTTGCCAGTGTTGGACGTCCAACGTACTGTGGTTCCAATCAGGTGAACCGGATCGAAAGCCAATTCAGCGCCTTGGACCGGATCGAAGTAGCCGCCATTCCGGTCTTGAGCACTCCAACGCAGGTCGAGCACGAACTGCTCGGCCAGGCGCCACCCCATCCATACATCTGCTTTTGATTGGAGAATGTCCAAGACATAGTTGCTTTCAAACCCTTGGCTCGTTTCGTCCGCATTGATGAAGGCCAAGCTCACGGTGAGGTAACGCAAATGGGCGGCGGCGGAGGTCGCGCGTGCGGACAGGGAAAGTTCTTGTCCAGTAAAATGCACAGCCCTCAGATTGGTCGCTTGGGTAATCGATGACCCATTGAACCGCACCCAATCGATGAGGTTGCGTCCCCAGCGGTGAAACAGGTGTTGCGAGAAAACAAGGCGGTGCGTTTCTGAGAGGTCCGCTGTGATGCGGTAACCCAATTCAAGGTGATCGGCCTCCTCGGGCAGTAGGTCTTGGCTTCCTTGTGCGCCGCCTACAGTGTAGTACAGGTCCGTGAAGGAAGGCATGCGCATGGACCGTCGGGCCGATGCAAAAGCCACGGTTCTGCCGTTGTCGTCAATGCTCCAAGAGAGGCTGGCTTCAGGTGTGAACCTCGGGCCATCCGCTGCTGAATTCAAGGTCCAATTGGCGAGGGCATTGGCGGTGAAATGGCCTTTTTGGAAGCGTTGTCCGGCGGTCAGCTCAACGTGGGTGCGGCGATCGCCAAGCGTGAAGATGCTGTCTCCTTCGACTCCGAACTCCACCGACCCCAGTCGATTGCTGACAACCTGTTCTCGGCGCGCGTCCACGGAAAATAAGGTTTGACCCCACTTGGTGGAGCGGCGGGTATTGACCCGCGCACCCAATGTCGCTGAACGGTGTTGATTGGCGCCTTGGTACCATGAAGGGGCTGGACCGTTGGCGGACATGAGGGTGCCGCGCTGGTGTCGACCGCGTAGTATTCGTCTCCCTCTCGGAACAGTTCGAAGCGGTCTTGGTGGTTCCGATAATGGACGCCTGCTTCCCAATGCCAAGGTCCTTCCGAACGGTTCCAGGTCAATTGGCCTTGCCAGAGTCCGACTTGCTCAAATTGTTGGGGGAAGTTGGCGGTATAGAAATCTTGTGCGCCAAAGGCAGAGCTGAGGTGGCCTGCACGGATGTTCCAAGTGCCCAAGTCGTTGACAGTTTTTCCGGCATAGCGAAACCGCTGCATCACCATATCGGTATTGGCTCTATAGCCGGTAGTGGCGGCCCGACTGATGCTGAACCGGTGCCTAAAACTGGTTTTGCCCCAATCAATCCGGAATCTGCTGCGGTTCCACCCGTATGACCCAGCTTCGAATGAGGCTTCCGCACCATTGCTGTTGTCGGGCTCTGTGTTGATGATCACCCCGCCGGTCATACCACCGCTTCCGAGGGCGCCACTCCCTCCCCGCACGATGCGAATCCTTTGTATGTCTTCTGGATCGAGTGGAAGGTTGAGCAAATGGTGGCCCGTGTGCGGCGCACTCCATCGGATGCCGTCTACCCATAACGCGACCTGTTCGAAAGACCCTCCACGGATGGACAGGTCTGTTTGCACCCCCATAGGCCCCCTTTGGCGGGCATCGACTCCGGGGACACTTTCTAAAAGCCCATCGAGCGAGGGTTGGGCAACACCAGCGATGACCTCTGCATCAAGGGAGATGAGGTTGCGTGGGGCGGCCTGTGGGGTTTCGGAAAAGTTAGATTGGACAATGGCCTCGGGTATGATGAGGGTGTCTTGACCAAAGAGGCCGACAGATGTCCACGTCAGGAACAATCCGGCGAAGGTGTTGCGTATTGTCATTTGGAGCAATTTGACGCCGCAAGCCTACGAACGAACGCTGGGATGTCCGAACAAAATGGGCATCAGCGCAACACCTTCATCCCCGCAGGCTCGGGGATGGGGTGCGCAGAGGCCACCATCATGGCCCTCAATCTTGCGATGGAGGACGGGTGACCCGTGAAAAGTGGTGTGCGTTGGTGCAGCGTTGTTGGCGCAATGTCCAGCAGGTCATGGTGGTGGCACCAAGTGGCTCCGCCTGCCTGTTTGGCGAGGAAGGCAAGGGGCTGCGCCTCATAAAGCATGCGCAGTTTGCCCTCGGGATTGTCATAGGATCCCGGGTAGAGATAGATCCCTCCTTGAATCAGATTGCGGTGAAAGTCTGCCACCAAGGCGCCGGTATAACGCGCGGTCATGCCCCTTTCACGGCAGTCAGCGAGAAAGGCATGTACCGCTGGATCTGTATTGCTGATTCGCGCGTCGTTCACGCTGTATACTTTTTCCTCTGCAGGGAACTGCATGTTGGGGTGAGAAAGGAAAAACTCTCCAATGGAAGGGTCAAATGTGAAGCCATTGACTCCTCCCCCTGTGGAATACACCAACATGGTAGAACTGCCATAGAGTACATAACCAGCGGCTACGAGGTCGCTGGCTGGTTGCAGGAAATCCGATGGCGCAGCGGGCTCGGTCAAAGGAGACTTGCGGCGGTGAATTCCAAAGATGGTTCCGACTGAAATGTTGACGTCGACATTGGACGACCCATCAAGGGGATCGATGCAGACCATGTATTTGCCATAGCCGCGCCCCTCGCCGCGTTGACTGTGGTCCACGTGGATAATGCCTGGTTGCTCCTCCGATACGATGCCTCCGACTTTTAGACAGGACTTGAGGACCCTTGTAAAGGTGTCGTCAGCGTATACATCGAGTTTTTGTTGGGACTCTCCTTGGACGTTCTTCGACGTGTTCCCATTGGCCTTGTGCACCCCAAGGATGCCCGAAAGACCGGCACTGTTGACGTGCCTATTGACCATCTTCGCCGCTGTCCCGATATCGGTCAGCAGCCTCGATAGGTCACCGGTTGCACCGGCAAAATCTGCCTGGCGCGCAACCACAAATTCTTGTAGCGTATTCACTCCGATCATTGCATAGAGCGTTGGTATAAAGATAGGTTATGCCTACCTGTGGGCACCGTTCCATGGCGCAGAACTTGTCTGCGTTGTCTGTAGGAGCATGCGAAAAGAAAAGCGACCAGATCAGTGCTCGGGGAACAGAGCACGGGTCAAAGCGACAAAATCTTGGGGAGAAAGTTGCTCTGCACGTTGGCCTTTCCATTGTTCTGGGATCACCCCTTCATCAAACCCTCCTGCCCGTAGCGCATTGCGCAGCGTCTTTCTGCGCAGGCCGAATGCGGCTTTGACTACCCTCCTGAGTGCTTCATAGGGCACATCGGGGTCTGAGCTGGGATTCCGCACCAAGCGGATGACGCCTGAGTCGACTTTTGGCGGTGGATCAAAGGCGCCTGGGCCCACTGTAAACGCATACTCGCATGTAAAGTAGTTCTGCAGCAATACCGACAGAATGCCATAGACCTTGGAGCCCTTCTCAGCGCAGATGCGCTCTGCGACTTCTTTTTGAAACATTCCCACGCAGCAGTTGACCTGAGACTTCCAGTCCAAGGCGCGAAAGAGGATCTGGCTGCTGATGTTGTACGGGAAGTTTCCGATCAGCGCAAAGTCCCCCTCCATACCCAGTGCGTTGGGTGTGGATTTGAGCAAGTCCCCTTGGTGAATGTGCGCCTGGTCGATCCAATCCACACCGTTGAGATAGGCCACCGATTCGGTATCGATTTCGACCACGTGGACGGCCGATCCAAAGCGTTCAATAAGGGGTTGCGTCAAGGCTCCGGTTCCTGGGCCCACCTCCAACAATTGTTGTCCTTCCACTGCGGGAACCAAAGCGGCGATGCGCTGAGAAACGGCACCGTCTTTCAAGAAGTGTTGCCCGAGGTGCTTTTTGGCCTTGACGGGCCCAGATGATGCTCGGGTTTTCATTGGTTGCGAAGTTCGCCCTTGGCGAGCACAGTCATCGTGCTTCTGAAGGCGAGGGCCTTTTCGCCAAACTTCTGGGCACCCTTTGAGCGCATTTCCGGGGCAAACTTTTGCTCATATGTGTCAAGGTCTTCTTTGGAAGCGAGTTCGTATTGGACGGTATATGTCGGGCCCAAGTCTTGCTCTGTGTGGAGTTCACAAAATCGGAACCCGAGGAAGCACCCCGTGCCCATCATTTCGCGTAAATGCTCGTCAAGCATCCACCTAATCCAGTTGGACTTATGGGTTTCGTCGACGGATATGGTCACGTTATATATAATGTGTGTTCCGGGCATTGAATTGTAGATTATTGCGATTTATTTGGGCAAATATTTGATTCGTAGAGAAAAAATGTTGTTTTGTCGAATTTGTTTGCTATCTTCATACTTCGAGAAATCTTAACCGAGATGAAACTATTTCGCTCATTCCTTTTGTCGGCCTTCTTGCTGACAGCTTCATTTGGTCTCCAAGCCCAGCAAAACTATGGGATTGCATACCAAGCCGTTGCCCGCGATGCGGGTGGAGACGCCTTGGAAAATGCCACCTTGGACGTCCGCTTTACTCTCCTTGATGCCGCATCGTCTTCGGTGTGGACAGAGACGCACTCCGGTGTGCTCACCGATGAATTCGGTCTGATCAACCTCACAATCGGCAGTGTTGCTGGTGCGGCTGATTTGGCTGCAGTCGATTGGTCTGCCGGTGGTTACTCCTTCCAGGTGGAGGTGAACAGTGGTGGCGGTTTCGCCTCCTTTGGTATGATGGCTGTTACGGCTGTCCCTGTTGCCATGTTCGCAGCCAGTGCTCCTGAAGGAACGGCCGACAGTTTGTCGGTTGTGCTCGCACAGGAGATAGCGGACCGCGCTGCGGGAGACGCTGGATTGGCCTCTGACAACACCGCACTTGCTGGGTTGATTGCCACCAATACTGGCAACATTGCCACGAACGGGTCCGGTATCAGCGCCAACGCAGGAGGCATCAGCACGAACGCTGGAGCCATTTCCACGAATGCAGGTGCGATCAGCACGAATGCGGGTGCGATCAGCACGAATGCGGGTGGCATCAGCACAAATGCTGGAGCGATTTCCACGAATGCAGGTGAGATCAGCACGAATGCGAGTGGCATCAGCACAAACGCTGGAGCGATTTCCACGAATGCAGGTGAGATCAGCACGAATGCGGGTGGCATCGGCACGAACGCCGGAGCCATTTCTCAATTGCAGACTGACCTCGGAACGGAGACCACCAACCGCGTTGCTGAGGACGCCACGTTGCTCGGATTGATTCAATCCAACGACGGCGAGCTTCTTGCGTTGAACACATCGGTGGGTCAATTGCAATCTGACCTCTCTGACCTCTCTGATTTGGTAGATGCCAATGACCACTTTGATTTTGACGGTGGTGTCCTTTCTACTGAGGGAGACATCGACCAGCTGCAGTTTGGTTCCACAGTTTCTGTGAATACTTCAGGCGCATCTAGCGTTCAACTCGCAGTAACGGGTAAGATTTTGACCACCAACTTGACGGTTCAAAACGACTTGACGGTTAGCGATAACATTACAGCTGGAAGTGCGTCTTTCACCGGTAACGTATTGAGCACTGAGGCTCCTATTGCGGACGATCACCTGGCCAACAAAGGCTACGTGGACAACGTCGTTGGCAATGAGATTGCGGGTTACACGCAGGCCATCATTGATGAGGCTGCTCGTGCCACTTTGGCGGAAGCTGCCCTCGGTGTGCGGATTGATTCTCTCGACGGCGCACACAGCTCGGAAATTGCACAAGTACAGTCCAATTTGGACGCTGAAATCCTTGCCACCAACGGTGATGTAACCAGCCTTCAAGGCCAGGTTGACAGCAACGATGGCGACATTACGTCCATTCAGGGTGCCCTCGACACCTTGGCTGCTGACGTGAATGCAAACAGCGCTGCTACCGTTTCAAACTTCCTTGCTATTCAAAACAACGACGGAGACATTACTGCCCTTCAGGGTGTGGATGACACGCTGGCTTTGGATGTGAATGCCAATGCTGCTGCCATCTTGTCGAACGACGGAGACATCAGCACAAATGCTGGAGCCATTTCTACGAATGCTTCAGACATCAGCACCAACGCGGGAGACATCAGCACCAACGCAGCTGCCATTCTTGCCAACGACGGTGACATTGCCACTAACCTGTCTGCCATTCAGGCCAACGACGTAGACATTACCGCGCTTCAGGATGTGGATGACACGCTGGCTTTGGACGTGAATGCCAATGCTGCTGCCATTCTTGCCAATGACGGTGACATCGCTTCTAACCTGTCCGCCATTCAAGGCAACGACGGAGACATCAGCACAAATGCTGGAGCCATTTCTACGAATGCTTCAGACATCAGCACCAACGCGGGAGACATCAGCACCAACGCTGCTGCCATTCTTGCCAACGACGGTGACATTGCTGCTAACCTGTCTGCCATTCAGGCCAACGACGGAGACATTACCGCGCTTCAGGATGTGGATGACACGCTGGCTTTGGATGTGAATGCCAATGCTGCTGCTATTCTTGCCAATGACGGTGACATCGCTTCTAACCTGTCTGCCATTGGCTCAAACGACACGGACATTACCAACTTGCAGGGGGCTCTGGCTGCAGAGATTGCCTCTACCAATGGTGACGTGACCAACCTTCAAGGTCAGATTGACGTTAACGAAAGTGACATCACAACGCTTCAGGGTGTGGACGACACACTGGCTGTTGATGTGCTGACCAACGCAGCTGCTACAGTTTCGAATTTCTTGGCCATCCAGTCAAACGATACGGATATCAGCGGCCTTCAATCTGACATCGATCAGAACGAGCTTGACAGCGACGCTGCCGATGGGACGTTGCAGGGCAACATCAACACGGTTCAGAATGATGTGAACCAGAACGAGCTTGACAGCGACGCTGCCGATGGAACGTTGCAGGACAACATCAACACGGTTCAAGGCGACG
>JGI20156J14371_10001795_pt1 | contig 17483 bp, 20 predicted proteins | sample COG_06_FD_14371 | JGI IMG/M metagenome (IMG submission 14371)
GGTAAGACTTGGTCCTTAATTAACTTGGCCATCGCCGCATCCAATGGGATGCCGTGGCTAGGGATGCCGGTTAAGCAGTCGAAGGTATTGTATTTAGACTTCGAGCTGAAGAAATACTTTGGTACAGATCGAATAAAGCGGGTAGCCAAGGCAACTTTTAACGGGGAGATTAAGCCTAACCACCACCTAGACTATTGGCCACTCCGCGGTCACCGGGCAGAACTCCTTGACCTCCTGACAAAGATCCGAGCGGAAAAGCGGGAATATGATCTCATTATCCTCGATCCATACTATAAACTGGCAACTGGTATAGACGAAAATGATGCCAAGGCGGTAGGCGAAATCGTTAATCTGATCGAGGATTTCTCCGAGGAAACCGGTGCCGCCATAGTATTTGCCCACCACTTCTCCAAGGGAAACAAGTCAGAAACTGATCACATCGACAGAGCGTCCGGCTCAGGTGTCTTTGCCCGTGATCCTGACGCTATCCTTACCCTTACCTCTCACGAGGAAGAGGAACACCTAGTCCTCGAGGCAACCAATAGAAACTGTCCATTCTCACCGCCCAAGGTCCTTGAGTTCTCCGCAGATACCTTTCCACTTTTTATCCATCGACCCGACCTCGAGGCCAAATTCAGGAAGCCAGGGCAGATATCCACCATCCAAAAGAAGATAAATGAGGGCTTATGCGAGAAGTTTTTGACCCTGTTGGCCGATAAGCCGATTTGCGGAAGAAACGAGGCGATGGAATTACTTCAGGCTCAAACCAATAATAATATCGATGGCCATGTTTTTAAGAAAATATTATCTATGACTAAGGATCAAATTGAGGTCGAAAAAGGTGGTCCAAATAACAAAACTATCTACAGTTTGAAGCTAAAACTGAAAGGAGAATAAGTTAACTTTATTATCGGAAGAGTGGTAGTGCGACCCCTTATAGTATATATGCACTACTACTCTCTAAATAAAAAACAGGCTGTTAAGTAGTTAACCTTCGCACTAATGCTTTGGCCCGACAAGCGGCCCAATAGCTAAAGCTACCACAATAGTGCGCCAAACCACCTTTTAGGCGGCCCGTACCAGGTTAACTACTCCGCCAGCCTACAAGCTCGACCGAAGGGGAGAATAAAACAGATCCACTCGCTTAACCGCTTAACCGGCAGAACAGGTATCACTCAGCTTACCCATTCACTCGTTCAAAATATTAAGGTGGAATCTAAAATCTTTGAGCAGACTTTCGATATGGATTTAATCCACAAACATATAGTTCGATCAATCACAGCTAAACGGAATAAGGATATCCTGTCTGCAATCACAGCAAAGCGGTCATTCCAAGGAATGGCGGGATTGGCGGTCTTATACCCTAGTGTGGTAGATTGGATGTATCGAAGTTAAAAGACAGCCCTGTGTGCCTTCTAGGCGATTGTTCGGGCTATCTTGAGATTATATGTCGGTGGTACTTTACCCTAATATCTTAAATATTACTTTTAAGGCGATAAAAAAGCATTCGACTATTAAATCCCGTTCGAGGAAAAAGAAGAACAAAGTCAGGAGAGCATACCACTCTCGCTGGTTATTATGTATCGGTGACTTCTGCCTCGATGATTTTTTCATCCTTCAAGTTGGCCAGCTCGGCTCGGATCTCATCGAGGGATAGAGATTTCTTTACCTCAATGACTTGAGTCGGCTCACCTTCGTACTGGCGATGCTTGTCGATTAGGATGCCAGTAGCGATTGGTAGGACTCCATTTGGTATCTCATCGTTGTCCAGCTTCTCAATCATCTTTTCGACTGCCAGCTGTGAAGCATGGCCTATCAATCCCCTCATTACTTTCTTCGATGATTCGATCACCTCTTTCTCTCGGGACCGAACTACAGCGATAGTATTGTGGTTTACCTTCAGCTCTTTCTTGATTCGGCTAACCGGTGTACCGTCAGATAACATCTGCACCACTTTTGCGTAGTCACCTGGTCTCTTATCGTAAAGCCCTTGAGCCGTATAAACTGCCGGGCAAGTCTTCTCAACTGTCAAGTTAGCTGGAAGGTTATCAGCTTCTATCGTTATCCTCTTTTTTTCGGTCGGCATTTCTATCGGTGTAGGCAATTGAGAATGTAATCTCAATAAGGATATTGGCAAGGACAATTAGACATAAAACATATTGTGCGGTTAGGCTTTTACTGATAGTCAACGACTTATGAAAATCTATATGCGATTTCTGACTTTGATAGGGGGGGAGGGGGGTCGGATTTCGCGGCCCGCCGATCACCGAGACCGATTGTAGCCCATAAAAAAATTTTCACTAATTGCGGCCAATCGTGCTGATAATCTGTTATCATTAAGCCAATGCCTCTCACCTGGACACCGCACCCCGCCTTACCGCCTCTGACAAAATCGGAGATGCTGTCCATGAGTCCCGAGTCAATCCTCGCATATTATGAGACTAGAGAAGAAGCAATCGCACAAGAGAAAGACGATCCATACCGGCATGGCTTTGAACTGGATACTTGGAAGCGGGCAGATGATCAGCTAAAGACCCACTCCGAAATCCTCGTTATGGGCGGAAATCGTGCGGGTAAGAGTTTTTGGGCGGCCAAGCGGGTAGTTCAATGCCTCGTAGAGAACCCTGGCACTATTGTTTGGTGCTTAACCGAGACAGCGGCTAATTCGATACAATTCCAACAGAAATTAATTTTTGATGCTCTTCCAAAAGAACTTAAGTCGTTGGGTAGAGGTAAGATAGGATACATAGTCCACAGTTTAAAAAATGGATTTACGGGGGCGAAATTCACTCTGCCTAATGCGAGTCAATGTATATTTAGATACTGGGCTCAGGACATTTCGACAATTGAAGGAGGAGAGATCGGCTCACCGCAAGATCCAGTCAATGGAACACATAATATCGGCTATTGGGCAGATGAACTCGTACCTATGTCATGGGTAAACACACTTCGATTTCGGACCGTGACCCGCAATTCCAAGGGAATTATCAGCTTCACCGCCGTTGACGGATGGAACAGCGTAGTCAAATCGATGCTCACCGGTGCCCGCACCATAGAATCAACGAAGGCGGATCTCCTAAACGGCGAAGAAGTACCTCTCGTTCAACAGCCCATCCGCAAAGCCAGTTCAGTGGTTTATTTCCACACAGCGGCGAACCCCTTTGGCGGATGGGAAGCAATGAAGAATCAGTTAGAGGGTGAGAAGCGTGAAACTATCCTTTGCCGGGCTTATGGAGTGCCTGTGCGCCAATCGAGAGCCATTTTCCCTAATCTGACAGACAAGAACTTCTGCACCCCCGACAAGCTCCCCGATTTCAAAGAAGCCAATTGGGTAATGTCGATTGATCCGGCGGGAGCAAAGCCGTGGACAATGGTCCTCTTTGCCATCGATCCACATGGAGTCGCATGGGCGGTTAAAGAATTTCCTGATTTCGATACATGGGGCGGTTGGATTGACTTAACCAAAGACAAGCTAAGTGCTGGCGAGGCCGCCCAACCGAACGGGTACGGCCTCAAGGATTATGCCGATGAGATTAGGAGAATGGAGAAGATGTGCGGGGATAGTGAGGTCATCCGCATAATCGACCCGAGGTTGGGAGCGGCGAGCTATCAGAAAGCGGAAGGCAGTTCCAACATTATCGATGATTTATCGGATGAAGACATTATCGTTCAGCCGGCAGAAGCGTTAGACATCGAAACAGGATTACAGGCGATTAATAATCTCTTAGCATGGGATCGGGAAAAACCGATGGATTTGGATAATAAGCCTAAATTGATGTTTTCGGACGAATGTCAAAATCTCATAAGTTGTCTGCAAGCATACACTCCCGGCGGTTCGCTTAAAGCGCCCGAAAAAGACTTCCCTGACTGTGCAAGATATTTTGCAGTGGGGAACTTCGAGTATTTCGGCAAGGAGGAATTAATTTCAACAGGCGGAGGAGGATATTAATTATGGGAGTAACTAAGAAATGGAGTGCGATGCAGAGGGACCAGGTGGTCATTTTGCGAAAAACTGGGTTGAGTTGGCCAAAGGTGAGCAAAGGAGCGGGAATCCCTCGTTCCAGTTGTCAGAAAATTTGGGCGGAGGACTCGGACGGTGAAGTGGAACTGCCCAAACCACCGGCAAATCAGATAGAAAAAGCACGGGTTCTCAAGCTCGTTCCAAACCCGAGGCTTATGCTCATTTACTTTGAAGATCGGGAAGGGGTTGCAAGGTGCGTAAAGCGGCCCGAGCAGAATCACCCTGTTAAATCGGAAGTATATGTCAAAAAGGTCGAAGGAGACGATGATTTGTATCGAATCGCATGAGCGACAGGAGAAACGAATCGATGCCATGTTACAGGAAATGGTGGTGGAGGAGGGCTTGGCGGCATTTGAGGCGGGCAGAAACCCCAGCAATTTCACCTTAAAAGAAATTAGCGAATTTATCGGAGTGCCTCTTGTCACAGTCCATCGGGTTGAAAAGGACGCACTGAAAAAACTTAAAAAAATAATGTTAGAATTGGAGATCAAAAATGGAAATACAGGAATTTAGCGAAAAAGGGCCGGCTGTCGATGCCATCAAAAAGGAGTTTGACGATGCAAAGTCGAATTTATCCTTTTGGATGGATAAAGCCGAGCAAGGTAGGGAATGTCGATTTAACGAATGGGCGGGCAAGGATGAAAGCGGAAAGAAGAACGGACCGGAAGCATTTCCTTGGAATGGAGCCAGTGATCTCGAAGCAAATCTTATTAATCCATTAATTGATGGCGATGTAGCCCTCCTTTCTCAATCGTTATCACAGGCCAACCTGGTAGCCGCTCCCGTGGAAAGTGGAGACATTGGCAGTGCAAAGATGGTAAGCGAGTTTTTGAAGTGGCGGATGAACTCAATGACGGAACTTCCTCGGGAGGCCGCCATCGGAGCAAACTATTTATTACAGAACGGTATCACTTTTTTCGGCACTTACTGGAAGCGGGAAACCACTCGAGTGTTTAAGGACATCAGCCTCGAAGAGATTGCCCAAATGAGTCCCGAACTGGCAATGGCGATCCAAGATCCCGAGATGAAAGAGGGAGTCGAAGAAATGCTATTCCCGCTATTCCCTAATCTGAAAAAGCGAAGAGTTCGTAAAATGATCAATGAACTTCGCAGTAAAGGAGTATCAAAAGTCCCGACTGAGAAAGCGGTAGTAAACAGACCGGCAATTAAAGCGTATGAACTCGGCAGAGAAATAATCATCGACTCGAATGTAATTGATTTAGAATCGGCCAGAAGCATTCACTGCATCCATTATTACAGCCCCGAAGCATTAATGCAAAAGGTCAGTGAGGGATGGGATAAAAAGTGGATCGAAGAAGTCCTTGAGAACTCAAAAGGCTTTTATGCGGACGAAAGTTATTCGACTGATTTAATGTCTTACGACTCCGGCAACTTTTACGGCACACAGAATTACGAGGGCATGGTTCGGGTAATTACAACTTATCGTAAGGAACTCGATGAGGATGATGTACCGATTTGCACGATTACTTGCTGGGCGGATGAAGCGGAAGGTCATGGGTTTCATAGTCCGATGGAATATGACGAAGGTCGTTATCCCTTTGTCTGTATTACCCGAGAAAACCTCAATCACCGCCTACTCGATTCCCGAGGTTACCCTGAGCTTTTAAAGTCTTATCAGCAAGCTGTCAAAACGGAGTTAGATAGTCGGCGCGACCGCGCCTCGATGAGCACAATGCCAGCCGCAGAATATGTCGTTGGCCGGAAGCCCGAACGGATCGGACCAGGTGCGCAGATTCCAGTTCGCAGAAGGGGAGAGTTTGGATTCGTAGAAATCCCCCGCTATTCACCGGCATCGATGGAGGTGGAGATGCAGTTAAGACAACTCGCCAATAAGATAACCGGTCGGGCAACATCCGCCGAAGACGCAGTTGAAGCAAACAGCATCCGCCAGCACTTGGTCAATCAGTGGCTTAACGGATTCAAACAGGTTCTTAATCGGGTATGGTGCTTGGATAGAACTTATGGCGGACCACAGATTTGGTTTCGGGTTACCAATAATGAGCAAGGCGCTCAACTCATGCTTGATGAGACTGCGGAGGTTTATGATTTTAACATTACTTGGAACAGCATGAACCAGGACGAGGAAAAGGTTCTTCAGAAACTCGATACAGTGGGTAAATTAATGTCGCAGTACGACAGACAGGGTCAAGCTCGGTATGACATTTATCTTCGTAAAGTGCTTGAGGCTATTGATCCAAATCTTGCCGGTCAATTGATTGCCCCCGCGGAAGAGGCAACGGACAAAGAGATCAAGGAAACTTCTGCCGATATTGCTAAGATATTCTCGGGACAAGTGGTTAATGCACCACAGCAAGGGGTTAATTCCCAGCTTCGTCTGCAAGTTCTCCAGCAATACTTGCAAGGTACTCCCGAAGTGCCAGCGACCGATGTTCAAAATCGTATGCAAGAGGACGAAAACTTTGCCAAGAGACTTCAGACATATGCGGGTCAGCTTGAACAAATGGAAGCACAGAATCGCAACGCACTAATTGGCCAGCTTGGGACTGCTCCCGGTAATGTACCAGGTACATCGATGGCCGCTTAACTTAAAGGAAATATTATGAGTTTATATAAAAATATCGCCAAGAAGAAGGCACGAATTGCCGCCGGATCGAAGGAACGAATGAGAAAGCCTGGAGCAAAAGGTGCACCATCTGCCAGTGCGTTTAAAAAGGCGGCAAAAACTGCAAAAAAACGCAAATGACTTTAGCAGATGCGATTAACGGCCTAGGGGAACAGACCGAATGGCTAACAGTAAAATCATTTATCCTCGAACAGAGGGATATGTGCTTAGTCGATTTTCAGGACTATACCCATGTCGATAATCCGCAAAAACTCGCCCGACTATCGGGTGAGATTGCTGGACTTACACGAATAATTGAAAGCTTAGAAAATGCCGAAACTGACACCCCATCAGCAATTTAAAAACGAACATCGAGCCTTGCTAAATCGCTGGCTAGAAGAGAGTGATATCGATGACCATGAGATGGCACAAATCGCCCTGACCGATGTTGAAGAATGGATGGACGAGGAAGTTGTTGATTTTGAGTGCGACATGAGCCTCGATGACGAAGAACACGAAGCGTAAGGGCTACATTTACGAGCAGACTTTCTTCACTGAAGCGTTAAAGAATGGGTTGGAAGTTTTCATCCCACTAGGTGACCATTTACCAGTTGACTGTATCCTCGTAAATTCGGCGGGCAAAAATTTTAATGTCCAAATTAAGGGGTCTGAAAAGTCAAGCAAAGGGGAAAGAAAAAACGGGTGCAAACGGTATCGATTTTCCACGACTACTGGGCGGGTAGTAAAGCAACCACTAGACTGCACAAAAGTCGATATAGTGGCAATATTTTGTGCCGACATAAACACCTGGTATCTAATCCCATGTATGGCTCTCGATGGAGCATTAACAGTTGCGGTTTACCCGGACAACCCCGAGTCCAAAGCCAAGCACGAGAAATATCGGGAAGCGTGGGACTTATTTAAAACTTCCTGAAAATTTTTATTGGCCCCCTGTCATAATCGGAAGTGGCGAACCATTTCGGTACGCAGAAAACGCAAGAGTGCGAACTTCCCAAACGCAGAGAAAATATGGCAGATACAGAAATTAGCGAGGCTCCGGCTACGACAGAAGCAGAAACAAACACGCAAAGCATTACGACCCTTGAGGAGTTAACGGCATCGTTCGTTGACAAAGTTGAGGAGAGTGAAGCGAAAGAGGAATCTGAAGCGGAACCAAGTCCCGAGACTACTACCGCAGACGCAGAGACCGACCAGGATACAGATGTTCTTTTACAGTCTACCGAATCTGAGGAATCAGAAGAGGAAACGGAAGAGATAGCAGAAGAGGAGGAGTCCACTGAAGAATCGGGGGACAATGAGCCGCAGTCTAAAGCTGTTGGTAAACTTCTGAAACAGGTGAACCGCTTGACCGCTCGCGCAAAAGCAGGAGATGAGCTTGCCGAAACACTAAAATCAGAAATTGCATCATTAAAATCCACCCCTCAAAAGCAATCGGAATCCAGTCAGCCAGCTCTCGAAGAAGTCCAGGACTTTCAGTCATTGGAAACTCTTCGGAAGGAAGCTCTTGCCGCCAAGCGTTGGTCGCTCCAACACATCGGAAAAGATTTTATCGAAGTCGATGGGAAGGAATATGCCGATGAGGATATCAGAAATATTCTCACCCAAGCAGAAGATTATCTAACGGAGAAAATACCCGAAAGGGCGCAATATCTCCAGGCATCCGCTCAGTGGCAACAGGATACGATCAATACTCACCCGTGGATTTCAGAAACAGTCGATACAGACCAAGCCGAAGAACGGAGATCCGTTTTAGGTCAGATAAAAAGTCAGTATGCCGACATTCTCAAATCCCTACCTAATGGCGATTTTGTAGCGGCAACACTCGTTCGAGGAGTTGAAGCGATTAAATCAGATCAGGCGGCCAAGTCGGCCAAACCGAAAGCCAAAAGGGTAGCCAAAGCACCTCCGACAACGATGGGCGATTCATCCCCACCGGTACAAACCTCAGCCACTAGGCAGACTGCAAATAAACAGAAAATTTTGGAGCGTAAAAATCTCTCGGTCAACGATCTCGCCGCATTTCTTGCGGACTAAAAAAATTTAAAAATCTTAAAATAAGGAATATATAAAATGGCTATAGCAACTTCGTATAACGTGTTGAGTACCAAGGGCTCACGCGAAAATTTAGAAAATGTGATGAAAACGGTTTCTCCACAAGAGACTCCAATTTACAGCACGATTTCTCAATCCGCCGCTCCCAAAGCGACTCTTAATGAATGGTTAGTTGATTCACTCGCTGATCCCGCCGGCTCAAGTGCCGCAACAAACGCAGACGGTGTAGATATTACTCTGTCGAATGCCGCTAACTTAATTGATAGCCGCGCTCGTCTAGGTAACCGGGTGGCAACACTTAGGGATATCTTCGCAGTTTCTCGTCAGGCCGAAATGGTTGATGTTGCTCCTGGTGGATCTCTCTTTGCGGCCTCAACTGCAAAATCTTTAATTCAGTTGAAGAACAGCCTTGAAGTGGCAATCGCTTCAAACAACGATCAAGCCGCTGGCTCAGGTTCTGCTGGAGCTACGATGTGCGGACTTGGAATTTGGTCTGACCCAACTGCAACTGGTAACACTTTCGACACAACCTTAAAACAAGGTTTCCGTGCAGTAAGTGGTTCTCGTGTAAGTCTTGCAAGTTTGACCGAATCTGCTTTCCGTGGATTACTTCAGGCTGTTTACACTGCCGCTGGTTCTAAAGGCTCTTTTAAGTTATATGCCGGCCCAAATTGCGTTAATAAAATAACGGACTATACGAGATCCACCACTGCAAACAGTGACTTTAACTTTAACCAGGATGTTAAGGATGGTATCTTGAAATTATCAGTGGTCCAGTACATTTCGGACTATGGTGTAGTGGACATAATCCCTACTTTGTGGAACGGGCGTAGGGATGCTGGAGCAAGTGGAACAAGTACAGCACTGGGAACTGTTAACACAGATCGAGGATATCTCCTTCCATCTGATGACACTGTTTCCTTGAAGTTCTTGGAAGGCATGACCGTTCAGGATCTTCCTGACAACGGTGCTGGGAAACGCGCATTTACAGAGTGTATGGCTACGATTCGCGTATCCAACCCACGCGCGCTTGGTTCAATAGTTTAGGTTTAATTGGTTTATTTGGTGTTATTTTGGGAGGCCGGTTGGGTAGTGGCCGGCCTCCCTTTTTTCTTTAAAATATGAGCTTAAATATAATAGTAAAAGGCGGTAAGAGAAGCGGAATGTCGGGCGAAGAAATGGCTCATTACTTGGCCAAGAAAGTTGACCGACAAGCCGCACAAGAAAAAGCCGGATATAAGCAAAGAGCATTAGCCGCTCGTAAATACGGCCAATCTGTCGGCGGGGGTAAGAACCTCCGAGCCGTTCGGTCCGTAGATTTATCTACTTACATGAGGCATGAACAGGAAAGACCAGGCTGTATGTCCGACCCTCAATATTCTAAAGACTTCGCAAAAGCCAACCCCGAAACGGTAATCGGAAGTTGAGAACTGTAACCTACACCGAACTTAAAAATCGATTCACCTCGGCCATCGGGGTGGACACATTATTATCGGTAGAAGAAACAGCTTTCAAGAACTCGTTAAATGACCGAGTAAAAGGAGCATGGACCCGCGCACAATGGCCCGAGCTAATGACAGTAGTGGAGAAATCTGTTGCCGCCGTTACCTCGCCAATCGTTGCAGACAAGGCGGTTCAAATCGACAACGATGCAAATCTGATGGATGTGTTTTCGGTCTTCGATAAGAATCCATTATCGGAGAGAACCGCATTCAAGTTGGATTACAATTTAATCAATGGGTACTTAGTATTACCCGCCAATTCGTCTCAAAGTTCAGTCTTTGTAATGGGTAACCAGGTAACACCTTCGAGTTATGGTGAGTCAGGCGATCCCGACCTCCCAAGATTCTTGGAGAGGTACTTATTATTAGCAACCATTGCAGACTGGTACAAATCAGACGGCCAGCTTGAAAAAGCGATCCAGCAAGAACAAATGGCGGAAGAAACCTTGGCACTCGAAATCGACCGAGTCGAACGCCTAGAAGGAATGAACAAAATATCAGTCAACACATATCCGAGCTACTCGTTCGGAGTTAACATTTTAACAACAGTATAATATTATGGGACTATCAGGAGTAAATATTCTAAATGCAATGGGAGCTGGCGGAAGCCTTTACGCTAACGATACAGCGGCTCACGCTGGCACATTCACATCAATTCAATTCACCGAGGATTCAGTTTTATCTGCATATGTCGGTAAAGTGGAAAATGTATCCGCATTAATTTCAGACGGGACTACTTTTTCGCAAGGCCAAGTAATTTATGGTGAATGCACGAGTTTCACTTTGGCGAGTGGAAGCTGTTTGGCCTATAAACAGTAATGCCTTTTAACTGCCTAGGACTCTTAGTTGGGGACACCGATGCAGATAATGCAGTCGGTCCGCCGATAGATGGTGCATTGAGGGCAGAAAACGGGGCTTTTTTAAACACAGAAGACGGGAGCATTTTAGCTTTTGATTAAAAACTATGAATAAGAAAATTTCAGCATTAACCGCTTTAGGCACAACTCCCGCCGGTGCGGATATCATTCCAATCACCGATGTGAGTGGGACTCCTACAACGAAAAAAGTAACCGTTACAAATTTGATGGGAGCATCTCCCGTCCAATCGGTTGCCGGACGAACGGGAACAGTTACAGTTGATGCTGGTGATCTTACAGACGGAGATTTCGGAGGCACTGCAATCCTTGGATTCGATGCGACTCTGAACGATCAAACAGGTACTGCATACACTTTATTAGCTGGAGATAATGGTAAGGTAGTAGTCCTTAATAATGGGTCAGCTATTACAGTAACAGTTCCAAGCGGACTAGGTGCTGGGTTTAATTGTAGTTTCGTACAGAAGGGTGCTGGTCAAGTCAGCTTTAGTGCTTCAGGTACTACTATTAATAACAGACAATCACACACCAAGATCAATGCTCAGTTTGGAGTAGCAAGTTTAGTTGCCTACGCTGATGATGTGTTTGTCTTAGCTGGAGACACAGCTTCCTAAGAATGTTCGTTCTTCCTACATTTGGGTTGGGGGTCATAGGCAGTCCTACTGTACCACCTGTACCACTTGAGACTTTTGATACTGCTACTCTTGAGAATGGACAGACTGCTATTGGCAACTCTAACACCTTAACCTTCACAGTTAATCCATCTGCATCAATAAGTGCTGGTTCTACTTTAACTATAGCTGGACTTACAGGATCGCAGACATCTGACAATGCTTCATTAACAGTTGGAGGTACTAATGCGGCAATCTTTGGATCAAGTGGATCATGGACTCAGTCATCAGGTACATTAGTTCTTACAGTTGCTGGAGGTCAAAGCGTACCAACAGGTTCAGATACTGTTATTACCTTTACTCTGACAAACCCAGCTTCAACGAATGCTGGAGTCACAGGTATTACTTTAGCTTCGAGTGGCTTTACAACTGCTAATATTAGTGGAACATTTTTAAATGCAGTAGCTCTATTCAATGTCACAACACGAGACACCGAAGCAAACATCTTAGCAAGCACACCCACCAATCCGAGCGGAGAAGTTAACATCGCATTCGGTACAGATACCTATGATTTCTACATTTATAGTGGAGGTGCTTGGTACATTTATAACAACGATTCTTAATAGCTATGCCAACAACAATACCATCAATCACTTCATCCACTCGTCCAGGTAGTCCCTCGGCAGGTGATGCTTACTTTGAAACAGACACGAGAAACTACATCATCTATGACGGCACGAATTGGCGGGTGTATAATAGTGACGGCGTGTCTATAAGTGCTGTATCTAACTCGTTTAGTGCTGAGTTTGACGGCACAGATGATTACATTTCCTTGGGTACTTTATCAGGATTTAATAGTGCAGCGACATTGTCTGTAGGTTTTTGGATTAATTTGAGAGACTACGCTGGATCAACTGTAGAAGTTCCGTTTTCTTCGGGCACAAGTACCAGTAATCGTGTAGCATTTTATTTAAACTCGTCCTCCCAACTTAGATGGGGTATCGATGGTTCAGTTAATAATTGTATACTTAACTTAGCTTCGCCGACAGATTACAGATCAACAGATGCTTGGCATCATGTATTAGGAACTTATAACGGAAGTTCTATTACTTTGTATTTTGACGGTTCACAAGTAGCTACTACCCCCTCTTCAGTCCCTTCCACCACTCAATCAACAGCTGGTAATAATGGTTCTATAGCTAAAGCAGGTTGGGGTACTAATTATTTTGACGGACTGTTAGATAATTTAGCTATTTGGAATGCTTCTTTAGATGGCGATGATGCTTCTAGTTTATACAATAACGGACTGCCAATCGATCCAACATCTAATGCTGGTACTTATGATAAATCAGCAAACCTTACAAATTGGTACAGAATAGGAGAAGGCAATGATACTGTAAGTGGTGGCGGAAGTCCTACAAACGGAGGTACTATAGGCACAGTAGTCAATGCAGAGAATGCTGGTACGAATGACGGAACAGGTAACGGAGGAGCAACATACAGTATTAATAAGCCATGAGAACATATGTAATTATAGACGCATCTGAAGTTAGTTCGGTTGACTTTAGCCAGGTATTACAAGCAGATGCAGATAAACTTCGCTACTCACTAGACGGTACACAAACATTCGTTAAGTACGAAGGCGAACAACCATCCTTTCTGAGCGGTAAGACCGAATACACTCATTCCGAGATGCTCACTATTCTAGCAACTGACGAGTGGACATCTGACGAACCTCCTGGCGAATGATTTACACCGCCATAATAGTATTGGCGTTGTGCATGGCATCGTGCAGTTTGCGCTCTGTCTACCCAACCTTGGGCGGTATAGCTGGAGGTGGAGTAGGTAGTCTAGGTGGCCCAGGTACTGCGGCATTAGGTGCTGGTGCTGGCGTACTAGCTGGCGAGGCACTCAAAAACAAAGATGCCCTTATTGAAGCAGAAGAAAAACTTGATTTACTCACACACGGAGATGTAAGCGAGTTAGTGGCAAAGGGCATGGAGAGCCACAAGTCAGGCTTTGAGGCATTCACATCCTACATCAAAAAGATTCTAATCGGAGCGGCAATACTGCTCGGAGGGTACTTGGGTATCCCCATTTTCGTAGCAAAAAGAACTGCCCGTCAATGCTCTCAAACCGAAGCAATTAAACATCAGACTCGCGCACCATTTCCTGTAAAACCTCCTTCCCGTGAAAAATCTTAAATTACTCGCAGATCAATTCTCAACTCTTTCAAAGAAAGCAAAGATGTTTACTGTTTTAGCTGGCTTGGTCATTGGCATTATAATCCTCGACTGCCTGTTCTAATGGACCGAACCGCATTAGCTGGAGCCGGTGGATCGCTTGCTAGTATAAGCGGATCTTTCCATGAACTAATCGGAATTATTGCCGGTGGGATGACGATTATATATATGGCGGTTAAGATTTACCAGGAGGTAAAGAAGAAGTGAGCCGGTATCGTTCATACGGCAAACTAGACGATCCATTCACATCGGAAGGGGATACTTTCTTTCTGCGGATGAATGCCCGTCTACGCCCTAACCAGTTAAAGCCTGGTGAGGTAGCATTGTCGAAGAATGGTCGAATGAATAAGGATGGAACTTGGCAGACTCGCAAAGGGTTATCGACTTTGTTTGGATCGATTACCTCGGGTGAAAATGCGATCCGATTGCCTTACATTATTTTATCGGCCCAACGGCAGAGCAATGTAGTAACCTTAATTTTAAGCACTACACCTTCGCTTTCTTTTATACCTGGTGAAGATTTCCACATCGATGACCTAGATGCATCAGTCGATGGCACTCAAACTTTAGCTTCGGTCAATTTTACAACTAAGACTCTGACTTTTGCCAATAGCGGAGCGGATACCACTTTTACAGTAAAGGGTGAAAGTGTAGGGAATACTTCCGTGGTAGCTTCCGGCACATCCATAGGTACAACTTTAAATTTTACCCTAAACGATAACGGGGTAAACGAAGTATTCGGATCGGCAGTCTTTTCGGATGCCACATCGAATAACGATGATTATATTTTTACCGCTACTGATACCACCTGTATCATTCTGCGTCTGAAAGACTCGGCACTTTTCAAGTGTCGGTATGAGGCTGGAGGGGAATCAGTCGATGGACCGGTTCAAATGACTCAGGGACTCGGAAAGATGTATATCTTTAGGACTCGTCAGACAACTCTCGAGGCCAGCCCCGAGGTTCAGCGAGTGGATATCTCATCGGCATCGCAAAGTGGGCAGACGATAACTGTAAACGCCACGGCACATGGCCGCTCGGCTAATGATTATGTTACTTTAACCGGTCTAGGAAATTGGACTAATAATCCAAATGACTGTTACCAAGTGGCCACTGCATCGACAAATCAGTTTACAGTTACAATGGCAACGAGCCAAAATACGACCTTTAATGTTTCCGGTGCACAGGTAGAATTTTTCTTAGACTTCACTAAAGTGGCAAATGGAACTTATACTGCACCGCTCTACCTGACTGATACCACAACAGTCGCACAGGACGGAGTGGTAACCATGGATATAAATTCTCACGGCCTGTCCGCTGGGGATGATTTAACCATCCAGTCAGGTACAAGCCCATTCGACCTCTTTACGAATCAAAAAACTCGTGTTTCCAATGTCCCGAATGCAAATCAATTTCAGTTTAATTTAGAAGTCGCAAATGTTTCAATTGGCCAGTCTAAAACTTTAACAGTTAATAAACCCCTAGCAGTCGGAAAAGGCTACATTCACCAACCCGCCGCACCTTGGGGAATCGTTCACGAACGAAGGCTTTGGATGCCTTACTGGTACACCTCGGAAACTAATCCTACGGACCGAGGAATAAGGGATGAGATAGTAAGTTCTGACATTATGGATTTTGATACAGTGGATGTGATTGGCAATCAGTTTAGACCCTCTGCCGGGCAAAGCGATTACTTGGTCCAGCTTACTCCATTCACTAAGGATTCGCTCGTAGTATTTAATCGAAAATCGATCCATCTAATGAGTGGGATAAGCGGATCTCTTGCTGATGTTTCGACCAATGTGGTAACCACAGAAATCGGATGCTCGGCAAGAAAGTCAGTAGTCCAGGTAGCAAATCAAATAATGTTTTTATCTGACCAAGGTATCTATTCAGTCGAATTTCTTGACGCTTATAATTTACGGGGAACAGGCACTCCAATCTCGGAAACCATCCAGCCCTTTATCGACCGAATTAATCAGGATTATGTTCATCTGTCTTGTGGAGTTTACTTCGATAATCGTTACTGGCTGGCGTTACCATTAGACATTGTTCCAGGGAGCGGAGATGCAACTAAGCTTAACACTATAATCGTGTACAGCTTCCTTAATGGAGGCTTTGAAAGCATCGACACAGTTAACTCAACCGAGTTTGCGATTCGTGAATTAATAGTCGGCAAAGAAGGTTCGCAGAATGCCCTCTATCTTACCACTGAAGAAGGCGGCATCCACAAAGTCGATGGAGCAGATGGAGGGGATGTGGTAAGTATGTCCGCCGGTCAGGCGGTTCCCGAAACCATCGATGTAGTAAGCCAATGCACCACTCGCCAATACGATGCCGATACTGCCGATAGGAAAATGTTTTCCCGTTCCGAGCTACATATAAAAAGCTCAGATCAAGGACTTTCCGATGGTGATATCAGTTTCATAACTGAAGATCCCGACTCCACATCTTCGGCCACATCGATCTCCACTCTGCTAGGTTCAACTTTACCGGCAAACGAGGATTCCTCAATCCGATTGGGAGTAAGAAAAAGAGGATTCGGAATACAGACAGACTTTAAGCCCACAGTGGGCAGACCATTTTTACGGGCAGTTAAGATAGATGCCCGAGTAACAGACAGAAGCACAACTTCAATTTCATAGGAGAAACATTATGGCAGTATTATCAACAGGACAGAGTTTTGCGAGTGGCGATCAAGTCACCGCACAGAAATTAATTGATATTGTCGGCCAAGCGTATTTTACCTCGGCGGCAGATACGACTGACAATTCGACCCTTACTTTAGGTTCGAGTAAATTAAAAGTTAAGGATGCCGGAATCACAGCGACCCAGTTGGCCACGGATTCCGTCATCACCGCAAAGATTCAAGATGGAGCAGTAACAGCCGCCAAGCTAGATGCTGGAGCAGTAAGTGTTCTCATGCCAACGGCATCAATTATGCCTTACGCCGGTTCATCTGCCCCAACAGGTTATTTATTGTGTGATGGTGCGGCAATTTCACGCTCCACTTATTCGACTCTTTTTGGACTGTTGGCAACCACCTACGGATCGGGAGATGGTTCATCGACTTTCAATATCCCCGACCTTCGAGGCCGAGTAATTGCCGGACAGGATGATATGGGCGGAGCATCTGCTAATCGATTAACTGGTTTAACTGGTGGAGTTGACGGAGATGTTTTAGGCGGATCAGGAGGAGCAGAAACGCACACCCTCAGTACCGCAGAACTGCCCGCTCATACCCACGGATTAATCATTGACTCATCCACATCAGACGATTTCGGGACTTCGGGGGGAAACACAAATAATGTTTGCTCGGGTTCGGGTTCGACCGCTTCAACAGGAGGAGGCGGAGCCCACAACAATGTTCAGCCGACCATCATTTTAAATTACATAATAAAGACTTAATATGGACTTCATAAAAAAATTAATCGGCCCATCGGAAGAGGAAATTGCAGAAGAAGCAGAGATGCGTTTAAATCTAGTACAACAGGCCCAAATAGCTCCCCAGCAAGTAACTCGCTCAAAAGACCCGCTTTCCCACCAATACGGGGACACCCATGTTCAAATGCGT
>JGI20156J14371_10001797_pt1 | contig 17452 bp, 1 predicted proteins | sample COG_06_FD_14371 | JGI IMG/M metagenome (IMG submission 14371)
ACTTACGCGGTCGCTCCGGATGTTACTGAAACCTTGAATGTCGGAAAGCTTAGTCAGACCATTGCATTCTCCCCGATTACTGATAAGTCGATCGGTGATTTTGATTTTGATCCTGGTGCGACAGCAAGTTCTTCTTTGCCTGTAACCTATACAAGTTCTGCACCTTTGATTGCCTCTGTGGAGGGAACTACAGCAGGAAGTCAAAAAATTAAGGTACGAGCTGCCGGTCAGGTAACTATCACCGCTTCACAAGCTGGTGATACTGCGTACAATGCTGCGTCGGATGCTAACCAAACCTTCACCGTTGGTTACTACAATCTATTTGCCGACTCCTTGCCCGGATTAAAACTTTGGCTTGATGGTAATAGTGTGGATAGTGATCATTCAAGTGCGGACATTATCACAAATGGAACAACTATAGGTTCATGGAAAGATCGTTCCGCTAGCACCAACCATGCAACACAGGGAACGAGTGCGAACCGACCGACTTACACGCTGAATGGATTAAATAGTAAGGGAGTGCTCTCTTACACCGCCGGTCAATCTTCGGACATTAGTGCAGACTCAACAATCCGATCGATTTTTGCGGTCATTAAACAGGCTTCCAGTCAAACTGCAGAGACGCAACCTTTTGGAGGAAATATTGCAGGTACGACCTCGGCTGGAAAGTTTGGACTAAAAAGAACAGGTAGTAGTATGCTTGATTCTGGAATCACTTCCCAATCTTTTGCGGTAGTTACCTGGCAGATGGCATCAGGGAATTATGCGGTTTATATAAATGGAGAAGAACGCGTTACTGGAACCGATCCGAATGCACCTGCGGCGTTTACCAAGATTGGAAATAATTTTGCCGGCCAGATTGCAGAGATTGTCGCCTACAATGCTGCTATGAACACCTCCGTTCGTGAAAAACTTGAGGGTTACCTTGGGCATAAATGGGGACTGAACACCTCTTTCCCAACCTCGCACACTTACAAGGTTGCGAAACCCGCGTTTGGTGGAACCCAGAATTTGAACTTCCAAACTCTGCCTGACCGTCAGACTGGACAGACCGTCACCTTGTCGGTGACTGCGGATTCGGGACTGAGCACTTTCAGCTATGACAGTAATGACACCAATGTGGTTTCCTTCTCCGGTGATGTAGCCACGGCCTTAGCTGTGGGTAAAGTTCGTATTACAGCAACACAAGCTGGTAATTCAAACTGGTTGTCCGCAAATGCATACCAGGATTGGATTGTGACAGCCACTCCTCGTTCGGACCAAAACATTACCTTTGCGGCAATACCAAATAAGAATGCTTTGTCTGCGAACTTCGATTTGAATGCAACGGCAAGCTCCAGTCTGCCTGTCAGCTTTAGCAGTCAGACTCCGAATATTGCAACCGTGGACGGAAACGGAACGGTAACGATTAAGAGTACGGGAGTAGCAACCTTTAGGGCATCGCAAGATGGAAATGGTAGTTACAACGCAGCCCCAACAGTAGATCAAACCTTGACTATCACCAAGGTACCACAAACCATTACCTTTGGGTCGATTTCCAACCAAAATTTAAGTGCGGGAACTTATTCATTAAGTGCAACTGCGAGTTCAAATCTTGGTGTTTCTTTTGTATCGAGCAATACATCATTAGGAAGTGTATCCGGAAATGTGGTCACACTGGTTGCCGGTGGAACTATCACTATTACCGCAAGTCAGGGTGGTGATTCAACTTACGATGCCGCACCCACGGTTAATCAAAACTTAACCATTATTGACGACACATTGACTGCGCAGACAATTACATGGTCTCAATCTTTATCCAGCCTTAGTTACGGAACTGCTGATACAAACATGACCGCGAGCGCAAGTTCCGGCTTGGCTATTACCTACATTAGCTCGGATTCCAATGTGGTTGATGTGAATGGATCGTTCCTGAAAATAATTGGTGCAGGTACCGCGACGGTTTCTGCTTCACAGGGTGGAAATGGTCAATATTCCGCTGCCTCCACGGTGGATAAGAATGTAACGGTGAGTAAAGCGAATCAAACCATTGTGGCCGCAAATAATGCCACTACCCTACCCAATATAACCAAGGATTCAGGAGACTTTGAATTTAGTCCAGGTTCGAAATCAGTTAAAACTGGAACTACCACGAGCACGGGTCTAGCTGTCAGCTATGCTAGTTCCAATAGCAATGTGATATTGGTTACAAATTCCGGCACCCGTTTGAAGCCTGTGGGGGGAGGTACATCCACAATCACAGTTACTCAGGCCGGGGATTCAGGCTACAACCCCGCCAGTTCTAAAACCTTTACGGTTACTGTCACTGAATACAGTCCATACAATGATTCGTTGCCAGGCATGATATTCTGGTTGAACGCGAATGATGTGAACGGTGATGGTTCACCAGACGCAACGACTGACTTTACCAGTATTGGAGGGAAAGTTCAACCTGATGGCTGGGCCGATGTATCAGGCAATTCCGTTTCCTTTAGTCAATCTTCCACCTCCAAGCAACCCGTGCGGATCGTGCAAAACGGATTGCCTGGACTGGCATTTGGATCCACACTTGGGAATTCAGGTGCTTACCTGTCAGGTTCCGTACCTTCCAGTGTTAATGGGAATGTCGGCTATACCATGGTGATTGCCGCTAAAACCAGTGGTACCAATAGTGATCGGTTTTTCCACTTTGGCGCGTCCTCCGGAGCTGCTGGCCAAGTAATCGGTCTTGGTGTAAATGGAGGCTTCTACTTTAATGGTGGAGGCGAGCAGACTTTCAGTGGCGTGAACTTTGGAGGAAATGTACAGGTGGGTGTGTTCCGCAGGAAAGCGGGATCAACCTATGCGGACAGTGAGTTCATTTTCAATGGTGCAAATCAGATTGGTACTGCAATTTCGGGAACGAGCACACCTTCTATTCCCTCAACTGGAAGAGATATGCTGATCGGTGCCGGGAGAAATTCAAGCGGTGCAATATCCAGTCAACTTGCCAATGCGGTGATTCATGAGGTGATGCTTTTCGAGGGAGATCTGAATGATTTTGCGGTTCGACGTTTGGAAGGATATTTGGCTTACAAGTGGGGCTCAAATGCACGTCTGAACAACGGACATCCATTTGGTTCGAGTCGTCCGCAGTTTGGGGGGGCACAGTCCATTACTGTAGCCGCCACCAATGTCCCATTGGATGCTGCGGATAGTAACAAGCCCTTTATGTCGACTTTTGATAGTCCTTTTGAATTAGAGGGGGCTTATGCCACTTCTGGTCTCGATATAGTATACGAGACAAATAACTCTTCAGTCATAGCAGTTAATTCCGCAGGGGAACTGAATCCTGTGGGTACTGGACTTGTAAGGGTAACTCTCAAGCAACCTGGGGACAGTCATTTCTCTGCGGCATCCAATAAGACCTTTGATATGAAGGTGATTGGTAAACGTCCCCAGACACTCAGCTTTACTACAGTGAACGAGACACGGATAGATCAAGCAATGGACTTAAATGGAAGTTCTTCGGCCGGTTTAACAGTTGCCTACTCAATTACTGCGGGCAATAGCATAGCAAGTCTATCTGGCACTCGTCTTACTTTCTCCGGTACTGGCTCGGTGACCATTCGGGCAAGTCAGTCTGGAAATGGAACTTACGCCGCAGCGGTAGTCGTTGATTCTACTTTCTTGGTGAAACGACCCCTTACTCTTATTTTTGATTCCATTGGCGATATGGGGAAACAGCAGCAATTCACAGTGAGGGCGGTCGTACTTGACGGAATAAGTAATCAACCAGTTCAGGTTTCGCCCACTTATTCCATTATTTCGGGCCCTGCATCTGTCAGTGGCGGTCAAATTACCTGCGCTAATACAACGGGTGTAGTTCAGGTTCGAGCAGTCGCAACGGGTGCCGCATTTTTTACCACTACGGCAACAACATCTTTTAATGTGACCAATAAGCAAGGGCAGACCATTTTCTTCAAGCAGGGAGAAGCCGGAGGATTGCGCGATCTTCCACTTTCGAGGAAGCCAACTCCATTAGGGCGAATGGCCTCTGCTAGCTCAAATTTGGGAGTGACTTTCGAGTTAACTGCAAACCCAAATAATGCGATGCAAATTAATGGGAGCGGAGCGAATGCGGTGTTGGTTTTCTCCAAAAACTTTAGCGGATTTGGAGGAGCCGATGAACTGACAGTTTCAATCAAGGCTACGCAAGCCGGAAATGGAAGTTATAATGCGGCTGCTGATGTTATTCGTGATATTAAAATCAAAAACCAGGAAAGAGTGCTTTCTTTGATGAACGAAGGATGGATCCACGTTACCCGAAGGAGCGTGACAAGTTTGCCCGTAAGCTTTTCGCCAAGAAAAATCTAAAAGGACTGATCGACTTAGATGGTTCCGGAAGCATTACGATTGACGACGCCAAGCTTCTCTTTGATTCAGATGACTTTGATTCCGATGGCGATGGGATGAGCAACTTTATGGAACGAGCTTTTGGAGGAGACTCTCTGAGTAGCGATGCAAAGACAACCCTACCAAGAAGTATTAGGCAAAAAGATGGTAAACAAAGAATTACTTTCCAACAATATAGCACAGAATATAACTCGGAGGGAATTGAGTACATTGTGGAAACCAGTACAGATTTGCGTACATGGACTACAACTGGAACTTCCCAAGTTGATCTGAACGGTGGTGACACGGGCAGTGGAATAGACATTGGTGGGGGAATGGAGCGCGTTCTTTGGGAGACATCTGGTACTGCATCCTCCAAAGGGGGCAAGCAATTCCTTCGAGTACGAGTAAGGACTAAATAGAAGAGAAGAGTAGCGCATTTCAGGTCACTATTGGTCTATATTGTTTAAATTAAACTAGAGTTCGCTGCACTTCCAATTAGTTTTGTATCTGCGGTTTATTTTAATATTGAGCATGATATAGTAAACTTTTTGCCGTAATTTGTAGTATTCAGCCAAGTTGTGCTAAGTGTTATTACCTTTATGTGTTTAGAATACTTTTACTGTAATTTCTATTTTAGTAAACTTTGTGATTTTTAAGTTACTTAAATTGCTTGCGGGCAGTGATTTCTTTTTGGAATTTTTACCTTGAATAAAAAGGGGCATATACATTGAATAATTGCAGACCCTAGTTTATATTAAATCCTTAATGATCATTCGTATTTTGCTCTGTTTGATTCCCCTGTGCTTGGGGATTGGAACTGTAGTGTCTGAAGCGATAGTAAAGGAAAGCGATTTGCTGAGTCGGTGGAGTTTTGATGAGGGGAATGGAACCACCTCGGTGGACATGACTGGCAGCGGTGTGAATGCAATTTTAGAGGGTGCGGGATGGGGGGTAGATCTTAATGCTATGTCCAGGAGCAGTTTGGATCTGAGTAATGGTTCTTCCTATGCGCGCGTGCCTGCCCACCCCAATTTGCAGGCTCGGGTTAACTTTTCGATAATGCTTTGGTTTAAAAGCAACGGATTACCCTCAGATTATTCTCAGTTGCTCTCCAAGCGTGATGGCATGCTTTCTCCTTATTTTATTCAAGTTGAACCGGGTGGTGCTCAGATCAAATCAATATTTCGTTTTTTTGCTGATTATGTCGATAATGGATCCTTTGCAATTAACCAATTTCAATGGCATTTATTGACTTCAACTTATGATGGGGAAAGATTGAAGACATACATCGATGGGGTCTTATCTGGCTCAATCCTGAATTCAAATTCAGTATATGTCGAAAACGGAGATCTTGGAATTGGAGGTTCGCCGGATGGAAGTAATATATTTAATGGCTGGATTGATGATGTTCGACTGTACGAGATCGCTCTCACTGCTAGGGATATTGAAAACGCCTACGGAGGAGGTTTCGGGGACTTCGGTCCCTCTGTTGACATCAATGTTAGTCGAGCCAGTAATGCCTCACCCATTCCCGTGGTGTTAACTTTTCGGGATTCTTCTAACAATTTAGTCAATGTTAATGATCTAAACGAATCAAATGAAAGTACTGATTTTTTACTTTCGGGTGGGGTTATTTCTAATTTTATCAAGGATAGTAATTCAACCTATCGATTTGATATAATTCCGGATCGTAATCCTCAGAGGATATTTCTCACATTAAACGCAGGTGCCGCAGTTGATTCCTTGGGAGATTACTCTCAACAACAATCAATTACTATTTCCTACAACAAAAAAGTGACCCGTTCCGATTATCTAGTTGGTTGGTGGAGTTTCGATGACGCAAATGGAACGCTCGTTCCCGATCAGTCGGGGGGAGATGCATCGGCCAAGTTAATGGGGACGGCATCCATTGATACGAGTAGTCCCAAGTTGGGTAATGGTGCCCTTTTATTGGACGGTTCAAATAGCTGGGCTGAGGTAGGTTCTCTGATGACGCCCAGTAAAACTACTCGGCATAGCGATTTGATTGGTTGGTGGAAGTTCGATGAGGGCTTAGGAAGTAGTTCTATTGACTCCGTTACAAATTTATCAAATGCCGGGCTTTTAGATGGGGCAAGTTTTTCGGTAACAGAGAAGAAGTTTGGGGACTCTTCACTACATCTTCCTCAAGGCTCGACCGGGGCAAAGGTACGATTGACTCCTGCCCTTGATTTGGGAGGAACTACTACGGTCGCCACCTTTTCAATTTCCACATGGTACAAGAATTTATACCCAACTGGCAATTGGCGAACTTTATCTAGGGGATTCACCAATGGGCACCACCTTATTGTTTCAGATGTTAGCAATCGGGTCGGAGTTTTTGCCAATGGGAACGGAGACTGGCGAGATTCTGGTGAGTTTGATTTGGAAGCAGATGGATTATGGCATCAGATCGTTCTGGTTTCAGATGGGGTGACTAGTAAGTTTTATTTGGACGGAGCCTATCAAGGAGATTCAGACCGTCCTACAGGACAGAATATTTACACCTTAGGCAATTATGATGGCGGGGGGCAACGGTTTGCCGAGTACCTGGATGATTTTAGAGTCTATGGGGTTGCGTTGACTGATTTTGAGGTCGAAATGCTTTACCGGGAAGCGGAGGGTGCACCATTGGATGTTGGTGTGGGGAGTTACTCTATTTCCGCATGGGTCAAGCCTTCTGCCATAAAAGCCACTCCTGAGTACAATTTTGCATTCGGATGGTACGAGGGAGGTGGCGGGGAATATATGCAGGCGAAATTGGGGCAAGGTACCACCGTAGATTATAATTCTCTTTCGTTATTGAATCCTGGGGATTCGTTACAATCATCGGTAATGCCCGGTGGAGTCACAGAGAGGCTATTTAATGGATCGTACGACGATAATCAATTAGATGACATCGACGGAAAAGGATACAGGTTCGGAGAAACTATTCCCAATAACCAAGTAACACGAACTGCGGATGCCAATTTTTCTGTTCTCACTGCTTTTCCGACTAGTGACCCTCCCCCGGATTCGATTTTATGGGAACAGGGTGGAGCGGGTACGGGCTCATTTGTTGGATTTAATGGTGGTCACCTTAGGATTAGGATTGGGAGCGGGGCTTCTGCGCATGTTGCCCCGGCATCTTCTACCGGGAATATGGCTTTACTTGACATTCCTTATGCAGAATTAGCAAGTAAGGGATATACCGATGGCAAGTTGTATGATTTGAGATGGGAGATGAGATTAAACCCTGGAAGCGTCCGCATTTGGGTGGATGGAGATTTACTTGGAGAATCAAACACAACAGGTTCTTCCAATCTGGCCAATTGGTCGGGAGGAGATAACGGTGGTTTTGGTAAGCAGGAAAGTTCAATATGTGTAGGAGAAACATCGACTCCCTGGCCCTATGCGATTGGGTCCTCCCTACTCTATCATTTCGGCAACGGATTTCGTGTTAGGCATGATTATGTTTATCAAGACACAAATTTTGATATACCGATTGATTTTAACGGTGCCACTGTGAATGCACGTTCTCTTTCTACCGGAGAGAATAAATCGGGGACAGGTGTTGGAACTGGAACAGATAATATTGGAGGTTTGTGGTACGGAAAATTAAGAATTGGTAATTCTGGGTATCTTAAGGCAGGAAATATTACTTTTGCGACCAGGAGTGATGATGGAAGTGTTTTGTGGATTGATATGGACGAGGATGGCGACTTTTCTAAAACCGGTCTAAATGGAAGTGAGTTAATTGTAGACAACAAGGGAGGTCATGGGCAAATAAACCGATTTGGTACCCGCTTTCTGGGCCGTAAATCACCACTTCTTATGCGAGCTGGAGTAATCGAGCACAAAGGGGTAGCGTTGGCTGCAGACGGATATCCGGTTTCATGGCATGCGACCTATGACCAAGGTTTTAGTGGAATATCTTCCACTCCGATGGAGGTGGGAAGTTGGTATCATACGGTTATGGTTGTGGATCGAGAAACGGGTCGAATCAAGCAGTACTTGAATGGGCAATTATCCGCAGAAAGCTCCTTTCCGGCTGGAAGACAGGGAGAAATTTCATTGGGTGACTGGTTTATAGGAGGGATGCCCACTTTTAATGATCGTTTTGCAGGTTCAATTGATGATGTTCGAATTTACTCTATTGCATTGAACGACGATGAGGTTGGAAAAATTTATAATAACAGTAGCGGAGATATGGGACTGGTAGCGGAGTTTACCGCTCCCAGTATAACGGATGATTCAAACATATCCGTTGACCTGCGTTTTTTACAATTTGAGGAACCGGTTGTGGTTACTGATTTAAACCAAAGTGATTTGATTGTAACTGGTGCTACAATCTCAACTTTCAACGATACTAGCGACGGGAATTTTTCTTTTACTTTGATACCTACTCAAGGATCCACTGAGATTACAATTTCTCTTGCCCAGGGCGCGGGGCAATTAGGGGGTAATGCAACATTACCTTCCAATACATTTATCCAATTAGTTCCACCAGTTCCTGGAAAGGCCGATTTGGTAAGTTGGTGGTGGTTAGATGAGGGAAAGGGAACTAGTGCAGAGGACAGCATCAGTGGTTCGAGGGGTACTTTATCTGGGGGGGTATCCTGGTCATTGGCCTCGACCTATGGAACCTCTTTGTCGTTTCTCAATACTGGTGATTATGCAGACTTGGGTGTACCGGCGGCCGGTTTTGATACTAATGAATTTAGTTTAAATTTTTGGTTTCGGAGGAATGAAGAAAGCTTTAGTTGGTCCGCTGAGCAAATTTCAAATGTGATGTTGAGTTTGGGCAATGATGAAAATTGTTCTTTACAGTTAGGAACCAAAGGAAGCGATGTGGAAATATTCTTAAGTACTATCGGCAAGTCAGATCGAGCCAGTATGTCGGCAAATATTTCAGATGGTACGTGGCACTATCTCTCAGTCAGTTACAAAGCGAGCATATCTCCCGGTAATGAATTACAAATTTTTCTTGATGGATCCTCCATTGGTTCAACCAGTATTTATGAGGGCGGGCTTTCTGCTGGTTTGACTGAAAAGTGGTTTCTCGGAATTGCGCGACTGAACTCCACTTCCGACGGGCGGTTTATCGGGAACCTTGATGATATTCGGCTTTCAAGAAAGGCAGTTAGTCTGTCCGAGCATCAAAGTGTTTATAATAGTGGAAATGGCGATCTCAATCTTGGCCTTTATGCCTCCTACCCGAGTGCCACTCATTCGAACCCAATTTCAGTTGATTTGAATTTTACCCGCTACGGGATGCCTTGGGTGGTGGACTTCAATGAGAGCATGCTTGGATTGAGCAATTCTGTTTTCCATGACATAAATGTGACTACTGGGTCGAGCATTCGAGTTGAATTTAACTCGACGGTTGATCCGGGAATTTTGACCGTCTCTTTGCCTGAAGGCATTGCCAAGGACGCATCCCTAACTGGAAACCAACCTCTTTCTTTTAGTATTGGTTTTGGCCACCCCGTAACGAAACTCGAAAACTTGGTTGCTTGGTGGACGTTTGACGAAGGAAATGGAACTACAGTAAAGGATTACATGAGTGGTTATGTGGGTAATTTAATCAATAGTATGGATGGGAATGTGACTTTTGATAATTCGAATTCGAAGTTTGGATATGCCTTGCGGTTTCCCAAGAATGCATGGGTTTCAACAAACGCCTACCCTGCAATGATGGGAGTTGGATATGCAAATCCAAGAACCATCTCATTTTGGATGTACGCGGAGCAACATGAAAGTCCCAATGGTTCGAATCGAGATTACGAAACAGGGATTTATGGAATGGGGCAAAGAAGTAATGCCAATGGTGTTCATCGGATGTGGGGTATGCGTGGTTTATGGGATACTGCAAATTACAGAAGAATTTTTTCGCAACATTGGGGATGGGATCCACAGGTATATATTTCCGAGGGGGTTAAGAATAAATGGATGCACATTGCTCATCAATACACAGGGACTCATGTGAAGGCATATGTTAATGGCAGCTTAAGGAATAATTGGGCAAAAAGTAATATATCAACCGGCAATGTATTTCCGCTTCAGTTTGGTAGATTTACAGAGGAAACTCGTACGGACCGAACTTTTAAGGGATTACTTGATGATTTCAGGGTTTATAACGCGGCGTTAGGTCCAAATGATATCTTGAAGATTTACAATAGTGGGTATGGAGACTTTGAAATCACTACATCCCTTGAGGTCGACAAGGTGGTGGAAGGAAATCCAAATACTGGTCGTATTATGTTCTTTCGTGGTGGAAACCTAGTGGATGTGAACGACTTCAGTGAAGCTGATGGCGATTTATGGGTTTCGGGCGGGAGTATCATTCCCAACTCGATTAACCGTATTGGAGTCGGAACTTACGCATTTGAATTTTCACTTGATCAGGACAACCTAGTTTCCAATATATGGATCAATTCAGGTTCTGTTACAGATGATTATAATCAGACAAATGTTCCTCCTGCGGGAAGAGCTAATAATTCAGAGTCTACCCGAAAAATGTACAGGGCGGTTACCCGTGGAGAGGATTTACTTGCCTGGTGGCCCTTTGATACCGAAGTTGTTAACGGCACCTTTGCAGTGAGTAAAACTGCCGGTTCACAAGTTATTTCACTTTTTGACTCCTCAATTTCCCTTCAAGGCCGCTACGGTCAAGGGGTTCGATTCAGAAAGGATCAGAGTGATGCCCGGATCCGAGTGGAGAATAATGGAATCGATCTTGGGAATTCATGGACTTTAGCAGTATGGGCCAAAAATTTATTTCCTCCTCGTGCCTCGGGTCGATCCACTCTTTTTCGTGGTCAAGGTAAGCAGTCCAATCGAGAATATGACCGTTATCTTACTGTGCGCGGAAGTGATCGTATGGTTTCTTTCTTTGATGGCGATGATGCAAATGGCGACAATCGGTATCGGTCATCCGGATATGCATTAGATCCACTTTCTAGGGTTGGATGGCATCATTACACAGTGGTTGGTAAAAGTTCACAAACCAGGTTCTTTGTGAATGGAATGAATGTGGGTGCATCTGACCGAAGAGAACAAAGTGATGTCTACTACATTGGGAATTCGAGTAATAATGAAGCATTTGCTGAATTTCTAGATGATATTCGAATATATAATGTCGGATTGGAGGATTTTGAAATCAGTCAAATTTATGGAGGAGGATTTGGAGATCAATTTACTTCAGTTAAGATAGACGATAATTCCAGTTCAGATTCAAGTCCAAGGATTTTAAGAGTATCTTTCGGGAAGGACAGTCAACCCGTCTCTGTTTCTAATATTAATGCCCATAATCTAGAGTTAAATGTAGGCGAGATAATCGATTTCAATTCAACTGATGCTAATTCAAGCTATATCGTTTCAATTAACCCTGATTTTAATCATACCCATAATGTAATTAATGTTCCATCTATGCCGGTTAAATTTAATAATCTTAGCCTATGGTTGGATGCAAGCGATTCAGTTTTCTCAAATGTAACACTATGGTTGGATGCAAATGATACTTCAACTATTTCAACTGTTACCGGATCGACTGATGTTGAAACTTGGACAAACAAAGTAGACTCCACTGTGAAAATGCACGGTCATGCAACAAACAAACCTGCCAACGGAGATTCGATAAACGGATTGAATGCAATTCAATTCGCCAAGCGCAGTGACAATAACATGGAGCACATGTTTGCCAAAAAGAATGGTACTACCAATTGGAACCCAGCTGGTATTAATGGAACAGTCTCTGGAAAGGTGCAAGATGTTGCCATATTTCTTTCTGCTCGCCTTGATACTATTAGACGATCGACCTTCGCATTTGGCATGGGATGGGGAGACCATTTCCCTTGGGAAAATGGCCAAGTTTTTTGGAATTATTCGGATGCTCGTGCGAATGTCTCAATCGGCAGTAACGGTTCTACGATGGTACTTGCTTTGTGCTACTCCAAAACCAATGGTAAGCAAGAAATCTTTCTTAATGGAACTTCCATACTAGATAAGCCTCGGACTAATGATTACGGCACTGGTGAAATGTCATGGTTCACTTTCCCTTCAAGTGCGGCACAGGACGGTACTTGGGGAACTGAATGGACTGTTGGGGAAATAATTGCATTAAAGGGTGTAGTTCCCGATTCTGTTCGACAGGGGATTGAGGGTTACCTTTCTCATAAGTGGGGATTAGACGCTCTTTTGCCCACGAGTCATCCCTTCAAAAGTTCTTCTGTAGGAGACTTAACAAATGTATTTTGGAAAGATAAGAGCCAAAAGAAAAACCATGCAGTTCAAGTGGGTAATTCAACTTTGCTTAATGCCGATCAAAATGGGCTTTCGGTTATGAATTATACTGGCACAACTGGCGAGAGCCACTGGTTTAGTATGATCAATGACATAAGAACTGTTTTCTGGGTAGTTTCAGAAGATGCCAGTGTTCCTAACTCAGATTTTCGTTCTTTATTGGGTGACACTACGAAGCAACCAGATTGGCACACGAACGCTGGTAATATTTGGGGGGCAACTGGGGGCGACGCCAATGTGTATAATGGTTATACTCGTCTAAACGGAGCGATTATTGATGGTAAGTCGACCGCGAAACCAAACAGTCTGTCTATTATTTCTCTCCGAACTCTGGGCAATGTCCAGTCAGATAACTTTAGTAACGACCGTAATATTGCTTCCCAGTCCTGGCATGGAAAACTTGCCGAACTTCTTATTTATAATGAAGCACTATCCGATAATGAAATCAAAAAAGTGGAAGGATACCTCGCTCATAAGTGGGATTTAACTGGCAATCTCGATAGTGGCCATCCTTACAAGGCACAGTCAGTTGTAACTGTGGGCGAGCAATTCTTCTATGATTCCAATTTATCGATCGAGAATTTTCGTTACGATTTCTTATCTCATGAAAGAGTTTACAAAGATTCTGATCTACTCAGTAGATGGAGGTTCGAAGAGGCAGGTCAACAGGATGGAAAAACAGTTATTCGAGATGTGGCAGTGGGTCGAAATGATGGGTTTCTAGAAGGTAATGCCCAACTGGGGAGTGGTATGTTTGGCTCTGGTTTAGTTCTTGATGGAACTGGGGATTACTTTGATATTCCGCATTTTCGCGGGCTCTTTGAAGATAATAATTTCACACTCTCTGTGTGGGTTTACCTGAATAATCTTGGAGTGGATAATGATCAGCAGGATGCCGCTATTTTCAGCACCAACGGAAACGATCTTAATACCATGCTTTTCTGGTATGATGTAAACTCTGTGGGCAATGCCAATCGTTCGTTCTCTTTTAATTTGGGTCCGACCGGGATTAATTTAAATCGCTTAAACGCCCCCGATTCCCTCGCAGTTCAGGATTTCTGGCAACACCTGGTCGCAGTGGTGTCGGATTCCCAACACTCGATCTATTTAAACGGTGAAGAGATTGCGAGGTCTGACTTTGCGGGGACAAGTCAGATACATATTGAGGGGAACTCGGTACGATTAGGCGGCTGGGATGATTCAGTAAATCAGGACTTTTCGGGCGTCTTGGATGAAGTAAGAATTTATCAGTCCGCCTTTGCCCCTAATGAGGTTGCGGTTCTCTACGGAAATGGAATTGGGGATTTGGGGATCGTGCCTACGATTGTAGTGGATTCCAATAACTCGGCTTCCACGCTTTCGGCAAGGGTTGATTTTTATCAATTTGGTCAAGCCGTTGCGGTCAATGGTTTTGTCCAGTCTGATATACAAATCTCAGGTGGTTTGGTATCTGGTTTTACCCCAAACGGGAACGGATATATTTTCACGATTACTCCATCTTCACATCCCAGTAGAATCATTGTGACTATCCCCTCTAATTCGGCTAGTCAGGGTGGGATTGGGAGTAGTGCAGTAACTCAGGAAATTAATCATCACTCAGAGTTGGTTGGTGGAGATTCCCTTACATTGTGGTACCCTTTTGAAGAATCCAATGAAACGGTTCTAGATTTTTCCGGTGCCCGAATTGATGGAGTGTTAACCGGAGGGCAACACATTCCCGGTAAATTTGGTCAGTCTCTTGCTTTATCCACCACCGATCATGTAATAGCCAATGCCGAGTCGCTTTCTCTTAGTTCTTCCTTCACCTTATCAGTTTGGGCTAAGGTCTTAGATGATGCTCAAGGAGTGCTTGTGAGGAGCGGGCAAATTCGCCTGCAATATCACGACGACAATACAATCCGTGGTGCGATCTACACCGGTGGATCTTGGAAAGAAGTGAAAGCACGTTCAGAACCGGGAAGTTGGACTCATTATGTTCTGACCTATGACGGATCGGAGTTGAAGTTATTCTCAAACGGAAGTTTATTGGAAACTCTTGCGGCAAGTGGTTATTTGAATTGGGGAGATGGTGCGAATCACAACCTGTATTTAGGTAAATATGGAACGGTTGGTTGGGAGTCAAAATGTGAAATAGATGACCTGAGAATTTATAAAAATGCCTTGTCCACCTACCAGGTGAGCGATCTGTACGGAAGCGGAGCAGGAGATATGGGGATTCGTCCACTTGTTTTGGGCGCCTCGCCCTTCATTGCCCGGCCTACCCCTCAAACGATATTATTTATGGACGGCAATCAGACTGAATATGTAGCCGGGTTATCGGAGGCAGAATTAAATGCAACCGGAGCTACTTTTTCTAGTTATTCTGACAATGTAAATGTTTCCTACACCTATGAACTAAATGCCACTATTACTCCATCGCTCGTTCGAGTTGAGGTACCCTATGGTGCAGTTCAGAAAGATGGCAATAACAGCCAAACGGGAGCGTTTGAATTCCGTCATCGAATTGTTACCTCGGTGGAAGATGATTTATTAGCTTGGTACGACTTAGATAATATTAGCCAGATGACCGCCTTCGATCGATCAGGTAGACTCCAGCACGCAACCTACTCGAGTGATGATGCAACCATTCCTGATGGGGGGAACCTAGCCGCATCTCCACTTTTTCTGAGCCCTTATTCGCCATCAAATGTTTTCGATAACGATTCAACTACAATTGATGGAAGATGGTTGGCTGAACAGAGTGCCTTGCCCAATGTTTTTGTCCGCTATGATTTTGGCACTCCAGTTACTATCGGTGGCTATCGTATTGTAACCCAGCATTTTAAAGTCGAGGATAGATCGCCTAAGTCCTGGCAGTTACTTGGGTCTGAAGATGATTCGAATTGGACCACCGTTCTGCATTCGGTTTCGAATGAAATTGGATGGACGGCATGGGAGGGAAGAAATTATCTAGTTTCTTCGCCTAATGCTTATCAGTATTATAAGCTCGTATTTTCTGAGGCAACTGGTTCTGACACTTACTTAGGTTTAGCTGAAATCGAGTTTTTTCCTTCTTTTCGTCAATCTCAGGGTAAATTGGGCAAAGCTCTGGATTTAAATGGAGAATCGCTCACTTTACCTTTCCGAATGGACCAAAGTAGCACGACGAAAGGGATGACCTTTTCTGCCTGGGTCAATCCGCGTCTAGTAGAGGGTGGTGTTGGTAACGAACGAATAATTTTCTCTACTGATGACGGTGGTTGGGATTGGACCATGTCAATTCGTTACGGTTCCTTAACTTCTTGGACTGGACAGACTCGTATTCAATCACCGCTTCAGGTTTATCCAAACGAATGGGCTCATTTGGTTTCTGTTTTTAATCCAATGCAAGGTCGAACTACGATGTATGTTAATGGAGAGTCCACTACGCTCGATGCACTAGGCTTTGATGATAATTCAATTCTCCTTACAATAGGCACAGACTCCAATGGCAGAACTTTTGACGGATTAATCGACGATATTCGTATATGGGGACGACCACTTAATTTGAGCGAGGTGGCGAAACTTTGGGGTAATGGCTTGGGGGATTTGGGCCCGAGTGTTGATCTTCAGGTTGAAAACCCAACCTACGGTGCACAAATCAATGTAACTGCTCAATTTAATCAACCTATTACTGATTTTAATGCGTCAGCGGATTTAGAATTCACCGGGTTAACATTACAGAGCTCGTCTTCTGATTCTGAATCGAATGTGAGTGCTTACACATTGGTGTTTCAACCTACAAATTTGGCGGAAGGAAATTTCACCATTAAGTTAAAAGCAAATTCAGTAACTGATGTGTATGGAATGAAAAACATCGAGTTTATCCAGGAGATTGATTTTCGCCCCCATCGAATTAAGGAAAGTAATCTCGGCCTTTGGTGGGAACTTAATGAAGGAACAGGAAATAAGGCTTATGATTCATCAATTGATTTTGATCCATCATGGACTCCTGCAACTTTAAGTTCTCAGACTGTTTGGTTTGACGCAAGTGATTCTGCTACTATCGACGAAAATTCAGGAATGGTAACTCAATGGCGTGACAAGAGTGGCAACTTAAATCACTTGTCTCCTTTAAGCGTCGGACAAAGTCCGATCACTGGGGTGCGTACGAACAATGATTTAAATGTTTTGGATTTTAATGGTACTACATTTCTTACTGTTGAAGATAACACAACAATCAATGATTTCGATCAGATGTGGTTCATTGTCGCACAAGTTGATGATAGTGGAATTAGTGATTGGAGTGACTCGATAATTTCCTACGATAGTAATAGAAATGGCTTTGGGAGTTGGCAGCTTTCTTCCACAAATAAGAGTCAATTTAGATCCAGGTTGTTAAAAGATACTACATCGATTTCAACTACTGCGATGGCCAATAGTGACCTTTCTGGATTTTATCATTTATTCAACTTTTCTTTTGATCGTACTCACCAAACTCATTCAAATTGGCTGGATGGTAGCAATAATGATTTTAAGATCACTGATCTTACTCCTCTAAGTACAAATAGACGATTAATGGTAATGACGAACCGTGGTCGAAACCAATCAGTTGATGGAGCAGTTGCAGAAATTATTTGTATACCATCGCTATTAGAAAGCGATCGTCTTAATGTACAAAACTACCTTGCCCGTAAGTGGGGCTTGCCTATTGGGCAAAATTTGGGAGTAGTCGCAAATAATTGGGAAAGTCCGGGTAAGTTTGGAAGTTCGCATGTTTCTTTTAATAAAACAGATGGAAAAGCGGTCCAACTTGCTGGTGGGATGAGTAAGGATG
>JGI20156J14371_10001830_pt1 | contig 17301 bp, 13 predicted proteins | sample COG_06_FD_14371 | JGI IMG/M metagenome (IMG submission 14371)
CCACCTCTATTGCTCGGCGCTTCTGCGGGCCACCTCAATCGGGCAATGGCGGCTATAGCTGCGGCTTGCTCGGCAAACAGATCGACGGGGCCAGTAAGGTTCGACTGCATGTGCCACCACCGCTGGACAGCGACTTAAGCATCAGTCAGATCGATGGTAACTGGTTGCTGCAACAGGGTGAGCAATTGATCGGCACGGCGATTCCAGCACAACTTGATATGGTTCCTCCTAGCCCACCGTCCCTTGAGCAAGCACGTGAGGCGAGAAAAACCTACACAGGCTATGGCGAGCACAGCTTTCCCCAATGCTTTGTCTGTGGCACCGGCCGTGAACCCGGAGATGGTTTACGGCTTTTTACCGGCAAGGTTAGCGGGCGCGAACTCGTCGCCTGTGACTGGCAGCCACAGGCAGACCTGCTCGATAGCAGCGGTCATGTAAAACATGAATTTATCTGGTCAGCTCTCGACTGTCCGAGCTATTTTGCGCTGGATATCCCCGTCGATCCCAATGCAGTCTGCTTACTCGGAGAAATGACTGCCTGCGTGGACAAATCGATATCCGCTGACCAGCCCCTAATAATCTATGCTTGGAAGCGTTTTATCGATGGCCGCAAGCACTACTCGGCGGCGGCTCTGTGCACTGCTGAAGGAGAGGTGCTGGCAAGAGCCGAGCACCTCTGGATCCAAGTTAAAAAATAATTAAATCTTCAATGCTTCATCGGCGGGAATATAGTGATATCCAAGCGCATCAGCTACCGCCTTGTAGGTCACTTGCCCCTTGTGCACATTGAGACCGTTCTGTAGGTTTTTATCCAAAAACAGTGCATTCACCGGATCATCTGCCAGTGCCAGAGCATAGGGTAACGTAGCGTTATTGAGTGCCATGGTCGCGGTGCGTGCGACACCACCAGGCATATTGGCCACACAGTAGTGGACAATATCGTCCACCACAAAGGTCGGCTGCTGATGAGTGGTTGCACGTGATGTTTCAAAACAGCCGCCCTGATCAATCGCCACATCGACCACCACCGCGCCCTTCTTCATACGGCCGATTATATCGCGAGTCAACAGCTTGGGAGCCGCAGCGCCGGGAATCAACACCGCCCCAATCACCAAATCGGCTTCGAGGGCATACTCTTCGATCGCCACCACCGTCGAATAAACACAGTGCGCTCGACCCTCATACTTCGCATCGAGCTGGCGCAGACGCGCAATCGAACGATCGAGAATCGTCACATCAGCCCCCATTCCCACCGCAATCGCCGCCGCGTTATCACCCACCACGCCACCGCCAATGATGAGTACCTTTGCTGGCGCCACACCGGGCACACCACCGAGCAACACGCCGCGACCACCCTGAGCTTTTTCGAGATGGTGGGCACCCGCCTGCACCGACATACGTCCGGCCACTTCAGACATCGGTGCCAACAACGGCAGACCGCCCTGATTGTCGGTAACGGTTTCGTAGGCGACGCAGGTTGCCCCGGACTCAACCAATAATTTTGTCTGCTCAGGATCTGGCGCTAAATGCAGATAGGTATAGAGGATTTGGCCATCGCGCAACATTGCACACTCCGTCGGCTGCGGTTCCTTTACTTTAACGATCATATCCGCCACGGCAAAAAGCTCCGCCGCGCTAGCGACCATCTCTGCACCCGCTGCGCGGTATTCGTCGTCACTAAAATCAATCGCAGCACCGGCATTCACCTCAACCATAACCCGGTGACCACGAGCCACCAACTCAATGACCGAAGCAGGCGTCAAACCCACTCGATACTCATGATTTTTAATCTCTTTAGGCACACCAATCAACATCTTGAAAACCCCTTAAATTATCCTTATGACCGACACAGATAGCAGCCATATGCGTAGACATAGCTTTATCATTTATTTTTGCTATTTTAGGCTTTGATAAAAATATTTATTGATTATCTACGGTTTAATATAGAATATTTTGCTAATAAGCGAATTTAAACAGGATAATGTTTGGCTATGACTAACGGCGAAATAAACTCAGCACATAAACTCAGCAAGATAGATCGCAATATACTGCGCATACTGCAACGCGATGGACGCATCAGCTACACCGATCTCTCACGAGAAGTCGGCCTCTCAGTCACCCCCTGCATAGAAAGGGTAAAAAGACTTGAGCGCAGCGGTTATATTCAAGGCTACACAGCCAAACTCAACCCGGAGCTGCTAAATGCCGGGCTCGTCGTGTTTGTACAAATACGTCTCAACCACACCTCACAGAAAAACTTTGAAGAATTCCGTCGCTCGGTTCTGGACCTCGAAGATGTGCAGAGTTGCTACCTCGTCTCCGGCAACTATGACTACCTGCTCAAAGCCCGTGTCGCAGACATGGCCGCCTATCGAGAACTGCTTGGCAGCAGTATTCTCAAGCTCCCTGCGGTGCAAGAATCAACCAGTTATGTGGTCATGGAAGAGCTCAAAGAAAGCATGCAACTGCCGATCGCACACTGCCGCTAGAGCGTTTGAAAAATGCATTAAAAGCGCCGCAAGAATTGTTGACTCAATCGCCCCGCTCACCTATAGTACGCGGCCTCTGAAAGGAGACAGCAACGCACTCGTAGCTCAGCTGGATAGAGTACCCGGCTACGAACCGGGCGGTCGGTGGTTCGAATCCACCCGAGTGCACCATATACAGAAAACCCCACTGCTTGCAGTGGGGTTTTCTGTATATGGAGAACAACGGTGGTGAGAACCACCCGGTTCGGTCCAAACTTGCTACAGCAAGCTTGGACCGAACCGCAACGCGGTGAGCCCGCAGGGTAGAAACACCCGAGTGCACCCTATCAAAGCCCAAACACCACCTTTTCGCTTTTCAGCATGCGCTCAATCCCCAGCGCCAAAGCAATCGAAATCAGTAATGTAAATCCGCAAGATACCAACAGNTGCAACAGCGGAATCTCTTTACCCTTNATCAGCTCCATCAGGGCCTGCTGTTGGCCTGAAACCGGTGCCCAGCGCAACTGATCCGGTGCAATGTTGTAGCTGGCTGCCATCGACAGCGCTAGCGGCACAAATAACACAATAGTCAGATATGACTGCGCCTCTTTAAAGGTTTTCGCCATAAATGAAACAAACAGCTGCAGGGCTGAGGCCATCACGGCAACCGGCAGGCCGATGATTAACATTGCGATAATAAACGTACTACTAATGCCAACACTAAAACCTAACTCTTGCCAGGGCACGAGCATATAAGCAACTTTTGAAACCAGCAAAATCAACAGTAACCCGAGCATGGCGAAGATGCTCACCGCGGTAATTTTTGACAGGACCAATTGTCGAACGCTGATCGGATGACTGAGCAAAAGTGCCAGCGAGTTGCGCTCTCGCTCGCCCGCGCTGGTATCAATAGCGAGATTCATACCGGAGATAAACACCGAGTAAATCATGGTAAAAATAGCGATACCGAGAATCATACCGCCCTTGGAATCACGGGTNGCCTGATCTTGCTTGTTGAGCTTTATCGGTTGCACCACACTCGGATTAATACCTCTTATTATCAGCCTTAAGGCCGCCATTTCAGAACTGTAGCGCTCTATGCTTCGGCTTACTCGGCGAATCGAATCGGCCAATTTTTCATTTGAGCTATCCGCTTGCAGAGCAACTTCTGCGGGCTTGGCGGCGAGCATCTGTGTGGCGTAGTCATCGCTTATGATTAAGCTGATTTTTTTGCGCTGACTGGCATCATCGCTGTGGCTAATACCATTATTATTTAAGTGCCGGATTAAATCTGGCGCACCTTCTGCATTGACGATGGTAATTTTAAGGTCATCAGGACTCGACATCTGCGTGATCAGCACCATAAACAGCCCACACATAATCAATGGGGTAAACACGGCATAATAGAGGCCGGCCATCACCGAGCGTTTATCGCGAACGGCATCGAGAAGTTCCTTGCGCACCAGGCTAACAAATCGAGAATTCATGCGGCAATTCCCTCGTCACTGCCTATCAGGGTGATAAAGGCTTCTTCCAGCGAACCTTGTCCGGTCTGATCACAGAGTTCTTGGGGACTGCCCACTGCCACCACCTTGCCAGCAGCCATTACAATAACGCGATCGCAGAGCGCGGAGACTTCCTGCATCACGTGACTGGAGAACAACACACAGTGCCCCTGATCCTTGAGATCGCGGAGCAGCCCGCGCAGCACTCTGGTACTCATCACATCGAGGCCGCGGGTGGGTTCATCGAGAACAATATTGCTCGGCTTGTGCACAATCGCCTGCGCCAGCGCCGTTTTCATGCGCTGCCCCTGCGAAAACCCTTTGCAGCGACGATCGGCAATATCCTCGAGCTGCAAGTCATGGATGACATCGGCCGTCGCGCGCTTCGCCTGCTCAACTGACAGCCCGCTGATCTCGGCAAAGTAACGAATATATTCTCGCGGCGTTAGGCGCTCATAGAGGCCAAAAGGGTCGGGGAACAGGCCCAGCTGCTGCTTGGCTGCAGTCGGGTCTACTGCGACGTCAATGCCGTCAATTTCGGCATTGCCATTGTCGGGCTTTAATAAGCCAAACAGCATCCGCAGACAGGTGGTCTTGCCGGCGCCATTGGGGCCGAGCAGGCCGGTGATCTGACCATTTTCAGCACTAAAACTGAGATTATCCAGCGCCTGAACATCGCCGATTAATTTTGATAAGTTGGCAACCTTTATCATGGCTGTGGCTCCTGTTGCACTGACGACGTTTCAGTTGCCGCCTCGACACTACTGGCGTTGAGATAAAACCCGCCCCTCGCCCCCTCTTCCAGGCAACTGCTGTCCAAGTTTTGCCATGAGCTTTGCTCAACCAGATCAGCAATTAAGTCACCAGCACAGGACTGCATGGCAACACCATGGGTTGCATCAGTAGCAACAAGATGCACTGCATTGGTCATGTCGACCATGGCCATATCGGCCCAGTCAGGCGGTGTTGCAGGATCCAGTGCACCGGATAACAGCAACGTCGGTAGCGCGCTGACAATCGGTGCTGAAAAGGCCTCGCCCACGGACTCTATCGGCCACTGATCACAGGCGGCAGACATGCTATCAACCAATAGCGAGGAAATATAAGAATCAGCCATCTGCTGCAACATCGTATCTGACAGGCGATGTATATCCTCCCCACAGACCACGGAATTATGCATGCCCATCGCCAAACCAATACCCTCCATGGTCAGCGAGAAAAGGCCTAAAAGCGGCTGGTAGTTTTTCACTGCCGCCTGATCAATTGCCAGTGGCAGGAGCTGGCGAATATTCTGCGCATACATCGACATCCGCAGCGCGCCAAGGAACTTGTCTCGAGTCAAGACAAAGGGAGTGCGCTCACCGGTCATCGGATGGAAAACCTCTGTCCGAATAGGTCCTTCGGCCAGACGGCTATCGAGTTGTGCAAAGCGATCGCGCAACTGCGGAAACTGGCTATGGCAGGCTGGCGTTCCTTCACAGTCTCTGATCAGTAACTCAAGCCCTCGATCTACCGCTAATCCGACCGCTAATACTGATTGCTGCATCGGCACGACACCGTCCAACGTCACCGTCGCCAAGACCTCGGGAAAGTGCCGCATATAAAGCTGTGCCATGCGACTGCCGTAGGAAACACCATAGACATGCAGGGTGGTATACCCAAGATGTCGGCGCACCGCCTCAAAATCGGCCAGCGCAGTCTCACTGCCATACTGCGAGACGTCGGCATCCATACTATCGAGACAGGCCTGAATCTCGTCAGCACTGGCAATCTCCTCGTAGGCGAATTCCAAAGGAGATATTATTTCGTCTTCGTTGCACTCGAGTATATTGGAGCGACCGGTGCCACGCTGATCAATCAACAATATATCGCGCTGCTGGCGTACCTTGCCAAAAGCGCGCTCAAACACTGGAGCCTGATCAATTGCCGACTGACCCGGGCCGCCCGAGATTGCCAGAAAAGCCTGGTCCGGATAGATATTTTTTATTGCCGGAATCACCACGAAGTGGATCTGAATCCGCCGCCCATTGGGTTTTTGCGGATTCTCAGCGACTGTAATATAGCCGCAGCGAAGACGATCGCTCAACCCATCAACATAACAGCTGTTTTCGTCACTAACTGGCTCGTCGGCAATCAGACTGCCGCTAACCGCGGCCATAAATGCCGCTGAAATAATTGCAAAAAAATGTGTCAGCCGCATTAAATACTCTCTTATCACTGCATGATTCTATTGTTTACAGTATGCCAAATTGAACCTAACGAGGCTAGCGCCGAGACCATCATGACGTGACTAGATCTAGGCCAACGGCTTTGATAACCCATAAACGAAGACCACTAGTTAATTTGGATAAGTTGAATATCAGCCGGTTAGCGACTACAACATTTAGAGCAACCTAGTTGAAGAGAATCATGACGGACCCAGACGATAACGATCAGGACAATCAAAAAAACCCCTCGGAAAAACCCTTTCTATTTGGACGCTATGAATACCTGATGTGGTTGTTGATCATGATAACCACCAGTCTCTATTTTTTTAGCCTCAACCAAAACAGCCAGGCCATCAAAACACTTAACTACACAGAACTGCTCAATCAGGTTGAGGGAGGTCAGATCACAGCGGTTGAGATCCAAGGTCTGCAGCTGCGAGGACGAAGCCGCGGGGCAACCAGTGGCTATGATTTTAAGACCACCCTGCCCGAGTTTATTGATCACCAGCTGCTGGATATTCTCAGCGCCAATCATGTCGCTGTCGAGATCAAATCCAGCCAGACACCGACCTGGCTGCAACTGCTGATGGGGGTCCTCCCCTGGTTGCTGATTATTGGTTTTTTTGTCTATAGCGGGCGCATGATGCGCAATCGTATTGGCGGCTCCAGCGGCCCATTTAGCTTTACTCAATCGCGGGCACGACGTTTTGATAAAAAGGAATCGGGGCCGGGCTACGAGAGTGTCGCTGGACTAGAGAGCGCCAAGCAAGAGTTGCAGGAAATTATCGACTACCTGAAGACCCCGGAAAAATTTCGGGCGCTGGGGGCAAAAATGCCCAAAGGCATTCTTATGATGGGCCCGCCGGGTACCGGCAAAACCCTGCTTGCTCGGGCGACTGCCGCCGAAGCGGGGGTCCCCTTTTACTCCATCAGCGGCTCAGAGTTTATCGAGATGTATGTCGGTGTCGGTGCCTCGAGGGTGCGCGATATGTTTAAGCAGGCACGCAAAGAAGCGCCAGCGCTGATTTTTATCGATGAGATTGACTCAGTTGGTCGGGTGCGCGGCACCGGCATGGGTGGCGGCAATGATGAGCGCGAGCAGACGCTCAATCAGGTGCTAGCGGAAATGGATGGTTTTAGTGCCGACGAAGCAGTAGTCGTGCTCGCCGCCACCAACCGTCCCGATGTATTGGATCCCGCTCTGCTGCGCCCTGGGCGATTTGACCGCAAGATTATCCTCGAGCTGCCACAAAAAAAAGCACGACGAGATATTCTCCGGGTGCATACCCGAGGCACACCTCTGGCCGAGGATGTGGATCTGGATAACGTTGTCGCCGCCACCGTAGGATTTTCCGGCGCGGACATCGAAAATCTCGTCAATGAAGCGGCGCTGCATGCCGCCCGTCTGAACAAACAACAACTCGACAACAGTGACTTTGACTACGCTCGCGACCGTGTGGTGATGGGCGCCGAACGCAAAGATCTGATCGTCGTCGGCGAGCGTCAGCGTATCGCCTGCCACGAAGCTGGACATGCGCTGGCCGCGTTTTACGCCGAACACAGTGATCCTGTGCAGCGTGTGACAATTATTCCACGAGGACGAGCGCTGGGCATGACCGAACAACTACCAGAAGAGGAGCGCCACAACCTGGTCGATGACTACCTGCGCGATCGACTCACTATTCTGCTCGCCGGGCGTGGCGCCGAGAAACAGCTTTTCAACAACACCAGCTCCGGCGCCGCAGATGATCTGCAACAGGCAACTAAGTTAGCGCGTCACATGGTAATGAACTGGGGAATGAGCGACGCACTCGGGCCGGTGGGCTATCGCGCTGGAGAAGCGCACCCATTTTTAGGCATGGAGCTCAGTGAACCCAAGGAGTACAGTGAAGCCACTGCTGAACTGATTGATCAGGAAGTACGCAAGCTGTTGACGCAGGCCGAAACCCTCGTCAGCGAATTATTGGGCAGCCACGCAGAGCAGTTGCAGCAATTAATCGATGCGTTGCTGAAACACGAGTCGCTCGACCGTCAACACCTTATCAAGCTGCTTGGAGACCCGTCGGTTGACCGCGCGGTCTGCGAGTAAATCCGCGTTCAGCGCCGTCACTCCGCTCCAGCTTTGTAAAATAACATCGCCTTGTCGCGCACAGAACCCAGCCTTAGGTTGATAATATCCAACAGGTAATTTTGATGCAGCCGCCACGGGCTTTTGTCACCCTGACTGGGAAACTGATCCATAGCGCGATCGACATAACCAGACGCAAGATCAATAAACTGCAGACGCTTGACGTTGGGGTCGCTGTTTTCAGCCACACAGTATTGATAGTTTTGCTTATCCATATAGCTCAGTAATCGACAGACGTAGGCGCTGGTCAAATCACATTTGAGTGTCCATGAGGCATTGGTATAACCGGCAGCGAGCGCAAGATTGGGAATACCACTAAACATCATACCTTTGTAAGTGAGACTGTCTGACAAGGTTTTCTCTTCCCCGTCCACGGCAATTTTTATCCCACCCAACAGCAACATCTCCAGACCCGTGGCACTGATAATAATGTCGGCTTCGAGAAAATCGCCGGACTTAAGCTCAATACCCTTCTCGGTAAACCGTTCAATATGGTCGGTGACGATGCTTGAGGTACCTTTGCGCAATGAGCGAAAAAGGTCGCCGTCAGGCACCAGACAGAGGCGTTGATCCCAGGGGTTGTAGCGGGGATTAAAATGGGTGTCGATATCAAAATCATCGCCCAACCACTGATGCACCATTTTGCGCAGCAGTTTCTTGACCGCATTGGGAAAGTATCTGCTCATTTGAAACAGCAGTGCCTGTCTGGTGACATTTTTCCAACGGGTTAAATCATAGGCTAACTGTGTAGAGAACCATTTTCTCAAGCGATGGCTGACCGCATCTTCCGCGGGACTTGAAATAACGTAGGTCGGCGAGCGCTGCAACATGGTGACATGGGCTGCGGTCTTGGCCATTGACGGCACCAACGTTATTGCTGTCGCGCCGCTGCCAATCACAACCACACGCTTACCGCTGTAATCCAGATCGTCAGGCCACAACTGCGGATGAATAATTTGCCCTTTAAACTGATCGGCACCGGGAAAGTCGGGCGTGTATCCTTTGTCATANCGGTAATAACCGGTACAGCTGTACACAAAGTTACAGGTNAGNGTTTCCGTTTCAGGCTGCTGCTGATTCTCGCATGCTGCGGTGCTTTCTANTGTCAGTGTCCACTTTGCTGTTGCACTGTCCCATGAGGCAGCAACCACTTTACGCTGATAGTGAATATGTTGGTCAACGCCATACTCTGCNGCGCTCTCTTTGATGTAGTCTCGAATCGCCGGGCCATCAGCAATCGATTTAGCCTTTAACCAGGGNTTAAAGCTGTAGCCCAAGGTGTGCATATCTGAGTCGGAGCGAATACCGGGATAGCGAAACAGATCCCAGGTGCCGCCCATACGTTCGCGACTCTCGACAATTTTGTAGGTTTTATTGGGGTGCTTTAGTTGCAAGTGGCAGGCTGCGCCGATACCCGATAATCCGGCTCCGATAATGATCATATCAAAGTGATTCATAAGCGATCTTTTCTACTTGTTAGTGCAATAGTTTAGGCCCTAAAGACAAAAATCGATGTCTCCTCGGAGACATTGCCAAGCGCCCTGTTTTAGAATGGCCACCAGCCTTTGACGGCTTTATCCAACGCTGGCTGACATTTCTTGAGTTGCACATTGTAGGTATCGGCCTGACGTTTTACTTTGGCCGCAACGCCACTCAAAAACTTTTTCTTTTTATAGCTGCCGCTTTTATAACCGCCCCAGCCTTCATGATAAGCGAGATATTGTTTGTAGGCATCCCACTTTGATAGGCCCAGATTTTTATGACTCTTGTCGGTATACCAGCCGACAAAGTTGATCGCGTCGGAAAATTCGTCGCGGTCATGCGTCCAATTGCCGGTATCGCGACGATAGTCGTTCCAAGCCGGATCCTGAGCCTGAGCATAACCGTAGGCAGAGGATCTGCGTGGCAGGGGTATAAACAAAAATTTTGGTCGGTCGGGGCGCACATTGTGACGGAAACTGGATTCCTGTTTGATAATCGCCATCATCACAGGAATGGGCGTTCCCCAGCGTTTTTTGGCACTGCGCGCGGCTTTATACCAATCCGTTTCGCCGCGAAAAATATGACAAACATCGTCGATCTTTGACGGCTTATAGGTGGCGCAACTCGACACAGCAAATACTGCGCAGAGCAAAATAACCTTTGATACAGACAGTTTTAAAATGTGTTTTTTAAGCATTTTTTAAGTATTTTATTGTCTGAAAATAGTCTCGTGGCATAGATAATTAGCAGATCTATCTGTCAGCAGTAGACTTGCTAATTTTCTCCCAGTTTGATTGACCATTTTACAGACTTCACGGCATTATTCATGCGCTTTATTCGCGGGCGGGAAAGCTTTTTTGATTACCCGACGTATAACCTATACTTGACAGCTCATTCATCCGCGGACGTTTATCATGACTACCATGCCACAAGAAGCTAACAACTATATTTTCACTGGCACCTGCCGCGCGGGCAGTGGGGTGGTTGCCGCGGTCACCAGTTATCTGGCTGAGCGCAACTGTTATATCTGCGCACTGGAACAGTTTGACGATGACTCCACCAACAAATTTTTTATGCGTGCCGTGTTTCGTCCGCAACAGGGCTCTCCCTCCATCGAGAATATCAGAGAGTCTTTTAATCAAGTGTCTGATGCGTTCGATATGGAATGGCGCATCCACGATCCTAAGGTGGCCGTTAAAACCCTGATTATGGTTTCCAAGTATGATCACTGTCTCGACGACATTTTGTATCGCCGTCGCAAAGGCGAATTTAATATGGAAGTCACCGCAGTGGTATCAAACCATGTTGACCTGCGTGCCATGGTGGAGCGTGAAGGCATTCGATTTATCCACCTGCCGGTGACCAAAGACACCAAGACTCAGCAGGAACAGCGTCTGCTCGAAATTGTTGCCGAAACCGGTACCGAACTGGTGGTTTTAGCGCGCTATATGCAGATTCTGTCCAACGAGTTGTCTGCCGAGCTATCCGGACGCTGCATCAATATTCACCACTCTTTTCTGCCTGGATTTAAAGGCGCCAAGCCCTACCATCAGGCCTACGAGCGCGGCGTCAAAGTGATTGGCGCGACCGCGCATTACGTCACGTCTGATCTCGACGAAGGGCCAATTATCGAACAGATTTTGACGCGGGTTAACCACAACTATAAGCCAGAACATCTCGTTAGGGTCGGCCGCGATAATGAGAGCATGGCGCTGGCCAAAGCAATTACTTATCACATTGAACGACGAGTGTTTCTCGACGGCAATAAAACCGTGGTGTTTCTCGGCGGCTAAACACCGCTGACATCATTCTGGAGGCTCTATGCCATTTGGACTTTTAAAGTACGGGCTCAATAGCGAGTACCCGGCGCAACACCATTTCACCCCTGCCACAGAGCTTAAAAAGCACTATGACGTGGTGATTATTGGCGCCGGCGGTCACGGTACAGGCATCGCCTACCATCTGGCAAAATACCATGGCATCACCAATGTTGCGGTGCTGGAAAAAAACTATCTCGGCAGTGGCAACACTGCGCGTAACACCGCGGTTATACGCTCTAACTATCTCACCGAAGAGGGTGTCACCTTCTACCGCGAGTCGGTCAAGCTGTGGCAAGACCTGAGCAATGAATTTAACTACAACGTAATGATGGAAAATCGCGGCCAGCTAACTCTGGCCCACAGCGATGCCGCCATTCGCAGTTTCCGTTGGCGCGCCGAGGTCAACCAGCATATGGGCGTGCGCTCCGAACTGATCGACCGCCAGCAGATTGCCGAGATGGTTCCGAACCTCAATATGTCTGAAGACTCGCGCTTTCCGATTATGGCTGGACTCTGGCATGCCGATGGCGCCACCGCGCGTCACGATGCTGTGGCCTGGGGCTACGCCAAAGGTGCCTGCGAGCGCGGCGTGGAACTGCATCAGCTAACCGAGGTGCAGGATATTGAAGTTACCAGCGGTCGAGTCACCGCGGTAAAAACTAATCGCGGACGTGTTGAGTGTGGCTGCGTGGTTCAGGCCGTCGCCGGTGCCAGTTCTGTGGTCGCCAAAATGGCTGGTATTCCCCTACCCATTCACTCCTACCCGCTACAGGCGATGGTAACCCAACCCTACAAACCGATTTTGACTCCCCATGTCAGTTCCCCGCATGTGCATGTTTACGTGCACCAGACCTCACGCGGCGAGTTTGTGATCGGTGGTGGCTCTGACCCCTACCCGCTCTACAACACTAGAGCGACGCTCGATCAGCGCGAGTCGCTGACCGCAGCGGCACTGGAACTGTTCCCCTTTTTGGCTCAGGCACGCATGTTGCGCCAGTGGGCGGGCACCACCGATATGACACCAGACTACAGCCCGATTATGGGCCTCAGCCCAGTGGAAAATTATTACCTCGACGCCGGCTGGGGCACCTGGGGCTTTAAGGCGACACCGATCTGCGGCAAAACCATGGCCGAGTTGGTGGCGACGCAAAAAGTCCCGGAGATTATCAAGCCCTTCGAATTGGAGCGTTTCTATCGCTTTGAACAGATCAACGAAGCCGGCGCGACCGCCGCTAGTCACTAAGGGGAGACAACCATGAAACTATTAACCTGCCCTCTAAACGGCCCGCGCAATATCAGCGAATTTACTTATGGCGGCGAGTACCATCCCATGCCTGACCACCAGAAGGTCTCTGCTCGTGAGTGGGCGGAACATGTGTTTTTCCATGACAACGCCGCCGCTGTGGTCACCGAGTGGTGGTGCCACAGTGCCAGCTCTTACTGGTTTTTAGCTGAGCGCAATACCATCAGCGACGAGATCGTGCGCACCTTCGCCGCCGATGAGATTTTTCAGCAGCGCGTTGAGTTCACGCAGCCCGCCAGTGGAGAGAATCAATAATGTCAAACAACTCACGTTTACCGGCACCCTTCGGCGCGCTGATTGACCGACAACAAGCAATTAACTTCCGCTTTGAAAAGCAGAGCTATCAGGGCTTTGCCGGCGACACGATCGCCAGTGCTCTGGCCGCCAATAACCAATGGCTGCTGAGTCGATCATTTAAGTATCATCGGCCACGCGGTGTATTGACCATGGCCGGGCAAGATGCCAACAGCATGATTCAGCTGCCATCCGACCCCAATGCCCTCGCCGATCGTGTCGCGATCAGTGATGGACTCGAGGTGATGGGACAAAACTATAGCGGCAGCCTCAATCGCGACAGCGGCGCCCTGCTCGGGTTGGTGTCCAAATTCTTACCGGTTGGTTTTTATTACAAAGCCTTTTTTAAGCCCCGCGGTATGTGGGAAAAGTGGGCGCCACTGATTCGCAAAAAAGCCGGCCTCGGGGTAATTGACCAACAGTACCAGCCAGAGTATTACGACAAGCAGTATCAATTTTATGACGTCGCCGTTATCGGCGCCGGGCCCGCGGGTCTATCTGCTGCCTTGGACGCCGCGAAAACCGGTGCCGAAGTGCTGCTAGTCGATGAAAACCCCAGCCTCGGCGGATCACTCAACTACAGCCGTTTTGATGCAGAAGGCGAAAAAGGCCGCGAACTGCGCGAGCGTCTGGTTGCCGACGTTGAGGCCAGCGCCAATATCACCGCGATGACCAATGCCACCTGTAATGGCTGGTTCGCTGATAACTGGTTGCCCATTATTCGCGGCAAGCGACTCTATAAAGTGCGCGCCAAGCAGACCATCCTCTGCGTCGGCGCCCTGGAACAGCAGGCAGTGTTCCACAACAATGATCTGCCCGGGGTGATCATGAGCAGCGCGGCCCAGCGACTGATGCANCTCTANGCGGTGCGCCCGGGTAACAGCGCGGTGGTTGTCACCGGCAATAATGATGGTTATGCGACNGCGCTGGATCTGCTCGATGCCGGCGTCGAGGTCAAGGCGATTGTCGANCTGCGNNAGCAGCCTGAATATGANGCGATTGCCAATCACGCTATCAGCAAAGGACTCAATATTAAAACCGGCTATGCGGTTTACGCGGCTAATAAAGATCGCAGCGGTCTGCATCTCGGTTCGGTAGAGGTGCGCGAAATCATTAGTCAGGGCACCTGCGCGACTCAGGGCGAAAGCATCGACTGCGACACCCTTTGCATGTCAGTGGGCTACACCCCCACCTATCAGCTAATCTGTCAGGGTGGCGGCCAGCTCAGCTACAACGACGATACCTCGATGTTTACGCTGACCAACTGCCCGCAGGATTGCCAGATTGCCGGATCGGTGAATAGCCACTGGCAGCTCGCTGATGTTATTGCCGACGCTCAACGTGCCGCAGTGATTGCCACCAATGCACTGCAACTTAGCGCGCACCCTGTACCCGAGGCGGTTGCCGTGTCACTGCAACACAGCCCCAACTTTAACTGGCCTATTTTTGCCCATCCAAAAGGCAAGGAATTTGTCGACTTTGACGAAGACCTACAGATTGCCGATATCATCAATGCCACGCGCGATGGCTATGAACATATCCAGTTGGTCAAGCGCTATTCCACCTGCGGCATGGGTCCGTCACAGGGTCGCCACTCGGCGCTGGCAACCGCGCGCCTGGTGGCAGCCGCGACCAATCGAACCGTTGCACAGACCGGTGTCACTACCGCGCGACCACCGTTTTCTGCCGAGCATCTGGCGCACAGTGCCGGACGCAGTTTTTATCCGGCACGACGCAGCAATATGCACTATCGCCATATTGAAGCTGGCGCGCAGATGTTGCAGGCCGGTGCCTGGTATCGACCGGCCTATTACGGCAGCACTGATGATCGTCAGAACTGCATTGATAGCGAAGTGAATAATGTGCGCAATAACGTCGGCCTAGTCGATGTCTCGACACTGGGCGGACTCGAAGTACGCGGCGCTGATGCCGCGGAGTTTTTAAATCGCTTTTACACTTTTGGATTTTTAAAGCAGCCGGTGGGTCGTGCACGCTATGCGCTGCTTACCAATGAAGCCGGAGTCGTGATCGATGACGGTGTTGCCTGTCGTTTTAGTGAGCAGCATTACTATGTCACCGCCACCACCGGCGGCGTCGACCGCGTCTATCAAACCATGCTCAAGTGGAATGCGCAGTGGCGTCTGGATGTCGATATCGCCAATGTNACCTCGGCCTACTGTGGGGTCAATATTGCCGGGCCGAAAGCGCGCGACGTGCTCGCAAAGGTCTGCTCCGATATTGATCTGTGCAGCGAGGCATTTCCCTATATGGGCGTGCGCGAAGGAACCGTCGCCGCTATTCCAGCACGTGTCATTCGCGTGGGCTTTGTCGGCGAACTCGGATATGAGGTCCATGTGCCACAACACTGCGGCGAAGCACTTTGGGATGCGCTGATGGCTGCGGGTGCAGAGTATGCGATCAAACCGTTTGGTATCGAGGCACAACGCATTCTGCGACTGGAAAAAGGCCATATTATTATCGGCCAGGATACCGACGCCATGTCCAACCCGGCCGAGATACAGATGGGCTGGGCTATTGCCAAACAGAAACCGTTCTTTGTCGGCAGTCGCAGCATCCAGGAACTCGGCAAGATGCCGCTCAAACGCAGTCTGGTTGGCTTTGTGATCAATGACTCTCAGGCGCCCATTCCGCTCGAGAGCCACCTTGTGCTCGACGGCGACCGCATGACCGGACGAGTCACCTCGTGTAACTACTCGCCAACCCTGAATAAACCCGTTGGCCTCGCCTATGTCGAGCCAGACAAAGTCGCAGCGGGCAGTCATTTCACGATTAAATCGAGCGGTGGTGTACTGGTCGACGCAATCGTGGTCAAACTGCCCTTCTACGACCCCGAAACGCAGCGTCAGGAGCTTTGATTATGTCGTCCACTATGGTCACCAACTCCCTGCGCCGCAGCCAACTCTATCGCCGTCATATTGAGATGGGCGCTACTTTTGAAGCACTTGGCGACAGCGTCGTTGTCTCGCGCTATGGCAAGCACGAAGAGGAACTGGCCCAGGCACAACAACTTGGACTCGCCGATCTCTCCACCTTGCCTCGCCTAGGTTTTAAAGGAACAGGCACAACAGATTGGGCCACCCGTCAGGGCATAGAACTGCCCGCACAGCCCAACCGGGCAACGTTACAGAGCGATGGCACATTGGTCGCACGTCTCTCGCAGAGCGAACTGCTGCTGGCCAGCAATCTGCATGGCCTCTCAGAGCAGATCGCCAATGCTACTCAGGCTGTAGCTCAATCATCACTCCCCGAGCGCGTCTATAGCTTGCCGCGCCATGACAGCCACAGCTGGTTAGTCCTCTGTGGCAGCCATGCAGCGGAAACACTCGCCAAAGTCTGTGGCGTCGACTTGCGAGCGCATAAATTTGCCAACGGCGAAGTCGCCCAGACCTCAGTCGCCAGAGTCAACGGCGTGCTGGTGCGCAACGACCATGGCGACACACTCGCCTATTCGATCTTTAGCGACAGTAGCTCAATAGAGTTTTTGTGGGATAGCCTGCTCGACGCGATGATCGAGTTTGATGGTGCAGCAATCGGTGTTCCGGTATTGCGCGATTGCTGACGACGCGCTGCTGATGTCCTGGCCGCGCTATGTTGTCATGCCGACCGAGCAGAGACTGTCAGGCTCAAAATAGCAACAAAACTTGCCCGGTGGCTGATTGCAAACCAGCCAGCCACATACGATACTGGCGGCATGAAAAATAATAAAAATATCGAAATCGGCGCGTTAAAAATCTTTGCCGCGGTCTCCAATTCAGAAACCCTGACTCAGGCCGCCGAACAACTTGGCATCACCCAATCCGCTGTCTCGCAAACCATCAAACAATTGGAAATCCAAACCGACACGCAACTGGTTATCACTCGCTCGCGGCCAATCAAACTCACCCCCAGCGGCCAGGTACTCAAAGACTACGCCAACCAAGTGATCGAAGACACCCAACGTATGCTCTCCGACGTGCGCATGGCTTCCAAAGGCGGTTTGATACCACTCAATGTCGGCATGGTCGATTCCTTCTGCGACGTCGCCGGCCTGCAACTTATGCAGCAACTCAAGCCCTTTACCTCTCGGCTCGCCC
>JGI20156J14371_10001836_pt1 | contig 17240 bp, 9 predicted proteins | sample COG_06_FD_14371 | JGI IMG/M metagenome (IMG submission 14371)
CCAGATGTTGAGTATTTGGATATCACTTATGATGTGAATGGTAGAGATAAAGTTGTGAGATTTGCACAATTTAAGAATGGAGAAAAAGGTGTCATGCCCCGCATTCTTATGAAGTTGCTTTCTCAAAGAAAGCTCACTAGGAAAAAGATGCTCTATGAAAGCATTGTCTCGAATGATCAAGAATTCTCTGGTCTCGTATCAAATGAAACTGATGATAAAGTAACATTGAAGAATCTTGAAACGAATGAAGTGGTAACGTTTGATAAAGAATCTATAGAAAAAAGACAAACCACATATTCAGAGTTCGAACAAGCTGTGTTGGAGGGTCAGCAGTTGGCATTCAAAATTACTGCAAATAGTCTTTATGGACAAGTTGGAGCAAGAACAAGTCCGATTTATCTACAAGAGTTGGCAGCTTCAACAACGGCAACAGGTAGAAATCTTGTGATGAAATTAAAGCACTTTGCAGAAGAAAATTATGATTGTAAAGTTGTGTATGGTGATTCAGTATTACCAAATACACCAGTAATGTTAAGATATAAAAATGAAATACACATCAAACCTATTGATAAAATCACTGAATTAACACATACAGATTGGAAAAGCTACGAAAGATTCTTAAAAGAAGGAACTAATAAAGAAAAAAGTGAACTAACAAATATTGAAACTTGGACTCACGATGGATGGAAACAAATAAAAAAAGTTATACGCCACAAGTGTAAAAAAAAGATTTACCGTGTACTCACACATACCGGTCTTGTGGATGTTACAGAAGATCATTCACTATTGAATAAAGACTTAAAAGAAGTAAAACCTTCTGATGTTATGGTCGGAACTGAGTTATTTCATAAATCCCCTGACATTCAAAATAAACACACAACTGACTGGACATATGAGAAGCTATTCATCATTGGAATGTTCATTGGAGATGGCTCTTGTGGTTCATACATTTGTCAGAGTGGAAAAAAAAACAGTTGGGCAATCAACAACAAAGATTTGAACTTACTTGAAAAATGCAAATCCTACATGGAAGAAACATATAAAAATACAGGTTATAAATTCGTCATTTACGATACACTCAAAAGCTCAGGAGTATATAAACTATGTGCAAAAGGTGACATAAAAAGTTTAGTTAATGAATGGCGTTCATTGTGCTATGAAAATAAATGTAAGATTATCCCAAAAGAAGCTCACTTTCAAGAAAGTCTTCTTGATGGATTGTGGGCTGCTGATGGATGTAGATTGGACTATGAAAAAATTAAATGCAGAAGAATTGACACGAAAAATCAAATTACAGCCCAATCATATTATACATATTTGACAACACTTGGTTATAATGTTTCAATCAACACGAGAGAAGATAAAACAAACATATTCAGACTCACATTTTCAAAGAACAAATTTCGTAAAAATACACATGCAATCAAAAAAATAGAATTACTTCATGATTCATACGATGACTATGTTTATGATATCGAAACAGAAGCAGGAACATTTCAAGCAGGAATTGGTAATATGATTGTTAAAAATACAGATTCTATCTTCATTAAATTCATTTCATTACCAGATGAGAATGGATTTGAACTTTCGGGTAAAGATAGGTTACAGGCTTCTATTGATAAATCTATTGAATTATCTAAAGCTTTCAAACCACAGCTGAAAGCACCACACGATGCAGAGTATGAGAAGACATTCTTCCCATTCATTATCATGTCAAAAAAACGATATGTCGGCAATTTGTATGAAGAAGATGTTAATAAATTCAAACAAAAGTCAATGGGAATTGTTCTAAAAAGGCGTGATAATGCTAATATATTAAAGACTGTTTATGGAGAAATGATCGATATAATTCTCAATGAAAACAATGTAGATAAGTCGATTGAGTTTCTGAAAAAACAATTGAAAAACATCGAGGATGGTAAAGTGAATATAAAAGACTTAGTTATTACAAAGACATTGAAAGGTTCGTATGCAGACCCAAGTAAAATTGCTCACAAGGTGTTAGCAGATAGAATGATGGATAGAGATCCTGGTTCTGCACCTCAAGTAAATGATAGAGTCCCTTATGTGTATATATACAATAAGGACAAAAATGCATTACAAGGAAACAAAATTGAGAACCCTGAATTCATTCAAAAAAATAATGTAAAAATTGATTATGCTTTCTATATTACAAATCAGATTCAAAAGCCTGTTTCTCAATTGTTATCATTACGAGTCGAGCAAATAAAAGGATGCAAGAAAAATCAGGAGTATTTTGAAAATTTGAAACAGAAATACTTGAAAGAATATAATGGTAATATCGTAAAAACAAATGATAAAGTTAATGCATGCAAAGAATTAGAAGTCAGTAATTTGATATTTGATCCTATCATTACAAAAATTAATCAAAAAGCAAGAGGTCAAACAACAATGACACAATATGGTTTTTAAATAGATACTAATAAAGTTGATTTAAAATTATTTTACTTGTTATCATAAAAATGTCTAATGTGTCTTTAACACATCATAATGATTTTTTGAATAATGTTGGAGATATTATGGATGATCCAACATTTAAAGCTTTTTTCGAATGTTACTTCAACGATTGGGATGATTGTATAGCAGTAGTTATGTTATTAAAAGCATATCAATCTATTGATAGACACACAAATCTTCCCAAAGAAAACAAGGTAGAATTGTTGAGACAACAAATGAAGAACTCTGAATTTAGACAACAATTAGCTAAAGGAATGCTAGACTTTATGAATAATCACACTCAGTCAACAAAATCTAAGTCATTATCTTTACCAATTTAAAGTAAAAAATAATTACATATTACTTTTAGGAACTAAAACTAAAGAATGAAGCATCATCTGAAGCATTATCCTGTGGATAATTCACTTCGTCTGCATTATATCTAGTTTTGTACACTATTGGTAAAATAGGCAAATTACAATTCCCTAATTCAGCTACTTTTTTGTTATATTTATCAACTTTATCAAGATAAATTCGCTTGAATATAGAATTGTTGGATATCATTTTTTCTAATAGTTTAGTTTTTTCAGTTTCAATAATAAGGTTATTGTTAGGTTGCTTTACCACATTGTATAATTTCCATGTATTGTAAAAAATTATTAATGTAGTTTGACAAGAAGTCAATGTTATTTGTATCATGTTTTGATCAATCTCAGATAAATATGATGACTGATCCGAATTGTGATAAAGATTATAAGTGTAATATGTAGGTAAATCCACAAACAAATATTTTCGAATAGCTGGGTTAATTTTATTTAAATCTATTGATGAATCTTGCATTAAAAGTTTAACGAAATCATCATTACTTGCAAAAGATACAAATGTTGGTGTTGAACTTTTTATACGATAGAATAACGTTTGAGAATTACTTTCAATGTAATTAAATAGTCTAGGGAAATATGTTTTGATGAAGAAATCTAATTTCACAGGATTCTTCAATTCTTTAACAATTTCATTCTTGAATAAAGTAATCGAAGGAAATGTATTATAACTGTTGTAGATTTTATATTTGTATATGCTTTCAGATAAGATAAACGCCACTTCGGCACCATATACATTTATAAACTTATCTAAATCATAATCTGGTAAGAATGTTTTATAGTCTTTGAGTGAAAGTATAACATAATGATATAACAACTCTCTAAAAGCTTTCAGATTTTCATCATTAGATACACCAGGGAAATGTTTCTGAACTTCTGTAAAACTTAAATTCACTAGATAATTCATATCAGATCTATAAGTATCTTTGATATGGTTTATCAAACGATTTTGCTCTTTGTCAACAGTGTCGTTCTTCGCAAGTCTATTATCTTGATCTGTATTTTTATCAGTATTAGTCTTCACCTTTTGTTTTAATAATTCTAAATCTTGTTTCATACTATCACGTGATTTTAAATAGTTGACTATATTTGTGTTCGAATTGAAAATATGCTCATCGTTTACTTCTCCTTTTTTGATGTATTGGTTTATATTTATAGCATTGTTATTCAATTCATGTATTTGATTATTATTGTAATATACAACGAATATGAGTAAAACTATTATCACAGTTGACACTATAGACATAATCATTCCTGACATTATTTATTATAATTTATATATATTTTAATAACAATTGTGAATTTGGAAACATACAATTTTCATCATAAATGTTACACTTGTGAACAACATTAGTTTCGTCCACTTGCTTTCTCACATCATGAATCATTGACATATTCTTAAATGACGATTCATAATTTACCTCATCGTCTATATCACCTATTATAAAATCACACATAGATAATGCGATGAATAATAATATTTTTGAATCAATGTGGAAATAGCTGATATTATTTTTTTTTATAGAAGTCGTATTAGTAAAGTCTATGTAATGGTAAACATCACTGTGTTCACATTTCTGATATATATTCGACATGACATCTTGTGAATATTGTAAGCCCACATTTATTTTTTCAGTATCAAACAACATATTTAGTTGAGGAAAGATATAATCATGCACTTTTCCATACACAATCTTATGTACATGTGATTTTAGCGCTATATACTCTATGTTAGTCATAGTTGGTTTTTTAAATTCGTTTCGTGCTTCGACGACTATATATTCGTATCCATTTTTTCCATATTCATATGTGTCGAGTATTAATTCTTGCTCTTTTTCATTGTATAAATATTTACTTTGTAGAATATCTTGAACATTTATAAAGTTAATATCCAGATTAAAATACTCTTGAATCTCTTCTTTTAAAATATTGGATGAAATAAATGATACATGAACTTCTGGTTTATGCTCTTGTAATATCAATCCTGAGATGACTTGTTGAAATTCATCAAATAAATTACCATTTGTTTTCACTATAAGTTTTTCCGTGTGTATCATTTAATAAAAAATGATATTTATTTAAGAATATAATATACGACGGATGGAAACAATGGATAAATCAAAGATTTTCGGTTTAATTAATATTCATAACACATGTTATATGAACTCCACATTACAATGCTTATTCACTTACCCAGAATTTAGAAAATCAATTAATGACATTCAACATTGTAAAGAAAACATATCTGGATCTCTACAACATATTCTTAAAGATTCTAACAAGAACTACGGCATTAAATTACTATTAAAGAATCTTATTAAAAAAGTTGACTGGTTCAAGTTTCTACAACACAATGATATCAATGAATTTATTAACATTTTCTTCAACCAATTGAACGTGGAGATTTATTCCTTTGATAAACTAGATATACGTCCGTATAAACCAACGACACACCCTAGAATATCAAAGTTCATCGCAAAAGCCAACAACGAATGGTTTAAATTCGTTAAAAATGAAAACACTTGGTTTAATGAATTATGTACTGGTCAAGTTGTCAATCAAATCATTTGTGGTCATTGTGGAAAAATTCATCACAATTTTGAAACTTTCAGAGTGCTTGATGTAGAGATTCCAACCAATGAAAATAATGTAAGCATATCAATAGATGATTGTCTAGCGAAATACTTTGATAAACATTATATCAACGGCGATGACGTTGATGGTGATAAATGGAAATGCGATAAATGCAATCAGAAAAAGAAAAGTCTGAAATCGTGCAAAATTATTAGATCACCACATATGTTCATCATTTCACTTAAAAGATTCAAAACGGTGACTTATACTAGAGGTGGTAATACTGAATATAGGTTCGCGAAAAATAATGCTCATGTATCTATATCTGATAATATTAATATCGATGGATTCTCAATTAATAATGAAGTGAATTATAAATTAAAAGCAATTGCTAATCATATGGGGGGAACAGATGGGGGACATTATAATGCATTCTGTAAATACGATGATGAGTGGTATTTGATCGATGATGAATCAATAAAAAAAACTAAAGTATTTAATGATCAATCGGCATATATATTGTTTTATTCAAAAAAGTAAATATTTCTTTGTAAAATATCAAGAAAAAATAAAAAATTGATCTATTTTTTACTTTAAGAAATTAAATTATAAAACAACACTCTAAGATAAACAAATTACTTCACAACAATGGACTTCTATGATTACTTCACTCCGGGTATGTACAACCCTCCGGATGCTCATTATTCTCAAGTCCCATGTTATATCGAAAAAAACGACATTAATAAATTAATTGGAAAAAATGGTAATGTATTCAACGCAATCACTAAAGCCTCTCATATCGACTATCTTTGGTATGATAACACCCGAAATGTGATTGAAATTTGGGGTCCAGAACATAATCTTGAAAATGCTAAGAACAGATTGATTGACCGAATGAACAAGATTCATGAACATAAGCTTGAAACTACTAATGTTTAAAGATGTATAAAAAAACTTTTCAAAATCATAAAAAAAAATCAACCATAATTTCATGGATTGTTTTTTATAGTTGTTATCTTATATTTTACCATCACACATGTCTAAGACTATGTTCTTGTTCCTTTGAACTATCTCTTTATCTCCATCAGTCATATAGTCGATATCTGATATATTAAGTCCAGAGGCATTACGGTTATCAGCCCAAAACTGATTATTTACTACATCTTTTTTATTCATCTCAATCACGTTAGAGTCTCTTATTAACATGGCTGTTTGTACTCCCAAGTCCATCAAAACCCGTATGAGTGGCTTCCTCATTTCGATACCATCTTTCATAACAGCACATGTATTGGACTTTTGACCTTCTGGTAAGTATATGCATTGGTTTTCTTTTGGACCGAGTATCATACGAGTCAAATCTTCGGATAGTTCGGGGTATTGCATTCTACAATTGTTATAAAGTCGTTTGATATCTTCTTTCGTTATATGTTCTAAACTTAGATTATCATAATTGTTGTAGTTTATACTATGATCAAAGTAATTATTAGTATTATTAGTAATGTTATTAGTAATGTTATTTATGGTTGGTTTTGATCGTTCATCTTCTAATTGTTTTTCTTTTTCATCTAAGCGTTGCTGTAACTCTTTTATCATTTGTTGGTCTTCTGTTAATACTGGTTTACAATTCCCTTTCTTTGAATGTCTATGTTTATTTTGTCGGCAAGAGAATTCTTTTTTACAAGTTTGGCATTGTAAACTGTTAAAATTAATACTGGGTGCTACAATAGGGAATGACTTGGGATCATTTGGGACTACATTTGGGACTACTGTATGACTACGCTTAGGACTACATGAGACTACGCTTGAGACTACAAGTTGATTTTTATCATGTATATTCAATCTTTTTTTACATGCATTTTTGCTCCTTTTATGCAGTTCTAAATTGAATTTCCTATTTGTAGTATAGTTACAAGTCACGCAAATAAATGTTTTATTACTAACCATCATTTATTACTTAATATGTATAATTAAATTTTTAAATATATTAAACTAAATTACTAAATTACTAAAATATAATAATTAGTTAGTAACATATATATATATCTTAAAAAATAAAAGTCATATTAAAAAATAAAAAAAATAAAAAAATATTTTTTTTCCCTAAAATTTTTAAAGGGTATGAAATTTACCTCTACATATTCAAATATAATATAGCTTTTAGTAAAAAACAAATTAACAATTATAATTAGACAATTATATAAACGACACTGTAATGTTATTTTTATATATTATTAATATAATATTGTAATTATGATTGTTCTCATAATATTTTTAATTTCTATTTTTGTGGTTGGATATTTGTTATTTAAAAGGTCTAAAAAATCTGGAAAAGATATAAACACTATATCAAAACTAATTGAATTTATAAATCAAAATTATGATGTTGAAATAGATCCGGTAGATGAAGAAGATGATGAAGAAGATAATGTTGCAGAAACTTACAAAAATTGTTCATCAATGTTAGATAAATTATCATTGAAGTTTCAAAAAACAGAGTTTAAAACAAGTTTAGAAGTCATTCGTCGCGCTAAAGACATTGTGCAGAAGGATATTCAAACTCATCAACAATACATATCAAATATCACAAAACTGGAACAAGGTTCCTTCAGTAATTTATCATTTAAGTTTAAGATTCCAGATAAAGTATTAGATTACTTGAAATCATTTAATGCATCAAAACAGATAAATGTAGAACAATATAAATCCACTAAAAAAATTTTCTTAGATGATGTTTCAAAAAATATATTTACGAATGGAACTACCCTTGACTTAAATAATGTTAATGATATTGTTGACACTAATGTTAATTTAGCTTCTAAATTCAATACATTATGTGAAAATGTATTAAATAAAAGTAAGACATTATTTACATCTAATGATACTTATTTTACATCTAAAACAATCAACTTTTTCAATGGTTTTGTTAACACTATTAGTCCAAATTTGGATGAAATAGACAAAGAAAAATTAAAACTAAAATCAATAAATAGTAATAGTAATACAGAAGATATTTTATATAATTTAAATGTAATTCAAAATTTGCAATTATGTAGCAAATCTGATGAAGATTTGAAACTACATGATATAAATAAAAGTCTTAAGGAAAAAGAAGCTTTAATGAAAGAACAAAAACAAATAGAAGAAGATATAACCCAATTAAAAGAAGATCTTAAAGATAATACCTATACTAAGAAAGAAGTAGATGAAAAAAAGAAAGAACTAGATGAAAAAAAGAAAGAATCTAAGATTTTAAAAGATAAAATTGTTGTAATAAATAAAAATTTAAGCAGTAAGTATGATAGTGATAAAAATTATATTGAAGACATGTTTAAAGAAATTGAAAAAAGTTTTTCTGATAAACTCAAATTGAAAACTGAATATTATGTAACAGATGATATGTTTTCATACAATGCTTTCAAAGAAATTTCCGATAATAAGATGATCATTAAAAAAATTAAAGATGATATTGATAGAAAGAAGAAGGAATATAAAGGGTATTTAGAAAGGTTGAACAATTTAAAAAAAAAAACCAAATCTAATGGTGGTAGTGGTGATAACAATAGTAAAAGTGTAGTAGATATTCATGCAGAAATCAATGGAATATTCAAATTTTTATCACAAATAACAAAAACAGATATAAATAAAATAAATATTGAATCACTGTATAAATCAAAAGATTATAAAGTCCTTGTAAATTTGGTAAAATTGATGGATAAATACGACGGATTAATCATACATTCGAGAGCTTATGAAGACTATGGTTTCACTGATCCTCAATTTGCATTTGTTAGAAAAGTAAAAAGATTTCTTAGTCGAACAGAAACTATGAAAAAAGAGAAGAAAAATGAATTCAAAGAAAATGTCTCTACTTATGTTACAAAAATTATCGAACACTTAGATAAACTCAAAGGAGGTCCTTTTAAAGAAAAAATTGATACCCTTTTATACATTCAAAATACGTATAGAGATATAAAACGTTTAACTGATACATACTTTGATTCTTTATTTAATTCATATGATAAGTTAACGCAAGATAAGTTAACGCAAGATAAGTTAACGCAAGATAAGAAGAAACGAGTGGTTTCTTCATTTTATGAAATATCGAACACTTTGATGTATAATAATATTTACGTTTTATTTAAAAAAGTTAATTTTCAAGAAAAAGAAATCAACAATTTTATAAATGAATGTTTAAATGAACTCGAACCGATATTACACAATAAATTTTCAATTGGTACGATGCCTTCAAATTTATTAATTACACTAGTAGAGGCAGCGCCAGCAGAAGCAGCGCCAGCAGAAGCAGCGCCAGCAGAAGCAGCGCCAGCAGAAGCAGCGCCAGCAGAAGCAGCGCCAGCAGAAGCAGTGCCAGCAGAAGCAGCGCCAGCAGAAGCAGCGCCAGCAGAAGCAGCGCCAGCAGAAGCAGTGCCAGCAGAAGCAGTGCCAGCAGAAGCAGTGCCAGCAGAAGCAGTGCCAGCAGAAGCAGCGCTAGCAGAAGAAATGTCGAATATTATTGAGAATTTAGAAAATTTATATTATCATATGGAAAAAGATCATAGTTCACAATTCTTGCAAATGATTAAGGATTATCATAAAAATATAGTAGAGATAAAACCAGAAGAAGCAGCGCCAGCAGAAGCAGCGCCAAAAGAAGCAGTGCTAGCAGAAGCAAGAACAGCAGAAGCAAGAGTAGAAGCAAGAACAGCAAATGCCAACAATTCATTTATTGATTTAAAAAATTCAATTAAAAAAATTAATGAATATGTTATTAAAGTTGAAATAAATCAAATTACAAATGGAAGAACTACACCGAAAAAATTATTTAAACTAATATCTCTCGATAACGAAATATACGATGATTTATTAAATGCTTTTGATAGTTGTAAAGTAATAATTTTTGGATATAAACAAAATCAACATTGTGCTATTTTCAATGAGCTAAAAAGAATATTAATTATTAACACAAAAACAAATTCAAACAGACAAGAATTTATAGAAAAGCTTAATTTACCTTCTGACTTACATTCTGACTTACATTCTGTTAATATTTTAAATCTTAAATATTCCGTTATTAATTATTTAAAACAAAATAATTTAACTTTTGATAATTTAACTGTTAATATTTTTAAAAACATTACAACAATTAAATCATTAGCAGAACTGGTAGCTTATTATAATACAGTATTAAAAACACCGAAAGATGAACCTATATACGGTATTGAAGAAAGTAAACTTTCAACAATGAATATTCAAAGTATAGTAAACAGCATTACCAAAGGTGATTTTAAATTTATTCATGTTGTCAATAAGTATGTTGTTCATGAGGAAATAAAAAATATAAATAGTGAGTTCAAACTTGAATTTAATGGTATCAATGATGAAAAAATATTTGAATCTTTACAAAATACAATCAATTATAAACAAAAAAAAGAACATGAACAAGAACTAAATAATTTAGAAGAAAATTTATATAAAAGACTTAACCAAGATAAAAGACTTAACCAAGATAAAAGACTTCTTAACCAATATAATAAAAGACTTAGAGAAATATCAAATAAAAAGCCAACTGATTATACATTAAATGATATAAAAACTACTATATCTAATATTAAAGTATTCGAATCATTCATAAATATTAGTAACAGTATTAATGAATTTAAGATAAAGGTGAATAGTATATACAATATGTTAAAAAACCCTTCTGGTACAAAAAAAGGTGGAAATATAAATTACACCATGAGTGACACAACACAAATGCGTATGCACAACTTGATGTTATATAACATTGTTAAGTTTGTTCGTTATAAATATTACATTAAAAATAGTGATTCTATGAATATATATAGCATAATATTTAAGGATTACTTTATATCATTGATACTTTCAATACTATTGTACATATTAAAGATGGAAAAATTATCATTAGGAATTATTATAGACCAAGTATTATCGATTGGTGCATTTTATAAATATAAAGATACTAAATTTTTATTATTACCTTATTATTTATCTTTTTTATAATATATTAGAATATTGTGCAAAAATACTCTTTAGCACCTGATTATATATTAGAATATTGTGCAAAAATACTCTTTAGCACCTGATTATATTTTAGTATTATATTGCTAGGGCTAATCAAATGGTTATATATCGATTGTTGATTTTTTTTATTTATTATTTCTGTATTTAGAAAATTAGATGTGCCTTGTTTTAAATCTTGAAACTCTAAGGATATTGATTCATCAATTGTATTTATTTTAACAAAGAAGTCTGTTAGTGTTGCATTCGCACGTACTAAATCAAATGCTCTGTCGTTTGAATCCATTTTATTACATAGAATATTTATTTTTAAATAATGTTCTATAAGTTTATGTTCATAAAAAAAATTATACTAGTATATTAATAGGATATGTTTGTAATTTTAATTGTAATGATATTATTAGCAATTGCATATTTAATTAAAAGAAATATACGACAAAAGCAACAAAAGAAAAAGCAAAAACTTTTGAATGATAAAACTATATTGTCAGATACAAAAACAGAAGTAGAAGATCCAAAAGAAGCAGTAGAAGCACCAGCAGTAGAAGCACCAGCAGAAGTAGCACCAGCATCACCATCTGAAGTAAAAGTAGATAAAGAAGATAAATCGGCAAAAAAAGTAGAAGAATTAGAAGAAGAAATTGAAAAAGCTAAAAAAAAAGCAAAAAAAGTAGAAAAAGACACAGAAGAAGAAATTGAAAAAGCTAAAAAACAAGCAGAAGAAACTAGAGAAAAAGCAGAAAAAGAAATAAAAGAAAAAAGAGCACAAATAGAAAAAGAAGGAGAACAAACTAGAGAAAAAGCAGAAAAAGAAATAAAAGAAATAAAAGCACAAGTAGAAAAAGAATTAAAAGAAATTGAAAAAGCTAAAAAACAAGCAGAACAAACTAGAGAAAAAGCAGAAAAAGAAATAAAAGAAAAAAGAGCACCAGTATCAACAACAGCAGCGCTAGTAGAAGCAGCAGAACAAAGAGCAGTTAGGATAGAAAATGAAGCACATGATCGAATAGCTAATGCAGATGCAGCAGCAACAGAAGCAACACGTCTTTATGAAAAAACACAACAAGAACTAAAAGAAAAAAAAGCACTATTTGCCGAGGCAACACAGTTAGCAGAAGCAGCAAATCAAATAGCAGGAAAAACAGAAGAAGCATTAAAAGAATTAAGAAGTGAACTGCAAATAACAAAAAATAAAGCAGAAGAAGCAGTAGAACAAGCAGAAAATGCAGCAGAAAAAAAAAGAGTAGCAGACATAAACACAGTGCAATTAAAATTATTAAACGAACAAGCACAAACAAAAGCAGCAGCAGAAGCAGCAGAAGCAGCAAAAGAAGATACAGAAGAACAAAGAAAAGCAGCACGCGCAGCACAAGCAGAAGCAGCACAAGCAGCACAAGCAGCACAAGCAGCACAAGCAGCAGCAGCAGAAGCAGCACAAAAAGTACAAGCAGCAAAAGCAGAAGCAGAAGCAGCACAAGCAGCACAAGCAGCAGCAGAAACAAAAGCAGAACGATATTTAATAGATAAACAACTAGAAGTTATAGAAGCTAATAAACAAAAAGAAGCAGCAGAAACAGCACAAACAGAAGCAGAAACAGCACAAATAGCAGCAGAAGCAGCACAAGCAAAAGCAGAAGCAGCACAAGCAAAAGCAAGAACAGAAGCAGAAGAAGCACGAAAAGATGCAGAAGCAGCACAAATAGCAGCAGAAGCAGCACAAGCAAAAGCAGAAGCAGAAGCATCAATAGCAAAAGTAGAAAAAAAAGCAGCAATAGCAAAAGCAGAAGCAGAAACAGCAAAAGCAGAAGCAGAAAAAAAAACAGCAAAAGCAGAAGCAGAAACAGCACAATTTAAACTAGCATTAATACGAGAATCAACAAAAACCCAATTAGCAGAAATGACAAGAGCACAAGCAGAAGCAAGAGAAAAAGAAAAAGCAGCACAAATAGCAGCAGAAACAGAAGCAAGAGCAGAAGCAGCAGCAGAAGAAGCAGAAGCAGCAGCAAGAGCAGAAGCAGCACAAGCAGACGCAGAAGCAGCAAAAAAAGCACAAGCAGAAGCAGAAGTAGCAACAGTAAAAGCAGAAAAAAGATTAGTAGAAGCAGAAACAGAAGTAATAAGATTAAAAGAAGAAGTAGAAGGATTAAGAGAAGAAAAAAAAAATCCAGAAAATTTATTAGCAGACGCACAAGCAGCAGAAGCAGAAGCAGCAGAAGAAGAAATAAATCCAGAAAATTTATTAAAAGCAGCAGAAGCAGCAGTAAATAAAGCAAGAGATGCGGTAGAAGCAGCAGAAGAAGCAGAAGCAAAAACAGAAGCAGAAGAAGCAGAAGCAAAAACAGAAGCAGAAGAAGCAGAAGCAAAAACAGAAGCAGAAGAAGCAGAAGCAAAAACAGAAGCAGAAGCAGCAAAAGTAAAAGCAGAAGCAGTAAAAGCAGAAGCAGCAGCAGTAAAAGCAGAAGCAGAAGCAGCAGTAAGAACAACAAGAAAAGCAGCAGAAGCAAAAGCAGCAAGAGAAGCAGTAGAAGCAAAAGTAAAAGCAGTAAAAGCATTACAAAAAGTACAAGAAATACAAGAAAATATCACAAACTACACTCTATCAGAAAAACAAGCATGTGTAAATAACGAAATATCAATTTTAATTAATGATATTAGTTATAATGATATAGATATAAAACTAGTACAAAATATAGAAACAATATCAGAAAGTATAGCAGATTTATTAAATCAAATGCCTAGAGAAAAGAATTTTAGTGAAGTCATGAAAAACATTATAAGTGAAAATAACAGTCTGAATGCTAATATGGATCAAATACAAAATCAATTAAAACATAAAGCATCAAATGCACAAAAAACCCTTATTAAAAGATTAGAAAAAGCAACACAAGCAAAAGAAGCAAAAGCAACACAAGCAAAAGAAGCAAAAGCAACACAAGCAAAAGCAGCAGAAGCAAGAAAAGTAGCAGCCAATGTAGAACAGAGAGCAACAATATTAGCAAAACAAGCAAGAAACGCAGCAAAAGTAGCAGCAGACGAAGCAGAAAAAAAATCAACACTTAGGGTTAGGGTAACAAACTTAGCAGAAAAAGAACAAATTTGGCAAAGTGCAAAATTACTACCAATAGATCAACTTTTTATTACTATAGAGAGCCTTTTAAATGAGATTAAAAAACTTTATCTAGAAGCAATTAAAAAACAACTCATTTTAGAACTTCAAATAAATCAAGCAGAAAATCTAATAATTCAAGCACAAAATCTAATAAGTCAAGCACAAAATCTAATAAATCGAGCAACAGCACAAAAAATAAAAAAAGCAAAAAAAAGAGTAATAAACCTATTACGAGCAGCAGCAGCATTCGCAAAATCATCAGAAGCAGCACCAGCATCAGAAGCACCACCAGAAGAAGAAGGAGAAGCAGAAGAAGCACCACCAGAAGAAGAAGGAGAAGGAGCGCCAGCAGAAGAAGAAGTAGCATCAGCAGTTGCAGCACCAGCATCAGCAGTTGCACCAGCAGAAGCAGCACCAGCAGAAGCAGAAGCAGAAGCAGCACAAGGACCAGCAAATGGAGCAGCAGAAGCAGAAGCAGAAGCAGCACAAGGACCAGCAAATGGAGCAGCAGAAGCAGTAACAACATCAGCATCATCAGCAGAAGCAGCACAAGGACCAGCAAATGGAGCAGCAGAAGCAGTAGAAGCAGCAGCAGCAAAAGCAGCAAAACAGAGCGCAGAAAATAAAGTAGCAAAAGCAGAACAAATAGCAAATCAAGTAATCGATAAATTGTATAATCGTATTAATGAACTAAAAGAATCACAAATATACCAAATAGACCTACAAACAACATTAAAAACAGAAAGAGAAGTAAATGAATTGATAGAAAAAATGAAAACACTTCTTGATGATACAAATGGTGGCGTTGAATATAGTGTTTTAAAACCATATTATATAGCACGATTAAAAATACTAAATAAAGGCTTGAAAATAGAATGCTTAATTTATGAGTTGATAGTTTTAGAGGTGAAATATGATGAGGATATAAAAAAATTATATACATATGAGAAAACTGACCTAGAAACATGTGTGAATGATATCGCACAAGTTATAAAAAAGAATGAATCTATATTAAATACTTTTATAGATTTTTTATATTTTACTTATACAAATAAATTTAATACAAAAATTCAACAGTTATGTAAATATTTTGATATTACTAAATATTATATTTATATGCAACCTAAAAAATATGATGATGATCGTAATGAGTATTTTATAAACCAATATTTATTATTAATGAAAATGACGAATTTGGAAGCACAAAATTATTCGGATAAAATTACTTATTTAAAACAATATGTACAAAATAAAAAAAACTATGTTGAAGTTTATAATTTTATTAAATCAGTTGATCTAACGTTAATAAAATTTTTAAATATTGCTTTTGAAAAACACAAGGCTGCGGAGACGATACAGAACAAGTGGCGCACGGCTGTGGCTAAGGCTGCAGCTAAGGCTGAGGCTGCGGCTAGGGCTGCGGCTAAGGCTGAGGCTGAGACTGCGGCTGAGACTGCGGATGAGACGGCGACTGCGGCGGCGGCGGTGTGGGGTGCAGCGGCGGCTGACTCAGTGGCGGCGGTGGAGGATGCTGATACAATATTACTTGTTGAAGTCTTTAATGAAATGAAACAAATGAAACAAATGAAAACAAATGGTACTGAAATCATTCAATTTAAAAGCTTTCAAATTGAAAGCTTTCAAAAATATTTAAAATCGTTTTTTTTTAAAGAAGATTTAAAAAACGCATTGCAATTCTATAAAAAAGAAATTACAAAACACTTATTAGAGAAAAAAAAAAAACAATTATTCGAAGAATACATATTAAATTGCAATAATGATACAGCAAATAAAAAAAAAGAATACATTTTTAAATCCTTTAAATTATGGCTATGTGGTGTATTAAATACTAAAAACATATCTAATGATTTAATGAGTATATCACCGTCATCAACTTTTGACAATGGTTTTCCGATGATAATGTTACTAAGAATAATTACATTAAAATTCATTAAACCAGAAATGAGTTCAAATATTAAAGATATTTTACCAATAGAAATAAGTGAAAATGTAGATATAGATATAGAAAGGTTTGAGTTATATAATAATAACGAATTAATGGATGAAGATAAATTTTTTACATATTTAGAGAACAATGCCATTGACACTAATATTTTAAACCGTTTTATAGATGATATGCATGCAGAGGATCTAGATAATCCTTTTTCTGGTGGGCAAAATATTATTGTAAAACAAAATTACGATTATTATCTATCGTCACGTAGCATTAACATGCTTCAAAATTTAGGAATATTCAATATAGTGAAATTTATACGATTCAGTTACTATAATAACTCAACTAAAAACGAAATTATTGAAAGTATCATATTTAAAGATTATCTTGTCACCGTCATTATATCAGTCGTATTACACTCGCTTAGATTAAATAAACTATCTATTGGTATCATTATAGATCAGATAATATCTATGGCAATGTATTATAAATATAAAAATGTAAAATATCTATTACTTCCATATTACTTCATATTTATTTAAACTAAATACCATATCTTCGTAGGAAAAATATTTATTAGTTCTATATTATTTTATTAAATTCCAGGATTAAGAAAGTTCTCTGTTTGTTGATTGAGGTCTCTTATTTTTTTATTGAGAGTTACAAGAATACCTAAATCCCTATCAGTTACTTTTTTGTTTGTACCATCTTTTGTGCTTGAGATTTT
>JGI20156J14371_10001840_pt1 | contig 17210 bp, 25 predicted proteins | sample COG_06_FD_14371 | JGI IMG/M metagenome (IMG submission 14371)
TGTAATAAAATTAATAATTTAACTGATACAACTGAATCAAAAACTCTTGAGAATATTAAAAAATAACCAATTCATTATAAATTTGATATTAATCATCATATGAATCATCATCTGAATCATCACCTGAATCATATGAATCATCTGAATCAGCTGAATCATATGAATCATCATCTGAATCTATTAAATAATTATTATTTTTTTGTGAATAACATTGATTAGCATAATGTCCAACTTTACCACACTTAAAACAAGTCAATGTATTTTTTGATTTATATAATGTTTTAGAATTTACATATTTTCCGCCTCTTACATTTTCATATCCATATTTGTTTATATTTTTATCGGTGTGCGATTGTTCATATTTATCTGAAAAAAACCCATTTACTTCATCAACAATTTCACCATCAATCGGTTTAAATTTTTTTGTAACCTGTGAACCATTCCCCGAAAAATGTTGATTTATTCTTCTATCAATATTTGTTGTTTTTCCAATATACTTCTTACCATCCTCAAGATTTAATTTATAAATTACAGTTTTTTCATTTATATTTTTAGACTCTGAATATTTTGTTTTATACATTGGCGCACCAGTTTTTGCATATGCGGTAGGATTATTAATTTTTCCACCATTTTTTGTATAGTATTTTGTCATTTATTTAAAATATTTTTTTATATTTTTAAATAAGTTATCATGTCATTTGATCAATTCTTAAAATAGTTTACTCATCTAATTAATAATATATAACCAATTCATTATAAATTTGATATTAATTTTTAAACTTTTTTAATTAAACATCTTATAGATTTCATAATGGAATCACAAATTGTAGATTTTTACAATGAATTGCCTCATGGTATTAATGTCATTGAAAAAATGAATGAAGAATATAGTGAATTACAAAAAGAAAATGAAATTATTAAAGAAAAACTTAATAGTTTACCTAAATTAGATTACATGAAAAATTTCCAAATGCCTGTAATTATCATATAATTATAAAGAATATCTAACATATATCGGATGTATAGATATGTTTGGTGAATTTTCTATTTTTGATCCACAATATGCTGCTGGATTAGATATGGAAAATGCAGATATAAAAAAAATTATACAGGTACTAGATGTATTAACAATGGGAAAAAATCCTATTTGGTGTGAATATAGAGTTAAAATAGCACTTGATTTATATAATTCATTCATGTTTCAGGAAGAAGACGAAATGTGTATTTTTAAAAATTTAGTATTTGGTATTGATAGCGATGAAACCGGAGAATATTGTGATTTACCTCTTACTTATCGTGAATTATCTGCATTACATTCACCTGATCAGTATTGTGATGAATATCATAATATCTATCATACTTCTCATTTTAAATGTCCTAATTGTGAAAGAATATTAAATCATCAAGATATGAAAGATAATGAATTTGATGAAGAAGATAATACATGTACCTATTGTTGGAATTCCTAAAATTTGATTTAAAACAATATTATTATTTTTTATCATAAAACATATATAAGATGAATAAGTTTACTTCTGCTACCCCATGCTTTTCAGGTGAATGTGGTCTTTGCGTGAATTGCTGTGGCGGCATTGATAGAGGATCAAATGATCATAATGATCGCAGAGCAAAAGAACTTTATCTCATGCTAGGTAAAGATCCTACCGAAGAATACCGAAAATATTATAACATCAAACTAAATACTTGGTGTAAAAACAGAGGATATAGAGACTCATATGATCGCGGGTGGGCTCATGATAGTATCAAGATTAATCAATCTGGTATAACATATGAATATAGTATTCCTTCAGATAAACATAATCTTGTTTGCGATGATAATTATTGTAAAATGCTTTATCATTCTTCAACTGAATGGGACAAAAAAAAGAAATATCCTAATTATCCAATTTACAGAAACGATGAAAAAAATCTATCACTTTGCGCTATTTGCATTAATAAATATTAAATATATTATAAATTTGATATTATATTATTTTTTTTGATATTACATAAAATTTTAAATATGAGTAGTCATAAAAACTTTTTAGATGAATTCATTAAAAATGTCAAAGAATTACAAGATCATAATGAAAAACTAAAAAAAGAAAATATTAAATTAAGAGAAGAACTTAATCAATTTAAGAGTGATTATGATTTTAATCACACAGAAGTAAAAGAATTATCTAAACAATTATATGAATTAGTACATAATACATCACATGATAATATACCCACAGATGATAAATTAGAAGAAGATATACCACAAGTGAATATTTTATTCACATGCAGCGATGATTATTAATATTATGAGTAATTATTATATCATTAAGTGATAGATCCATTATAAATTTGATTTCGATTATTTTTTTCTTATTACAAGAACAAATATATACAGAACAATGGTTCAGTTTTTCGATTCCAACATGTTTACTTTTGAGGAACAAGATGGTCATCTCCAACCTCTTCACTACCGGGATCTCGGTGAGAAGAATGGAACACTCTACGATAAGAGGGTTTCCTGGGCGGATGTTGCGGTCAACGGTGTTCCTCTCGTGAAGACGTATGAAAATGAAATTCCTAATCACGATGAGTCTATGTGGCCAAAGACACAAATCGTTGTGAATGGTCGTGATTATGATTATGAACTCCCAGTTGAGGATGATGATTATTCGGTTTTCCATCGTAAGAAGTGGGTTCAGCGTCTTAAGAAGATTGCATTTGATCCAGTTGATCTTCATGGGGCAAAGAAAAAGAAAACAAGTAAGTATAAGTATCCAGTAAAGCCCAAGACAGAAGTTAAGAAGGAACAATCTGCAGAAAATGCAGACAAGTTTCAGGAACTAGTTGACAAGAAAGATCATGGAATCATTGGCGAACATTCCTATCATGTTGCCCTCAAGGGGAGTAATGGATATGATGGTGAAGTCAAAGATTTCACTCCACCCATTCACTGGCTAGAACCGGAATTTCAGTGGGAAAAGATTTGGTCCACTATTGATACCATTGAACATGGATATGAAAGAGATTATCACTATATTAAGCAAGGAGACATTGAGGGTGGTGTAAAGGGTCCTGCTATCTACTTTTATGATAAAAACTCAGACGATCTCAATTTTGGATACAATCCGGAAGACGATTTTGTTTCAGCCGAAATTATCAATACCAGTTCACCATTTGACTGTATACAAAGATATATGCCATATTCATGTTCACTTTCTCAAAAATCTCTCTATGAGAAGGCCAAGAATGATTATATCTCAAAACCAGACTCTATCAATAAAATGGAATATCAATGTCACTGGTGGTGGACTGAAGGTAGACCTATACCATCATACGATGGACCTAGACGCAACATCAAAGCATACGACGCACCAGAACCTCATCTGTAAATTACTATTTAAAAATACACCCTCTAAGATAAATAGATAGAATATGATAGAATTATTTTTTTTATTTTGGTTTTTTTTAGATAAAAAACTATCTATTTATGATAATCCTAAATTAAATTATAATATGATAAAAATATTTCATAGTATTAGTTCTTCAGCATTAGCATATTATGCTATTATAAATAATTATAATTTAGAAAATAATATTTTATATAGTTTTTCGAAAACATATTTTTTATGGGATTCATTTAAAATTACTACAGAAAATATATATACAATTCATGGATTATTTCATCATATAGGATCAATATATGCAATAAGTATGTTAGATTATAATACTCATAATGAGATTATTTTAAATTGCTATTATGTTACTGAAATATCAAATATTCCTTTATTTGTATCTTATCATATGATAAATACAGATTCACAATATAAAGATATAGTCAAGATTATTCAGATAATATTTTATCTCTATTTTCGTGGTTATAAGATGAGTATATATTTATATCAAAGTATCTATCTTGAGAATACATTATTATTATTATCTGGTATATTTATTTATTTACTTGGAATTAAAACAATTTATGATTTAATTATAAAAAAACATTTAAATAATACATTTAATATTAAATTAAATAAATGTTAGAATATTTTTATTGGTTTTTGCTTGATATTATGAAACCATTTACTGATGACAAACTAAATAATAATTTTATAGATTTAAGTCATACATTAGTATGTATACCATTAGCAACATTATCTTATTATTATGATCATATAATTATATCATATATATTTTATTCTTTTTCACGATCATTTTTTATATGGGATTCAGTAAAAATCGTTTTAAGTAATAATAAATCATATTTTTATATTATTCATCATTTAGGAACATTATTATTATTAGATAAAATATATCATGATAATAATAAAATATTTCAAGAATTATTTATTATTGGAGAATTATCTAATATATCAATTTATACTACTTATCATTTAATAAAAACAAATAGTAATAATATTTTTTATCATAAATTATTTCAGATAATATGGTATGGTTATTTAAGAGTTTATCTTATTACAAGATATTATTTAGAATATTTATTTATTTATGAATTTGATATTTTAATGAAATTATCATTACTTATTTATTTATTAGGAATATATTGGTGGTCATTACAGATATCTAAATTTGTAGATGAATATAATATTGTTCCTTTATTAAAGAATAAATTTGATTTTGTGAAGAATTTTATTCGGTTAAAACTACTCACAAATGATGTCTCGAAGGAGGAGAAATCGCTATCTCGCACCGATTGATGATCAGTCTGTCCTTTTTGCAGAAGTATCCCTTAAATACAGGGAATTCGAAAAGAGATCAGCAAAGATCTCAAAAGCATTAGAAACCATTAGTGATTCCGGATTATTATCTCAGCACTCAAAAGACACACTTAAAACAATGATCAGTGATTGCGACAAGTCAAAGACTGACTTTGAGAAAAATCTCCAGAGAAATCGTCGCAGATCAAAAAAAAAACACCTTTTGTCAATAGAAACCACACCAAAAATGATCTCTGTAGTAGAAGATCTTCCGGGGTCAAGAAAACTTTCCCCTGAAGACCTTGCAAATATGATCAATTTCGATAAAAATATCTCAAAAGATTATGATTTAAATCCTGATCTTGATGAGATGGAAAAAAGACAAATATTCAGGAAGATCATGCAATTTGATGCTTGTATCGATAGATATAGGGGATACTATGGAAGGAATCCACTTAAGTGGACTCCTCAGGAAAGAATGACCGTATCAAACATTTATGATTGCATGGCAAATGAATATAAAACACTTCATTATGAAGAGGGTTATGAAAGATACTCAATGATTGCTAGTAACTTGAGAGACAACCCATTAAACAAAATTAGACAACTAGTACCATCAGCACCAAGAGGAAATACCAAAGCAACCAATCCAAAAACTTTCTGTAAGTTTGCTGATGGAGATTAAAGATTTATTTAAACAAATTTGATGTAAATTTATTATATATTAAATATATTTTTTATGAATTGTAAAAATAAAATAAAAAAAAATCATTTTATAATAAGAGTAGCAGATGGTAAAAATTTTAAAAATAGTATTCGTCCTTTTTGGGGAATTAAAAAAGGAAAATATGGTAGTATAAAAGGATTTATTGTAAATAATATTAAATCTGGTGATATATTATGGTTTTGTACAAATAAAAAAAATGGTGGAAAAGCAATCGGTATGGCAGAATATACTACATTATATGATAGAGATGATGAACCTTTAATAAAAATAAATACTTATTCTAATAAAGAACAAGGATGGGAAGGAGATGAAGACTGGAGTTTACAATTGCATTATAAAAAATTATATAATACAGAAAAACAAGATATTAAAGTAATTGTATCTGGTCCTATGCCTGTAATAGAATATAAACCAGATAATAAAAATCAAATTAATGTTGATAATTTATATAAACATTATAATGGATTCCTATTTTATGGTGTTTATAAATATTAATTTTGTATTTTAATAAGTGTTTCTTCGTTCGCATATTCTTCATAACCTCTCATTAATGCCTTTTCAAATGAAAAACCTAATTTCAGATAAAAAACTAAATGATAAGGTTCAGGATGATTCTCAATATATTTTTGCTGATAATCTTCTAGTTTGTCAAACCAATCCATATATATATATATTATAATATATTACTTATTCTTTAATATTTTTTATCTTTCTTATTTCACTGCAAACTATACCACTTACAAATAATAAATTATAAGATGAATATTTTATTATATTATAAATAATATATTTCATTTATAATAAATTATATATAATTTTATAATCCTAATGAAGGATTTAATCCTTTTGGAGGGAAATTATGACCAAACATAATCATATAAACTAAAGCAACACCAGCTAATAATACACTACGAGAACAAGCCATTTCTTTACTTTGTTTTAATAAATAAACCATACCAAAATATAAAACAACACCTAAAATTAAAGCATGAAAAACATGTTCACAATTTTTATCCATTTATATTATCTATATAGATTTTAATTTTTTCATAATTTCTTTTGATAAAATACTATATACTTCATCGTCCGATTCTCTATGTTGATTATTAACTATGCTTCTTTTACATATTCCAGTTTTCCACCAATCAATACTTGTTGGATAAGATATTATTTCTAATATCATATCTCTAACTTGGAATGATATACCAGTTTCATTATAATAATCCATATTTTTATCAGAAAATGATATAAAATATTTACCATCGTATACACGTGAATATGGTTCCCTTTGATTCCATTGATTTATCTCAAATGATCTAAAATATTTTGATGATATAGTTTCCCATCTTTCAATATGATATTCTAATGATTCTTTATTTTCTTTCGCATTTTTTAATTTTATTATTTTATATCTTAATATATCTATTGGAATTAATCTTGATAGATATAAAGATATAAGTTTATCTTTATTTAATGATATACTCATAATGAATATTTTAAAAAGAGATATATTTATTCTTTTAATATTAAAGGAACTTTTAAATGATATTAATTTATGTAAAATAATATCAAATTTAATTATTGATATAGAAAAACCAATATGTAAAAGAATTCATAAATTAAAATATAAAAATACTTTATATTGTATTGATTTATTATATCCTAAATTTTTAAAAACTGGAATGTTAATAGGATTAGAAGATTGTTATTATATATATAATAATGCTAATTATAGTATTTATAATATATATCCTTTAATGCATATAGGATGTTTTATAAAATGGAATATAGAACCTCCTAAAAAATATAAGTTTAATATTTATAGTAAACAAAAATATAATGGTGTTTTATTAGTTAATAAATTAATTAAGATGAACCCACAATTATTGACATTAATTCATAATAAATGTATAAAATTTAAGAATGGTACAAATAAATTATCAGTTTGGTATGATTTTGATAATAATATGTTTCTTAATTTTTAGAAATTTGATTTTATATATTTTATATAATTAAATATATATATAAAATGACTGAAATTGATATTGTAATGACAGATTTTGATATTATGTGGACTAATTCAGTAAATGATATGATTAAAGTAATTAAATCGCGAGATGATATTCATGATTATCTATTATCATTCGAACCATGTGAATATACAGGTTATGCATGGACACGAGATAATAAATATAAACAATTTTCTGATTATTTAGATAAACAAACTGGATATATTCATAGTGGTGCATCATTTGCTTGTTGTGTAAGAGAATCTGTAAAAATTATTAGAGATGAATTAATTACAGTAAATGCTGAACCTGTAAATACTGAACCTGTAAATACTGAACCTGTAAATACTGATGAAAATATTTTAACAATTACTTCTTCCGTTTATTAGATTTATTCCGTTTCTTAGATTTATTCCGTTTCTTAGATTTATTCCGTTTCTTAGATTTATATTTTTTTTTTCTTTTTGATTTCTTTCTCTTTTTCTTTTTTAATGATGCTCTATTTTCTATATCACATTCAATAATATTTAATTCCTTTCTACCATCGTCTGTTTCTACTAATATTTTTTCTGAAGCATTAAATAATGCAATTTCACTCATATCTGATACTGTTTTCCCATTAACTGTTTCTGTCCAAACAGTATTATAATCTACATCATATGGAATATACCATCCATGAATATCATTATCGACTCCATCTAATCCTTCATTTAAACATATAAGTTTTAATAGTATTTGATCAAATATATAAATACTTAGTCTTTGATTTTTTAATTTTTTTTGATCAATATCTAATTCTTCACCTATTTCTATATATTCATCAATTACATTTCTGAATGTTTTTCCATCTGGTGTTACTTTCATTTGTGAAATAGTTTCATCATCAAATACTAACTCATAATCATCTTTTTCATCTTCTTTTATCGTATCTAAAATAGATTTTAATATTTCTAATTGCATTCCAACACTAAAATTATTACCAGTTAATAAACTATATAATAATTGACTTTGATATAATAATTTAGCATTACCCCCTATTAATTTTAAAATTGTACTCATTTTACCTCTTAATTCACTATCTATATTTTCATATGTTAATGATGGTGAAAAATCATAATTACAATCTTCACCAATAAAATCTAATAAAGTTAATTCTTTCATAACTCTAAAATATTTTATATCATCACCATATGATCTTGCACGATCTTCATTTTCAGATAACCAAATCATTTTATTTGTTTTACATTTTGATGAAGGATCTTTTTCCATATAATCAAAAATACTCCCACAACTATATGATACCGATTTAAATAATACTTTACCTTTTTTTAATGATACAGTCTTCATTATTAATATTATATTAGATTTTATTATGGATTTTCTATATCATTGTCCTTTATTAGTTCATTTTTACGATAATATATTTTCATAAAAAAAAGCTGAAACATTAAAAAAAATTCACAAGCGGCTGGCATATAGATAGGTTTTAAATCTTCATGAATACTATATATTAACATTAGTATCATTCCAAATATAAATATTATTTGATGAATGATTGATAAATCTCTTAATTGTTTTGTTTTATATGATTTATATACTTGTGGAACTAAACTTGTCGCAAACATAAATCCAGATACATATCCACATAATTCATAAATATTCATATTATATATTAACCATCAATTAATCATAGAATATAAGTTTTAAGTTTATTTTTTAAGTTTAAAATAAGATTATTAATAAATATGTGGCTAGAAAAAATAAATGATTATAATAAAAATAATGAATCTATCTTAGATTTTAATTTTGAATTACATCAATGTATATATATTAAAAATTTATTAAGTGATATATATACTTTCGAATTAAATAAACATAATGAATTAGTTATCCAAAAAGAAGGAAAAACTATCTCTCCTGAAAATTTCTTTTATTGGTGGCAATTCGCTCGATTTAATGAATTATTTAAAGAAGAAAAAGAAATTTTTAATGAATTTAATAAATTAAAAGATAAAATTAATAAAGCATCTTCTAAAATAAAAACTCCAGAAATTAAAAACACTGATTCAGATAAAGAAAAACTTGAAAAACAAAATATTATCACTGAAAACAAAGTTAAAATAGAAAAATTAAATAATCATCTTAAAGTAGAAGCTGATAAATCAAATAATAATATTAATATGCTAAAAAATTTAAGATTAATGATTCCTAATTTTGTCTTATTTGAAAGATTATTAGAAAATATTAAAATAATTTTAATGAATTCATAAATATTTCTAAGGACGATTATTATTATTATCATAATTAGTTAATCCTTTACTATTAAGATAATCTTCATCTAACACATTATAAGAAACAAATTCATTCATAAATGCACTCATCATTTTATCATTTTTTACTGATTGATAACCAACCATTAATGAACTATATAATTTAATATTTACTAACATAACAAAACTAATAAAACAAGAAACGGTTGACATACTATGATAATTTTTCACTAAAATATTTATCATTAAAACTATATTAATAAAATATGAGAAACTAGTAATCATTAAAATACCCAAATAATATTTATTTAATTTATCCATCATTTTATCTAATTCAGGTTCATGAATTATTATATTTTTTAATCCATTATCTGATTTATTATTATCTATATCAAGATATTTTATTGCCCAATTTTCTCTTTTTAACTCAAATAAATATGAAATTATAAATAACATAAAAGTTAACATATTCCAATACATCGTTAATTTATGATAAATTTCATTATTATTATAATTATCGGTTAATGTACATATCTCAACTTTATCATATGTAACACACGCTTGAGGAACAAATAAAGTTAACATTGTTCCCATTGCTACCTTATAAAACTGAAAAGTAAATATAATACCTACTTTTATTCGTTGTACAATATCAACATCTATTTTCATTTATTTATATAATATAAAAATTTGATTATTATTATTTAAAGAATTATTATTTATTTACTAATGACAGATAAAATGGAAAAACGATTCTTTAATTCATTTAAAACTGATAATAATGATACTATTAAAATTACAGAAATTATTCATAAAATACAAACTGAAGGGTTTTTACATGATGACCCACGATTAAAAGAAATATTTCATAATTTTAAACAATATCCATCTAATATTATTAATTATGAACAATTTAAATCATGTATAGAAAAACATATTTGTATCTTTAACAAAATTATGACTAAACAACTTATTATTCCAGATTTTCCTCAATTCACTGAAAATATTAAAAATATTTATGACTTATCTGAATATGATAAAGGTGGTTGTGTTGCTGATTATATTCCACAATTAAAACGCGTTAACCCCGATCAATATGGTATATCAGTATGTACTGTAGATGGTCAAAGATATAATATTGGTGATACAAGTGTAGATTTTTCTGTACAATCTTGTTGTAAACCTATTAATTATGGTATTGCTCTTGAGAGTTTGGGTGAAGAACATGTTCATAAATATGTTGGTAGAGAACCAAGTGGTCAATCTTTTAATGAATTAACCTTAAATAAAGAAGGTAAACCACATAATCCTCTTATTAACTCGGGTGCTATTATGACATCATCATTAATAAAGAATGATTGTCCTTTATCTGAAAGATTTGAATATATTACTGATATGTGGTCTAGATTATCAGGTGGTATTTATAAGATTGGTTTTAATAATCCGGTATATTTATCGGAAAAGCATACAGCAGATAGAAATTATGCTATTGCTTACTTTATGAAAGAAACTAATAATAAGAAAAAGATAGGATTCCCTGATAATACTAATATAGAAGATACTCTTTCATTATATTTTCAGTGTTGTAGTATAGAAGTTAATACTCAAATATTAAGTATTGTAGCAGCAACATTAGCTAATGGTGGTATTAATCCATTTTCAGGTGAAAGAATATGGTCTCATGATACAGTCAAAAATGTATTATCAATGATGTTAATGTGTGGTATGTATGATTATAGTGGAGAATTTGCATTTAAGATTGGTATTCCATCTAAATCCGGTGTAGCAGGAGCAGTTATGTTAGTTATTCCAAATGTAATGGGTATTGTTTCATGGTCTCCAAATTTAGATGAAATCGGTAATTCATATCAGGGTGTCGAGTTTTGTAAATTATTTGGACAAACATTTAATTTTCATATATTTGATAATATTATTGATAATAGTAAATGCAATCCTATAGAAAATAATTATTCATCATGTAAAGTATTAGAATTCACTCAATTATGTATGGCAGCTCAAAAAGGTGATTTAGATTACATTAAATCATTATATAATAGTGGAGTTAATATGGATCAACATGATTATGATAATAGAACCGCATTACATTTAGCTGTATGTGAAAAACATTATGATATTATAAATTTCTTAATTCATGTATGCAATGTAGATCAATTCTGTAAAGATAGATGGAATAATTCACCTTTTGATGAAGCACTGCGAATCGGAGACAACGATATTATACAATTATTTGACGAACAAAGATTAATTGACAACGAATAAATAAAAAATTTGATTTAAAGTATTTATATATATTATTATAAAATCAAAAATGAACCCAGCTTATACAATTCTTCTTCATCACAAATTAATTAAAGAAAATAATATTAATAATTGTCAGAAATGTGGACAAAATAAATATTTATGTCAATGTCAAATTATTAATAAGATAATGAATCAATCTAAAAAGTCAAAACATAAAACATAGATTCATCTTTATCAATAATATCTAAATATGAATCATTTATATTACTAAATGAAACATCTATTGAATCATTATTATTTAATTTTATCATTTTTTTTGTAAATAAACTATATCTTTTAATTTCACTTAATGCTTCACCCTCAAAATTTTTACAGAATAATTCTAATAATTCATCTACTTTTATATTTCTTTTTACAGTAAAATAATAAGTTTTACCTGTAAGTATCAAATTCCAATCCCGACTATTACCAATAGTAATACTTATATCAATATCTTCTTCTCTTTTATCATAATTCATTATAAATTATTTTACAAAAAAAAAACTAATCTAATTTTTTTTATTGTTTTTCTTTTATATGACTTTTTATTTGTTTATTTATTTTTATATTGTTTTTTACCAAGAGATAGACTCATAGCGATCATATCCCATATCCTCTGCTCTCTTTCTACCCCTAACTTTCTTGAATTTCACATTAACACTAATTTCTTGTTTGAGGTCTTTTTGGATTTTCTTGATTACTTGTTCGGTATAAATTGATGTCATGAGACGAATTCCAACTGGTTTCCCCGTCTTCTTATCATTGATACTGTTGATAGACCTTGATGCATTAGCATCATAGGTTGTATGATTGTTATCAGTTCGGTTGATCATTGTACGAATTTCACTCTTGAATGTATCAATATCATTGCTTGTCCCCGTTGTGAATGTAATGATTTGGACTCCGTTGACTCCCTCCAATACGGTACCATCTTCCAGTTCAACTCCCCCTGGAATATAATTACATTTGCGATCTACTGTTGCGATGGGTTTGTTGTCTTCCTCATCATGAACTTCTTCGCGATAGGGGACCCATCCCCCGATATAGCAATCCCCGTTTCCCACCTGATAGACGATGAAAGGTTTTTCGTGAAGATAATAGTCTTCGGGTGTCGCATTCAATTTCTGCTTTGTCATGCCTGCTGCATAGTCAATGCCAAGGAGATCAATACGGAGACGTCTGTCATTCCGATATGCTTCGTTCAGTTTCACGATATTTTTCTCATTTTTTGATTCGCGATGGAAAAATACCGAGGAATTACTTCTATCTCCCAGATCACGAAATTGCTCCATGATAACTGCCTTATCTTGTTTGTCTTTGATAAGGTCAGGGTTGTCTTCAAGGAGATTTATGATAGTGAGGGCATCAATCTTTTTCTTTCCGTCATTATCTCTCTCAATATCGCGAATATTGAATTTAATGGGGCGAATCGCGATGATATCTGTCTCACCCTTATCTTTCGCTACTACCCCCTTCCCTTTGCGACCTGGTCCCAGATTCATTGCCTTCGTAAATTCACTCAAAATACGAGCTTCACCCAATGACCAGGCACGAGCATATTCCTCAATATGAGGTTTAGCCAATTCTGAAACATAGATATCAATGTTCAGATTTGACGAATATCCACAGACACGACCAACAAGACCCTGTAGGATTGTATCGGCATTTGGGTCACTGCTCTGTTCGTAAACCATCGCCACATGGGATTTTCCGATGACTTGACCCATACGACAACGATCACAGATATGAAGAACTGTTGGAGAATCAGGAGCAATCAACAGCTTCTCCTCAATTCCAGTATCTCCACCAAACGAATAATCATACTCGTATCCACAATTACGAGAAATCGCATCAACCAGGTCACTATCTTTGTCCGCACACTTGGTGCGAATGATACAATACTTATTATTGTATTTCTCGCGATTCTCTATAAGCACATGGGAAACATGGGATGCTTCGTTTTTGACCGTTTGTGCCACAAACTTGATCGCTCCGGCTTGAAGGAATTCTGGAACACCAATATACCCGTCACCAGGTTTCATGAAATGGAAGTATTTCGCATCAATTGGTATATCCTTCAGAAGAGGACGCTCAAAATCTGAATAATCATCGGTCTCAAACTTGCGATTTGCCACAATCTCGGAAAAGGGTGTAGCACTCACACCAAGAATGAAATTTGTCTTTGATTTCAGAGAGCGAAAATCACCCAGGAGAGCACCATCCAGATTATTTCTCTTATAGAACGTCTTGAACGGGATATTGTTTTTTGACTGAGCCATGTGACATTCGTCGTGAATCACCAAGGTGCGCTCGGTGATCTCAGGAACATCCTTCAAACTCTGAGAGAAATAGACGGTGACCGATTGGAAGAGTTTGATCACATCCATCCCGGAAATACCAGATGTCTCCACATAAGGAGCAATCGCATCTTCTTTTTCCTGGATCGTCTGCTTGCGCAGAGAAGTGTCGGATGAACCACATATGATAACGACGCGATCAATCATGCCCACCCTGATCATCTCAAAAGCGAGATACAGGTAAGCACCGGTTTTCCCGCTCTGCATCTGTGCCAAGAGTACGATGAAGGGAGTGAGGGAAAACTTCATCATGATTTCCCCCGCCACCTTGATCTGCTGTGGGTGGAACTGTGTCGGAGCCATTTCGGTTGATAGAGAGTAACTTTGTTCTCGTGTGTTTGGTTGTAATAAGACAATATATCTTCAAATCAAATTTGTGAACATGCGACTTTTTTTGTGTTCCCAGCGACAAATAAAATGTTCCCAGCGACAAATTTAATGTTCTCAATTGAAGAAATTTTATCTTGCGACAAAAAAACTGTTCATATATTTTGATGTATGTTCACAAATTTGATTTACTCTATGATGTTTTTTATTACATACAAATCTATATACAACAGCTTTACTAGCTTCTTTGAGACTATTGGCATCGTACTCTCGATACCATACTCTCGACACACTTTTATCTTCACCGCTCTTCAGACAATATGAAGAAGCCGACTGATCAGCAGATGAAGATGTGGTTGGAGGCGGTTTGGCGTGATGGTTTCCAGAAGGGTGTTGATGGCGGAGGGACGGGCCTTGTCATCCCAGATGACATGCCAAATTTCCTGGATTTTGATCCACGGATAAAGGATGGTACTTGTGTCAAGGTTGATTATTCTGAGTTGGCTCCATTCAACTCATGCAAATGTGCCGCCCGGATGTACAAGGATGGATACCCTGTTCAGTGTAGCAGGTCCCATCAAGATGGTGAGAGATTCTGTAAGACACACCTTGACAAATACAACAAGTCACGGGAACATGGTCTTGATCTGAGATTTGGTCATTTTGACGGTGAAAGACCAACACATTGGTTGGACAAGGTGGATGGTGAAAAGATCGGGTGGTATGACACCAAGAAGAAAAAATCGAGATCATCTTCCGCTGAGTCTTCTGGTACAAAGAATAAGATGAATGTTGGAGAGTTGAGAGAATACCTTTCCACTCGCTTGCCCAATGAACATCTTCGTGGACTCAAGAAGAAGGAATTACTTGAGTTGTACGAGAAAGAAATTTCTTCTCCACATGATTCTTCTGATACTGAAACTGAGCCTCTTGATTCTCCTAAAAATTTACAAGAAACTGAACCAGAGTCGACAAGGGGGCCGGAACAAGAAACTGAACCCGAGTCGGTAAAGGAACCCGAAACCGAACCGGAACCTGAAACTGAGTCGGTAAAGGAACCCGAAACCGAACCGGAACCTGAAACAGAGTCGACAAGGGGACCGGAACAAGAAACTGATCTGGAACCGGAATACAAGGTAGAAAAATCCATTGAGATAGTTACAAATCACAATGGTTCTGAAACAGAAATTCATCGTGAGAAATTGATTCCAGTTGATGTGGAGGAATTGGTTGTAGATTCACATGAGGACTTAATTCAGGAACTAAAGTCACTAAAAAATAGCGAGAGGAAGAAACGTGCTAAAAAGTCTGGAGCGACTGAAGAGGATATGGATGCTGTTGATGATGCGGACGACTCAGCACATGCACTCATTGATTTGATCATTTCTCTCGAATGCCCTAAAAATCCCACAAAACCAGTAGATCCAGATAGCGATGAAGATGAACTTGATGAAGACAAGACAAACTATGAAGAAATTACACATGATGGTATTGATTATCTAGAGGATGAAGATAGTGGTAATATCTACAATATAGAATTCAAGCATGTAGGCAAATGGAACGAAAACAATGATGAAATCATTTGGGTCAATGATGATTTTCGTCGCATCCACGAAGCAACTTGCGATTAGATATAGCATAGACACAATTCATTAGAATAGCATTTATAAATTTTTTTGTATTTTTAATGAATTGGTCAATTTTGTAAATCTTATCTTTATCTTATGTTCACAAATTTGATTTTATGAATATTAATAATTCATTACAAAACACATACATAACAACAGCACAACAACACAGCTAAACACAGCGCATAAACAGCACTCTCTACAATGGTCTGCTCTCACTGCAATTGCCCGGGGCATAACAAGCGCCGGTGCCCACGGATTCATGATATTGCACCACCAAGCGAAATGCGCGCCGCCAAATCCTTGTCAAAACTCCTCGACCAAAAGCCCAAGGTTAAAAAGTCCCCCAAGGCGCTCGAGGGGCTAGCCGGATGCAAGAATATCTGGAAAGAGACCACAACCAAGGCGAAAAAGTCCCAGAAACCGCTCGAGGGGCTAGCCGGATGCAAGAATATCTGGAAAGAGGAACCGGTTGAACGCTCCAACAAGGGCAACACTACCTGCAAACTCTGCGGTTGCAAGGGCCACAACGCGCGCACTTGCCCAAACACAGCGAAAATGCCAGAATGTGTCCAGTGCTCTCACACACCTATGTGGATGTTTGAGTACAAGGCATCCGTTATCCAAAAGCACGTGCGTGGCTGGAATATTCGCACAGCGCGAAATCACGCATCCATCGACCTAGACCACGATACCCTCCCACCAAGTCAATAAAATGCAACAAAAATACAAAAAAATACACAAAATCACCACAAAATACAAAAAAATACAAAAAATCAACAAAAAACACAAAAATATTTTTTATGTGTTTAATTTTCTCGAAAAATAAACAATTTATACTCCCGTAATGAATATATTCATCTAATATATCCTTTTATT
>JGI20156J14371_10001841_pt1 | contig 17208 bp, 17 predicted proteins | sample COG_06_FD_14371 | JGI IMG/M metagenome (IMG submission 14371)
AAGAAAACAAGCGCAAGCGTTTGGGTGATACACAACCTACACGGTTGAAGTATAAGAAATTGGTGAGGGGGTAGGAGTGGATTGATGCGTTAGGCTACGGTTTGGCTAAACTGCGTTTAAATGCAGTTTAGGTTTTGTTGTGCAGCGTTTATTGTTATTCAAAAATGTCAACAATGATACAATTGTCCGTTCCAAGAATACTTAGACCTCCATTATCCCCATTACCACTGGAACTCATTGAATTCTTTTTAAATTTTATTGTGCTAGAAGCCTTAACCTCTCCACTTTCATCTCTTGCTTCTATTTTATACTTACCATATGGAAATTGATCAATAATAAGTGAAGATAGAATGCTGTCTGGTGACGAACAATCAGGTGTAAAAGAGGTGTTTTTGAGTATCCCTTTATAATTTCCGTCAATGTAAAGGTTTAATTCAGTATTGGCTGTATCTGTATTAGTATAGAAATAAAAAACATGCTCAGTATTTTCCTTTTTACATGAACTAAAGCTAATAATTATGCTTGCCAAAATTCCTACGTTTATTAAATATTTCATGATATTTTTTTGTGCATAAACGTTGGTTTTTTGTCTTTATTATATATAAATTCAATTTCTATTCATAGTTTATGGATGTTTTTAGAGAAAATGTTGCACAACGTTTTGTGTATGGCGCGTTTCAATGCGATATACACTTTGTTGTAGCCTGTTTTTTATTTACTCCTTATTAACCATGAAGGCATCATCAAGTCGTAGAATGAATTGACGTTTGCAATTAATATTCGTTGGAGCATCATACCCTTCCATTAAACCTTCTACCAGAAATACCTGACCACCTTGTCCATTAAGTTTTTGAAATACATCTGAACTCACCGTTTCATCTACTTTAACTTCTAAAATGTATTTGTCTTTCTTTTCATCAATGAGATAAAATTGATGTTCAGAGGCATTGATATTGTTCTCGTCCAAAAAGCCCTTTACTTTAATCATTTTACCTTCACAGTTGGCTGTTTCTTCACAATCTGCATTACAATTTTCAGAATTCAAAATAGCCTTGATTCCAAAATAGGTGTTACTATCTAAATCAAGCTCATCTTTCTTACATCCAGTAAACAAAAAGAAAAGAATGGATAGTAGTATAAATCCAAATTTCATATTTTTCATAATTAATTATTTTTTATATATAGTTAAATTCAAATTGGCTACAACGTTTGGCTATTAACACAAGTGTTATTAGCCATTTATATTTTAAGATGATAAAGGTAAAACAACCTTTTCGCAAAGTCTATCCGTGGTACTACTGAAATTTCTTAGGCTTAATTCAACCAAATTATCAAGGCTTCTCGATACAATTCTCCTACGTCGAATCACTCGAAGTGACATAGTTGTATTGAATTCTCAATTATAATCTGTATGTCAGTTCGAGTGTTTTTAAAAGGGGGCAATGATAATTGACTCATTTTAAAAATGTATCGAGAACACGTTGCAACACCAACGCGGATATGCTAACTTCGCACACCGCTCAAAAAACGAAAGAAAACAATGGCAAAGGTTGCTTTAAACACACCAAAAGGAACAAGAGATTTTTTACCGCAGCAAGCTGCTCGAAGGAATTATATTTTCGATACCATTCGAGGAGTATTCGATACCTACGGTTTTGCACCCATTGAAACACCTGCTATGGAACTCACCGAAACCCTTATGGGGAAATATGGTGAGGAAGGAGATCGTTTAATTTTTAAGATTTTAAATTCGGGTAACTATCCAGAGAAATATCCATTTGATAAAGAAAGGTTTATAAAAGCTTTAAGCAGAATAAACTCAGTAAAAGGAAAGAAGACTAATGTCTTTTTGATGGATTTAATACAAAGTGAAGTTGAAAGGGTAGACGTTGCAAATTATGATGTTGCCTTGAATAAGTTTAATTATGCAATATCCGAAAAAGCCCTGCGCTACGACCTTACGGTTCCCTTTGCACGATTTGTGGTGCAACACCAAAACGAATTGAGCTTTCCATTCAAACGCTACCAAATTCAGCCTGTGTGGAGAGCCGACCGTCCGCAAAAAGGGCGTTACCGAGAGTTCTATCAATGCGATGTAGATATGATTGGTTCAAACTCTTTATTGAACGAGGTGGAGCTCACACAAATCATTGCGGATGTGTTCACAAAATTGGGCTTGCCGGATGTGTCCATAAAAATCAACAACCGAAAAATTTTACAAGGCATTTCAGAGGTAATTGGCGAACCCGATAAGCTCATTGACATAACAGTCGCTTTAGACAAACTGGATAAAATTGGTCGTGAAAAAGTTGAGGCAGAACTAGCTTCTAAAGGAATTGGTGTGGAAGCGATTTCTAAATTGGGCGTCTTGTTCGAAAACGTTTCATTGGAGTCTGTATCCAATTTTGTTGCTACTTCTGAAGTGGGGCTAAAAGGAATTGAAGAATTGAAAACAGTGCTCGATTCTGCTGAAAAATTAGACGTTTCGATTTGCGAATTCGATCCAACATTGGCGAGAGGGTTGAACTATTACACCGGTGCAATTTTCGAAGTCACACACCCCGATTTTCCTTCCAGTATTTGTGGTGGTGGTCGCTACGATGACCTAACCGGAATCTTTGGATTAAAAGATGTTTCGGGAGTAGGCGTGTCCTTTGGTGCAGATCGTATTTATGACTTGTTGTTGGATAAAGATTTATTTCCTGCTCAAGTTGGATTGAGTGCTCAGGTGATGTTCGTGAATTTTGGAGAAAAGGAAGCTGCACAATGCCAGTTGTGGGCAAAAAAATTAAGAGCGGCTGGGATTCGAACAGAGGTTTACCCAGATGCGGCCAAAATGAAAAAACAAATGAAATACGCCAACGATAAATCGATTCCTTATGTCCTTTTAGTAGGCGATCGAGAAATTGAAGCACAACAACCCACCGTAAAAAATATGGAGACAGGCGATCAAAATGCTATGTCGATAGTGAAATTAATTGAAATTCTTTCGTAGAATAATGAAAAACGAAAAAGACCTTTTTTTATCTTCTTCGTCATTCCCGAGCAGGCGGGAATCTGTTTGGTAAATTTGGTTTTTAGATTCCCGCCTGCGCGGGAATCACGTTGCATATTTATTCTGCTAAAGATTAAAACTTAAACTANTACAATGGAAGTATATAATATTTCAGGTTACCGCCTAACGTTAGAAGTAATTGAAGAAATCATTGAAACTAAAGCTTACATCGAGNTAAGCGATGGAGCAGTTGAGCGCATAAAGATTTGCCGAGAATATTTGGATCAAAAAATAAAGACTTCAAAAGAGCCTATTTACGGTATTAACACTGGATTTGGCTCCTTATGCAACACTTCAATTTCAAGTGAAGATTTAGAAGTACTGCAAAAAAATCTAATCATGTCACATGCTTGTGGAATGGGTTCTGAAGTTCCTCAATTGATTGTAAAGCTGATGTTGTTGCTTAAAATTCAAGGTTTGAGTTATGGACACTCAGGAGTGCAATTAGCAACCGTTCATCGACTATTGGATTTTTACAATAATGATATTTTACCAGTGGTTTATCAACAAGGTTCTTTAGGGGCTTCTGGCGATTTAGCTCCTTTGGCTCATATGTCTTTGCCGCTTTTGGGATTAGGAGAAGTGAATTACCAAGGAAGAAGAATGCATGCTTCTGAAGTAATGGAGGAGTTTGGCTGGGACCCGATTGAATTGCAAAGCAAAGAAGGTATAGCCTTATTAAATGGTACTCAATTTATGAGTGCTTATGGAGTTTACAATTTTGTAAATGCCAAAAAATTGAGTAATCGAGCAGACCTAATTGCCACCCTTTCATTAGAAGCTTTTGATGGCAGAGTAGAGCCTTTTGATGAGGATTTGCACATTATTAGAAATCACACCGGTCAATTAAAAACCGCAAAAAATGTGCGTCAATTTTTGATGGGTAGTGAAATTGCGAAGCAGGAAAAAGAACATGTGCAAGATCCCTACTCATTTCGTTGTATTCCGCAAGTGCATGGAGCATCAAAGGATACCTTGAAGCACATCGAAAAAATAATTGAAAACGAAATAAATGCGGTTACGGATAATCCAACAATTTTTCCTGAAAAAGACAAAATTATTTCTGGAGGAAATTTCCATGGACAGCCTTTGGCGTTAGCTTCTGATATGCTCGCAATTGCGTGTGCAGAATTGGCTTCCATTTCTGAAAGAAGAACCTATAAATTGATTTCAGGCGATAGAGGATTACCAGCATATTTGGTTTCAAAACCGGGTTTACATTCAGGCTTTATGATTCCTCAATACACTGCGGCAAGTATTGTTAGTCAAAATAAGCAGCTTTGTGTACCATCTTCTGTAGACACCATTGATAGTAGCAACGGGCAAGAGGATCATGTAAGTATGGGGGCAAATTCAGCTACCAAATGCTACAAAGTGGTTAAGAATTTACAACGTGTTTTAGGAATTGAATTAATGAACGGTGCTCAGGCATTGGAATTCAGAAGACCATTAAAATCTTCAGTTAGAGTAGAAGAATACGTTGCTGAATTTAGAAAAGTAGTTCCTTTTGTTGAAGCAGATAGAGTGCTGAGTGACTTGATGCGAGAGGCGGAATTGTTTGTGTTGAGGTAGATTTGGAATTGTAATTATTGGCTAGTTTATCTGATAAACAGAATTAAATTTGGTATGTGCCATCAGGTCATTCTGAATTTATTTCAGAATCTCTGCATACAATTTATTAAGTGAGATGCTGAAATAAATTCAGCATGACATAGAATAAATAGTTTAGGTGTTTAATTCACTCCAACCCCTCACCCTTAAAAACATACTCAATCATATTCGCTCCCATTTGCAGTGCCTGAATACGTTTGTTTTGGGGATCGTTGTGCACCATTTGATCTTCCCAGCCATCGCCTAAATCGCACTCGAAAGAGTAGAAGCAAATCAGGCGACCTTTGTAAATAAGACCGTATCCTTTTGGATAACCGTTATCGTGTTCGTGAATTTTAGGAAGCCCCGTATTGAAATCAAATTTTTGGTGATAGATAGGATGGTTATATGGCAATTCAATAAACTCCAATTCTGGAAAAACGCGTTTCATTTGAGGGCGAATAAATTTGTCTAAACCATAGTTATCGTCAATGTGTAAGAACCCACCACCGAGCATATACTTTCTCAGGTTTTCAATTTCAGTGTCGTTAAAAATTACGTTTCCATGACCGGTAAGGTGAACAAAAGGAAAGTTGAATAATTCAGGACTACCGACTTCTACAACGGCTTGTTCAGAGCCTAAATCCGTGTTTAACTCTGTATTACAATACTTAATTAGGTTAGGTAATGAAGTCTCTAGATTTGCATACCAATCACCACCGCCGTTATATTTTAAAAGCGCAAGCTGAGTTTGCTGAGCTTGAAGACCCAGAGTAAATAAAACTAGAAATAGTGCAAGTAGTTGTTTCAATCCAATGTGCTAATTAAAGTGGTGGCATAAACTCCAGCGGTTTCGGTGCGAAGAATCGATTTCCCTAAACTCACTGTTTTGTAGCCATTTTCAAGGGCGAAGTTAACTTCTTCTTGAGTGAAATCTCCTTCAGGACCAATTAGAATCGCAATAGAGTCCCGATTCTTAACTTCATTTAATAGCTGGGGATTAGTTAGGTGGTCTGGGCAATAGGCAATGAGTCCATTTGGGTTGTTTTTTACAAATTCCATCACTGGAAGCAATTCTGCAATTTTTGGCAGAAAAACCTGACCCGATTGTTTCATAGCAGCTATGGCTATTTTCTCTAATCGATCGGTTTTTAAGACTTTACGTTCGCTTTGCACACATAGGATGGGCTGAATAAAATCAATTCCGATTTCAGTCGCCTTTTCAACGAAATATTCAATGCGGTTTAGGTTCTTGGTGGGAGCAATGGCAATATTTAGTTCAATTGAACTGCGACGTCCGGTAGTTTCAATTTCAAGAATCGAGACTTCAGCTTTTTTTGCATGTGCAATAGAAATTTTTGCAGTTGCTTTTTTTCCTTTTCCGTCCAGAATTAGCACTCTATCTCCGACGGTTTTCCTCATCACTTTGCACAAGTGTTTTGATTCTTCTTCTGAAAGAATAAGTGAGCCAGAAGAGGGAAGTTGTGCGTATATCTTGTGCATGAAACGAAGGTAAATTTTAATTTTAAACAGAAAGTAAGGAGCAAAAAAAACTCCCATCACTTTCGGGATAGGAGTTTTTAAAATATTATGAAAGACTAGTTAAGCGTTCTCAGTGCAAATAGGAGAAGCAGCTAAAATTTCATTGTTTGCATTATCAGCAAATTGCTTGAAGTTGTTATTGAACTTAGTAGCCAATTCATTTGCTTTTTTATCATAGGCAGCTTTATCCGTCCATGTGTTTCTTGGAGAAAGCAAATCGCTAGGAACTCCCTCACATTTTGTAGGGTAATTCAGTCCGAAAATTTCGTGCGTTTCGTAATTTACATTTTCCAAATCACCTTCTAAAGCAGCGGTAATTAAAGCACGAGTAATTTTAAGACTCATTCTTTCACCAGTACCATATTCACCACCAGACCAACCTGTATTTACTAACCAAACATTTACACCACTTTCTTCCATTTTACGGCTCAACATTTCGCCATAAGCAGTTGGGTGAAGTGGCATAAATGGAGCTCCAAAACAAGCAGAGAATGCAGTTACAGGCTCAGTAATACCAGCTTCAGTTCCTGCAACTTTAGCTGTATATCCAGATATAAAATGATAAGCCGCTTGACCTGGAGTCATTTTAGAAATTGGAGGCAGAACACCAAAAGCATCACATGTCAAAAAGAAAATGTTTTTTGGATTGTGACCAATTGAAGGTTCAGCAATGTTGTCTATATGATAAATTGGGTAAGAAACTCTTGTGTTTTCAGTAACTGAAGTATCTTCAAAATCTACTTCGTTAGTTCCTGGCTTAAAACGAACATTTTCTAACAAAGCACCTGGCTTAATAGCTCTAAAGATGTCTGGTTCCTTTTCTTCAGTAAGGTCAATTGTTTTTGCGTAGCAGCCCCCTTCGAAATTGAAAACCGAGTCCTCATCACTCCAGCCGTGCTCGTCATCTCCAATTAATCTTCGATTTGGATCAGCAGATAAAGTTGTTTTACCAGTCCCTGAAAGTCCAAAGAAAATTGCAGTATCTCCATCTTTGCCAATATTAGCAGAGCAGTGCATACTCAAAGTATTCTTTTGGTGAGGTAGAATGAAGTTCAATGCAGAGAAAATTCCTTTTTTGATTTCTCCAGTATATCCAGTTCCACCAATTAATACAATCTTTTTTGTAAAGTTTAGAATAGCAAAGTTTGATTGACGAGTCCCGTCAACAGCAGGGTCAGCCATAAAACCAGGAGCGTTAATTACAGTCCATTCGGGGTCAAAAGATTTTACTTCTTCCTCAGTTGGGCGTATAAACATGTTGTAGACGAATAGGTTTGACCAAGGGTATTCATTTACTACTCTCAGGTTCATCTTGTACGCAGGATCAGCACAAGCGATAGCATCTCTTACATAAACATCTTTTTCAGATAGGTAATTGGTTACCTTATCGTAAAGCTTATCAAAAGCATCTGCGTCGAAGGGAATGTTGATATTTCCCCACCAAATAGCATCTTCAGTAATAGCGTCCTTAACGATAAAACGGTCCTTTGGGGACCGTCCTGTAAATTCGCCTGTATCGACTGTTATTGCACCTGTGCTCGTTTCCTTAGCTTGTCCTAAGTCCACTGATAGTTTACTTAAAACAATTGGGTCTAAATTCCAATGTGCGGTAGCGTTTTTAATACCGTACGATTCAACTGTTGCATTATCTGCTCTCAGTCCTTGTTCGTTCATCATTTAAATTTTTACGAATTTGAGCGGCAAATGTAACGCTATTAATTATTTGACTTAACAATTTCTTAATTCGGATTGTTAACAATTGAACTTTTCCATAGTTGAAAATTAACTCAATTAGTTCTTTTCAATATCAATGTTTTTACTTCCAAAAATCAATTGAATGAATAGCAATAGCCAACCAGAAATAAAGAGCAAGCCACCAACAGGGGTTACAGGGCCTAATAGTTTTAAACCCGGCATATTTAGAAACTCCCTAAGGTTTAATAAGTAAATTGAAAATGAAAAAAACAATATTCCCAATATAAAAAGTAGCGAAGCTTGCTTTATGTGTTTTTCAGAGAAATAGTTATTCAATGTGGGTAAAAATAAAATCACTATACCGTGAATAAATTGATACCTGATTCCTGTTTCAAAGCTTTGTAATTGCTCTGCAGATAATATCGGTTTCAATGCATGTGCTCCCATTGCACCAAAACAAACGGCGAGTAATAAACTCGCCGTTCCTATTATCATATATACTCTAAATGGGTTATTTGCTCTCAAGGTATTCATCTAATTCATCAATTGTAAGTTCAAATTGAAAAGCATCATTCACCTTATAATAACTCGGTTGATCTAGGCAGTAATCATAAGCAAATTTCGCGTATTCCAACTTATTATCTTCAAACGTGAACTTTTGCATCACGCTTTTTATTTGATCTGCACTTAAGCAATTTGCTTTTGTGAATTGCTTTGCGAGGGTCATTTTTGAGTCTTCAAAAGATTTCGCTTCCATTGAAGCAAGTGCTGAGTTCAATTCACCGCTTGGCATTGGCGCGTCGCAACCTCCAGTTGATACCGTTTCTGCTCCAATAGTTTGGGTAGGCACGTTAGTTTGCGGCGCTGAGTTTATTGTAGAGCTTGAAGAAGTATTTATTGTTGTTGTTTCAGTTACAGTGGTTGTTGATGAGGATTCCATACCCGTCATAGAAGTTGAAATTCCAACACTTTGTCCACCAATGTTTACATTCATATTTATATTTTCAGAGGTGTTTGGGACTCCGTTGTTAACCGTGGTAGTGGTAACTGTTGTGCTGGTAGAGGATGTTGATCCCATCGGAGTATTTTCTATGGGTGTACTTGGCGAAGCTACTGGAGCATTATTGCTTATAGCAACAGGTTCCTCTCCATACCTAATTGCGGTTTGGTTTGCTGGTGAGGCAGATGATCCAATAGGAGTTTCACCCATGTAACGCAGTTTATAAAGTCCTTTTTTATTGAGTACTAATTGAGCAGAAACTTCATTGTTTTTTGTGAGCGGAAATGATTTTTTTAGCGCAGGAGTTTTCCCATCAGCGAATAAAATGCGAACAGAGATAAATTCTTGAGCTATACCTTCTACTTTTACATTCGTAGTTGGAGTTTCGTTTTGTTGAACCCCGTTAACTTCTAGCGTAAAGTTTACGCCATCATTGGAGTATACCACTAAGTTGGATTGTGAAAAACTCACCGTTGAAATAAAAAATGTAACCAGTGTTGTTAGGATAAAATGTTTCATTTGTTGTAATTTAAGTTGTCAAAATTATTTAAGAAAAAGTCTCAATTCACAAAATATGCCAAAAAGAATATTGTTACTTGGAGCAGGGAGGTCGGCTTCTAACCTGATTAAGTACTTGTTGGAAAATTCTCAAGCGTTTGAGTGGGAGCTTACTATTGTTGAGCGTTCAGCTGAATTTGTAAAAAAGAAAATTGAAGGCTATAGTAACGCATGCGTAATCCAACCCGAGTCTGATGATGTATGGAAAAATGAAATTCCCAAACACGATCTTGTAATTTCTATGCTTCCGGCACGATTTCATGAATCTGTTTTAAGGGTGTGTATTGAAAGTAAAACCCCAGCTGTAACAGCATCATATATGACCAATGAAATTGAAGCGTTAACCGATCAAGCAAAAGCCGCTGGAATTCCTATCATGATGGAGGTAGGTGTTGATCCGGGCATTGACCATATGTCTGCAATGAAATTGATTGATAAAATTCGATCAGAAAATGGTAAAATGTTACTGTTTGAATCATTTACTGGTGGATTAATAGCTCCCGAAAGTGACAATAACCCATGGAATTATAAATTTACTTGGAACCCTCGAAATGTAGTTCTTGCGGGTCAAGGTGGTGCCGCAAAATTTATTCAGGAAGGGCGAAACAAATACATACCCTACCACCGATTATTTAGAAGAACTGAGTTTATCACCATAGAGGGGTATGGCAGATTTGAAGGCTACGCAAATCGAGATTCTTTAAGTTACAGGGCGGTATATGACCTTGATGATATTCCAACCATTTATAGGGGAACCCTCCGAAGACCGGGATTTTCAAGAGCTTGGGATGCATTTGTGAAATTAGGCGCCACAGATGATACTTATCAAATCAAAGGAACGGAACCAATGACAAATCGCGAGTTTATCAATTCGTTTTTAGCCTATAATCCGCACGACTCTGTAGAGCTGAAGTTGATGTATTATTTGAACATACCGCAAGATTCTGAAGTAATGGACAAACTAAGTTGGCTCGGTATTTTTGAGGATACTCCTATTGAGTTGGATAATGCAACACCAGCCCAAGTTCTTCAATACATTCTTGAACAAAAATGGAGCTTAGCTCCAGATGATAAAGACATGATTGTTATGTGGCATAAGTTGGGTTGGGAAACGGCATCAGGTGAGAAGAAAATGATGACCTCTTCGATGGTGGTTAAAGGGGATGACCAAACCTACACGTCTATGTCTAAAACGGTAGGCTTACCCACTGCAATTGCCGCAAAAATGATTTTAGAAGGAAAGATTTTTGAACCGGGAATTCATAGGCCGATTCATAAGTCCATTTATGAACCTATTTTAACGGAATTAGAGGATTACGGTATTTCATTTTCTGAAAAGGAAATGATTCCCGAGTTTTACTGGAAGGAACCGAAAGAGAGGTGACTTAATTTCTCTTGACGTCATGATGAACTTGTTTCAGCAGCTCCTAATTATTTGAAGTGAGATTCTGAACATCTGTTTCACGTATTTTAAATCCAGTCAACGTCATTCCGGAAGATTAGTTGAACTTATCGAAGCATGAGATTTGGAGAAACTTCTGTCCGGAATCTAAAAACTATCAGTTCTTAACTTTTTGAAATTTTATTCCAACATCAGCAATTCGATATTAATAATGAGATTCTGAAAAGCTGTTTCACGTCAATTTCTTTTGGGAAATTGGTTCAACTGCGCTTCCAGAATGACTTAATAGTTCTTGTGTGTCTCTATTTATTGACGGGATAAAGAGTCAAATAAAAAACGCCCCGAATTGGAGGCGTTTTTACATTCAATATTTTATTAGGGCTTAGATGACATCATAATCAACCACACACTTCTCTGAAGTTGGATGCGCTTGACAGGTTAAGATATAGCCATCTGCAACTTCTTTGTCATCCAATGCATAATTCATTTCCATACGAGCAGAACCTTCTACAACCTTGGCTTTACAAGTACAGCAAACAGCGCCCTTGCAAGAATATGGAGCATCAATTCCTGCATCAACAGAAGCATCGAGAATGCTGTCGCCTTTACTTGAAAGATCAAATTCAAACTCTTCGTCATCCATTATTACGGTAACCTTAGCATTTATTTCTGCATTAGGGTCAACTGTTTTTTCGGCTGAAGCAACTGGAGTAGTAAATAACTCAAAATGAATATTGCTTTTGTTGATGATAGAATTTTCTAACCAAGCCTTTATATCCATTATCATACTCTCTGGCCCGCAAAGGAAAAATTCATCAGCATCCAGTAATTTTGTGTGCTTTAGATCAATTTCAACACACTTTTCTTTTCCAATTCTTCCATTAAAAATTGGGTCGTTATTGTTTTCACGGCTCAAAACATCAATTCGAGTAAATCTACCATTTGAAGATTCAACCAAATCGTTTAATGCCGAATTAAAAATGATAGTATCGTTGGTTCGGTTGCCATAGATCAATACAATTTCTGATTCTTTTTCAACCGAAAGGATAGTTTTAATTATCGATAGAAGAGGAGTGATTCCACTTCCTGCACCAAAAAGGACATATTTCTTTTTCTGATTTTCTGCAACCTCCGTGTAGAAATTTCCCATTGGAGCCATGGTCTCAAGTACGCTACCTTCTTTCAGTTCAGTATTAGCCCATGTAGAAAATTTACCTCCTTCTACCTGTTTTACAGCTACTTGAAGACTATTGCCGGTAACTGGACTGCTGCACAAAGAATAAGAACGTCTCAATTCTTCAGCGTTAATAGTCTGTTTGAATGTAAGGTATTGCCCTTGTTTGTATTTAAAATGGTCTTTTAAATTTTCAGGGATTTCTAAACTAACAGAAACTGTTTCGGGAGTTTCTCTTGTTACTTTTTGTACTTTAATATTGTAGAACATAAACGAAGTTTGTGCTATTTTTAAGGTTTGCAAAAATAGTATTGTTGTTCTTTAAAACAATTGATTCTATCATTGGTTATATACATGAGCCTCGAGACTGATTAATATCATTTTCAAAGCTTCATTCTTCACTAATTGGAGAGAAATTATTATTTAAAATTGTAATCTGATAAAACGTAAGTTCTATGGAAGATGTAAATAGACTTGAAGCATTTCAAGCAAAGATAGACAGAGAAGAAAAAATCGAACCAAAAGATTGGATGCCAGATGATTATAGAAAGCATTTAATTCGTCAAATTTCCCAGCATGCACATTCTGAAGTTGTAGGTATGCAGCCAGAAGGTCAATGGATATCAAGAGCTCCTAGTTTGAGAGCTAAGGTTGTTTTATTGGCTAAAGTTCAAGATGAAGCAGGCCATGGTCTGTATTTATATTCAGCAGCAGAATCTTTGGGAATTTCAAGAGATGAACTCTTAGAGCAGTTGCACACTGAAAAAGCGAAATACTCTAGCATTTTTAATTATCCCACTCTTACTTGGGCAGATATGGGCGCAGTAGGTTGGCTAGTTGATGGTGCCGCTATTGTAAATCAAGTTTCCTTGCAAAGAACTTCTTACGGCCCGTACAGTCGAGGAATGGTTCGGATTTGTAAAGAGGAGAGTTTTCACCAACGTCAAGGTTATGAAATTATTTCCGAAATGGCTTTAGGTTCTCCCGAGCAAAAGCAAATGGCACAAGATGCATTGAACAGAATGTGGTGGCCTTCATTAATGATGTTTGGTCCGCATGATGCCGATTCTCCCAATACAGGAAACGCTACCAAGTGGAAAATTAAAAGAGAGACGAACGATGAATTGAGACAAAAATTCATTGATAAAACAATTCAACAAGCTACTGTTATAGGACTTACTGTTCCAGATCCTGATTTGAAATGGAATGAAGAAACTGAACATTACGATTTTGGGCCAATTGATTGGTCAGAACTTAAAGAAGTAATTCACGGAAGAGGTCCTTGTAACAAGCAGCGGCTAAACCACCATAGAAAAGCACACAATGATGGTGCTTGGGTTCGAGAAGCGGCCAATGCTTATGCGCAGAAACAAAGAGATAAAAAGAAAGTAGCTTAAAACGCAAAAAACTAAAATTATGAGCGCTGATAATCAGTTTCCTCAATGGGAAGTATTTATTCAAAGTAAAACAGGATTGCCATATAAACACGTTGGCAATGTACACGCTGCTGATGGAGAACTGGCATTGCAAAATGCACGCGATTTGTACACACGTCGTCAAGAAGGAACCTCAATATGGGTTTTACCAACGGATCAGATTGTTGCGTCAAACCCAGATGATTCTGATGCGTTTTTTGACCCAGCAGAGGATAAAATCTACAGAGCAGCGACTTATTATACCATGCCAAAGGGTGCAAAACATATATAGTTAAGAATTATGGATGTTAACGAAGCGCTATTAAAGTATTGCCTTAGATTGGGTGATGATGCTATGATTTTAGGTCATCGATTGAGTGAGTTGTGTTCTAAAGGACCTTACTTAGAAGAAGATATAGCTTTAACCAATATTTCCCTGGATCTTTTTGGCCAAACTCGAATGATGTACACTACGGCTGGTGAAATTGAAGGCAAAGGAAGAACTGAAGATGATTTCGCGTATAAACGACTAGAGCCAGAATTTCAAAATGTTTTATTGGTGGAGCAGCCAAATGGAAACTTCGGAAATACGGTGGCACGCCAAATGATTTTTTCGGTTTTCTATTACCACTTGTTCAAAGAACTGCAAACCAGTTCCAACGAAAAGTTAGCTGCATTTGCTGCTAAGTCCTTAAAAGAAACTACCTATCACATGCGCCATAGCTGTGAATGGATAGTGCGTTTGGGTGATGGAACAGAAGAGTCTCATTGGAAGATTCAAGATGCATTGAACGATATTTGGAGCTATCGACACGAATTATTTGAAAAGGATGAGGTTGATGAAACACTTATTGAGGCTGGTTTGATCCCTGATACGGTAACATTTAAAGCTGCATTTGAAGCAACAATTCAAGACGTCTTAGATAGAGCAACTATCGAAGAACTAGAGGAAGGCTGGAAAGCAACTGGTGGTAGAAAAGGCCATCACAGTGAATATTTGGGACACATATTGCCCATTTTTCAATCGATTCCAAGAACCTACCCAGAGTCGAAGTGGTAATCTCGCTTTAGCGAGATTAGGTATTACGTTTTGATGTACAACGTATTACGTTACTAGCAGTGCGGTCAAGCGCAATACTTAGTACGTTTAACGTAATACGAAAACGAAGTTTAAATTAAAAAGTAACAATTGTGTTAGCAGATAAGATTGCATCGATTTGGAAAATCCTACAAACCATTCCAGATCCGGAAATTCCTGTAATATCAGTTGTGGAGTTGGGTGTTATTCGAAACGTTGAACTCACCGAAACTGAAACATTAATTACTATTACGCCTACCTATTCTGGTTGCCCAGCCATGAAGGTTTTTGAGGATGATATCATCAAAACACTTGAAGAAAAAGGTTTCCCAACAGTAAAAATAAAGACTGTTTTTTCTCCAGCCTGGACGACCGACTGGATGAGTGAAGTGGCACTTCAGAAATTATTGGATTATGGCATTGCTCCACCTCAAAAAGGAACCAACGACAAAGGCGTTTTATTTGCCTCTGGACCTAAAGAAGTTCCCTGTCCTCAGTGCAAATCGAAAGACACGAAATTGTTGAGTCAATTTGGGTCGACTGCTTGTAAGGCAGCTTATACCTGCTCGAACTGCGGTGAGACTTTCGATTATTTTAAGTGTATTTAGCCTGAAATAATATCTTCCATTATAAGAAGGGCTTCTTCACTTTCCCTACTTTTATCGAACAAGAAAACAATTCAAAATTATGAGTCTAATAAACTTTGAAGTAATTGATAATTTGGCGATTATCAAATTGAACAGAGCGGATAAATTAAACAGTTTTATTCGAGAAATGGCATTGGAATTCCAAGATCGATTGAAGCAATGTGCTGAGGATGCTAATATCAGGGCAGTTTTAATTACCGGAGAGGGACGAGCATTTTGCGCTGGTCAGGATTTAGCCGAAGCAATTTCTGAAGATGGCCCTGAATTGACCAAGATTGTTGAAGAACATTACAACCCCATTATTGAGTTAATTCGAAAAATTGAGAAGCCAGTCGTTTGTGCTGTAAATGGCGTTGCGGCAGGAGCAGGGGCAAATATTGCCTTGGCTTGCGATATTGTTTTTGCATCAAAAGCAAGTTCATTTATTCAAGCATTTTCGGCAATTGGATTAATCCCTGATAGTGGTGGAACGTTTACTTTACCTCGTTTAATTGGTTGGCAAAAAGCAACTGCACTAATGATGTTGGGTGATAAAGTAGGAGCTGAAGATGCCGAAAAAATGGGAATGATTTATAAAGCTATAGAAGCCGATGACTTGATGGAAGAAGCTACCAAAGTGGCAACTCGGTTATCTAAAATGGCTACTTATGGTTTAGGGCTGACAAAAAGAGCGTTGAACGCATCGTTCACGAATGATTTGAAATCACAACTAGCATTAGAAGGTGAATTGCAAACCTTAGCGGGGACATCTTACGATTATAAAGAAGGTGTTAATGCATTTTTAGAAAAACGAAAACCAAACTACAAAGGCAATTAACTTTGTTTTCTAAAAATTTGATTTATCAAAGTATTTTCGAATAAAGATTTGCTAAAATCGCTAGCAAAATTTGGAGCCTCCTCGGTAGTTGCAACAGGAGCTGATATTTTGCTATTCACTTTTGTTTTTACACAATTTTTACCTGTCTTTGAATCGGAAATTCTTTCCGGTTTTATTGGAATGCTTATAAATTTTGTATTGCAAAAACGATTTGTATTTCATTTACAGCGCAACCAATACCTCGCCTTTTTTATGTCGGTAGGTTTTTCTTTGTTTGGATTATTTTTAGGTGGTTTTTTGATACAGTCGCTAGTAAAAATTGAGCTTTTAGCAACTTATTTAATCCTACCAAAACTTATAGTAACGGGTTTTAAGTTTTTCTTCAATTACTTTACCAAACGTTGGGTCTTTGAAAAAAAAGGACTTAAGAAAAGCTTTGACTAATCCTCGATAGCGAAAAGTACTAAATCTAATTTGTTGTATTGGTTGTAAAATTTATACAAGATTTTTTTCTTCACGGGATAGCGATCGAGTATAAATTCATACATGAGATAATTCACTTCTTTGCTATTAGGGTCACTGGTAAATTGCATAATATTTCCAGTTTGATGTGCATAGTAGTAGGGTATTTTGAAGGTCACTTCTCCAGGGTATTTTATTGTGTCACTATAAAATACATTGCCTAGTAAAGTTACATTAGGGTAATACCTTTCATGCGGCCCAGCTAAAACAACGGGTTTACCCTCAGATTTCTCAATCATTGTGGCAACGGTAGACCTATAATGAGCGCGCGCTGTTAAAGCATTTAGCTCCGGCATTATTGAGGTGCTAAAAAATGTTCGACCAATAAGCAAGCATAAAATCATGGCCCACATTCCATAATTAATATCTCGCTGCCTGATGTTTTTGTATCCAATAATGATTATTGAGATTGAACACATAAGGCTGATTGTGAGGTTTATTGAATTGCTTATTCCCAAAATAAAGGGTAAAGCAATTATACCTATAGGTAGAGTAAATATTAATGAATTAAAAAACAAGTAAAATCGACTTGTATACTTTTCTCCGAACTCAATTTTTTCGATTAATGAAACCAGAATAATAATAATGAAAGGGAAAAAAGGATAAAGGTACCGTGTTCTAACATCTGCTCCTGTCCAATAAATAAGAATGTTTGAAGCTAGAAATACTAGTGAAAAGTGTAAAAGCTTGTTTTGGACTACAAAACCTCGAAC
>JGI20156J14371_10001845_pt1 | contig 17187 bp, 15 predicted proteins | sample COG_06_FD_14371 | JGI IMG/M metagenome (IMG submission 14371)
CAGTGCTGGGTAGCTATGATCGGACAGGATAACCGCTGAAAGCATCTAAGCGGGAAGCCCCCCTCAAAACAAGGTATCCCTGAGGACCGAGGTAGACTACCTCGTCGATAGGCCAGAGGTGTAAGCGTGGCAACGCGTTCAGCTGACTGGTACTAATGGTCCGATAGGCTTGATTTGATCCAGTAGAAGGCTGACCAGCCTGATACATCAAAAGCCATACAATACACCAAAGCCGCATAAATGTGCTTGGCTTGGAACTCTCTGATGTTGATTATGAGATTAAGTCCCTTAATCAAATTCTATCTTGGTTTGGTGATCATAGCGCCAATGAAACACCCGATCCCATCCCGAACTCGGCAGTTAAGCATGGTTGCGCCGATGGTACTGCAGCTTAAGCTGTGGGAGAGTAGGTCATCGCCAATCCTGGGTAGAATATTATATCTCTCTTATTCGAAAAATCATCATATCAAATATGCATTCCGGCCAGCGCTGCAGCTATATGTAATTTTGTGGCCGACAGGAGCTTCATTATTATTGGAATACTGGCTTTGTTTAAATACTAAGTTGGTTTAATGGGTGTAGTAGCTTTAATACCAAATGGATGTTGCTTGTCAGAGTGCTTCAAAATTAGTGGGGGTCTGTTAAGTTTGAGTGTATACCTTGTTAGGGTTGTAACTAACTAAAACACAGCGTATCTCCAATAAAGTAATCCTGTTAAGAGAGAGTCTATGGCGAGAATTAACCCGTTTCAATTTATTCAGCAGACACGTGCTGAAATTACTAAAGTTGTGTGGCCAACTCGCCGTGAAGTTCTAATCACCACAGCTATGGTTCTTTTGTTAGCTATAATCGCTGCATTATTTTTTTCAGGGATCGATGCTGTGATTCGTCTTGGTTTGCGCTCTGTTTTGGGTTTGTTCTAAGCGACTGTACGGTGCCTCTTGAAAACGGAGCGCTAGGCGGGTAACCCGCTGAACAACAAGTAATGCGCGTGGTCCGATTCGGTTACACGTTCGTTTGATTAGGCGCCCTAGGCGATACTAGACGTATATCAGGGGTAACCCTGAGTAAGGTGAAGGCCCATAAAATGGCAAAAAGATGGTATTCGGTAAGTGTCCTTTCGAATTACGAAAAAAAGATTGCAGAGACCATTCGCCAATCGGTAATCGATGCGGGCATGGAGGAGCAGATTGAGGAAGTATTAGTTCCTACTGAGGAAGTGATCGAGGTTCGTCGTGGCAAAAAAGTTACAACTGAGCGACGCTTTATGCCAGGATACGTACTTGTTCGAATGGAGATGTCTGATGAAGGTTATCACCTAATAATTTCTATTAACCGAGTTACAGGATTTTTAGGCCCACAGGGTCGCCCGATGCCAATGCGAGATGCTGAAGTAAACCAAATTCTCAACCGTGTTCAGGAGGGGGAAGAATCTCCCCGAACATTGATTCACTTCGAAATTGGAGAGCAAGTAAAAATTAATGGGGGTCACTTTGAAGGATTTGATGGAAATGTTGAGGAAGTTGATGAAGACCATCAGCGTTTGAAGGTTACTGTATCCATCTTTGGGCGGGCCACCCCTGTCGAATTGGAATTTACTCAAGTTTCTAAGCAAGTCTGATTAACGCGCATTTTGCGTAAATAACCCAAATGGGTCTGTGGGAGGCTGTCATTACGCGTGATGATCCGAACCACATCAACTTAGCCCGCTAATCGCGATTAACGGGTGTTTGAAAAGGAGAAGGCAAAATGGCTAAAAAAATCGCCGGTACTATGAAATTGCAAATCCCAGCGGGTGCTGCAAATCCGTCCCCACCAGTGGGGCCTGCTTTAGGCCAACGTGGAATAAATATCATGGAGTTCTGCAAAGCTTTTAACGCTAAAACAGCAGATATGGAGCCTGGTGCTCCCTGCCCGACAGCAATTACTTACTATCAAGACAAGTCTTTTTCTATGGATATTAAGACACCACCGGCATCCTATTACCTAAAGAAGGCAGCTGGACTTAAGCCTGTAGGCAAGCGCAACCGTCCTCGTGGTGCCGAACTACCAGGCCGTGAAGTCGTGGCAAATGTCACCGTGGCGCAGGTCAAGGAAATTGCTGAAGCTAAAATGAAGGACTTGAACGCCAACGATATAGATGGCGCGATGAAAATTATACTGGGCTCAGCTCGGTCTATGGGTATTGAGGTGAAATAATATGGCTAAATATGGAAAAAGAACTACTGAAGCCAGAGCTGCATTCGCTGAAAAAGCCAACGTATCTGTGGAGGATGCGGTTGCACTCATCAAAGGTAATTCAAAAGCAAAGTTTGATGAAACAGTCGAGATTGCTATGAACCTTGGCGTTGATCCAAGACATGCTGACCAAATGGTTCGTGGGACGGTTAACCTTCCAAATGGAACAGGAAAATCTGTGCGCGTAGCCGTTTTTGCTCGTGGTCCTAAGGCAGAAGAGGCGCAAGCGGCTGGAGCTGATATAGTGGGCGCAGAAGATTTGATGGAAATTGTTCAAGGTGGTAAGATTGACTTTGATCGTTGTATAGCAACACCTGACATGATGCCTATTGTTGGCCGTCTAGGCAAAGTTTTGGGCCCACGCAATCTCATGCCTAACCCAAAAATTGGTACAGTGACGATGGACATAAAAGAGGCTGTTGAGGCTTTGAAGGGTGGACAGGTCCAGTTTAAAGTTGAAAAAGCGGGTGTATTGCATGCAGGAATTGGCAAAGTGTCTTTTGACGAAGCTAAGTTAATTGCGAATATTCGTTCTTTTGTTGACGCAGTTGCGAAGGCTAGGCCGACTGGCTCAAAAGGTGCTTACATGAAAAAAATAGCGGTCAGCTCAACGATGGGTCCGAGTGTTACTATTAATGTAGACAGCGCCACTGGAGATTGAGACACTAGACATTAAGTGTGAAAAAGTGGGCCCTAGGGCCCACTTTTTTTGGTTTAAGTCATATAAGGCAAAAAATTATTGTTCAAAAGTTTGTCTAACTAAACTAATTTTTGAGTTCAGGCCGGCTGGCTTTAAATTTACAAAATAGTAATCGTTTTAGGCTCTTGCTCAAATGAAACGAATCCCCTACATGCTATCGAGATACTCCGGCACAACCTGGCGGGGCTATTGTTCTGTCCGAGAAGGTGGGGGTCTCCAAGACTTAATTTCCTGCCTGAGATGGAGATAACGGTCTGATATCCCGAAATGTTTTTGGGGAATTTTTCCATTAGTCTCGTATCGTGGACTCAAGCGTGGTGGGTAACCACTGCTAAACTGAGCCGAGGGGACATAATGGACCCTCATAAATTGGAGTGAAACTGTGGATAGAGCCCAGAAAGAGAAATTGGTCGAAGACCTCGGTCAAATCTTTGAAAGCTCTGGCGTTGTGGTGGTTAGCCGCTACGAGGGTATGACAGTTGCTGAGATGCAGGACCTGCGCGCGCAAATGCGTGAGGCGGGTGGGTTCGTGCGTGTTGCCAAAAACAGGCTCGCCAAAATTGCCCTAGATGGAAAGCCTTGCGCAAGCATAGCTGATTATCTAACGGGTATGACCGTTCTTGCCTATTCCGAAGACCCTGTGGCAGCTGCCAAAGTGGTTCAGGAGTACTCAAAGGTAAATCCAAAACTGGATATACTTGGTGGTGCTATGGGTGAAAACGAATTGGACCCTGCTGGTGTAAAAGCTGTTGCGTCGATGCCGAGCCGAGAAGAGTTAATTTCTTCTATTGTTGGCTGTGTCGTTGCTCCTGCAAGCAACCTAGCCGGTGCCATTGGCGCGCCTGCAAGTAATATCGCGGGTATTATCGCGACTATCGAAGAAAAGGCCGCGTAAGCAATTGAAACACTTTCGTGGGTTTAAAGCCCTCGTCGGGACACATTTAAAAAATTAGAAAGAGTCGAAAATGGCTGATCTTAAAAAACTTGCAAAAGACATTGTTGGTCTTACATTGCTGGAAGCACAAGAATTAAAAACTATACTCAAGGACGAGTATGGAATCGAACCGGCAGCTGGTGGAGCTGTGATGGTAGCTGGCCCAGCAGATGGTGGCGGCGCTGCTGAAGAGCAAACAGAATTTAACGTAATTCTTGTTGCTGCTGGCGCATCGAAAATTAATGTCATAAAAGAGGTTCGCGCGATTACTGGGCTGGGTCTTAAAGAGGCTAAAGATTTAGTTGACGCCGGCGGCAAGGCCGTCAAAGAGGGCGTCGATAAAGCTGAAGCTGACGACATAAAGGCTAAGTTGGAGGCCGCTGGCGCCGAAGTTGAGGTAAAGTAATTTTTAAACAGTATTGATCTTGGCTGGGGGCTTTATGGGCCCCCAGCTTTTCCCGTCTTTGTGGTACTTATTTGAAGGCCTCTTTTCGGAATTACAATACCTCTCCTGATAGGGGCCCACAGTGGGTTTCTTTCTGGGTAGGTTCATAGGTCGGGCGGATATCTTTGGGACGATATTCTGGAATAGGCCGAACCAAAACCCTTTCTCAGATGTTCACTCTGCTGGTCCCCAACAGCAGTGTGGCGGTCGAGATGAAAGGTTACGTAACGCATGGCTAACTCATTCCTAGGTCAAAAACGTTTGCGCAAATATTACGGAAAAATCCGTGAAGTCTTAGAGATGCCCAACTTAATTGAGGTACAAAAATCCTCTTATGATTTATTCTTAAAATCTGGCGATACGCTTGAGCCTCTTGATGGTGAAGGAATTAAAGGGGTTTTCCAGTCTGTTTTTCCAATCAAGGATTTTAACGAGTCAGCTGTGTTAGAGTTTGTTAAATACGACTTAGAGAAACCTAAATATGATGTTGAGGAATGCCAGCAGCGTGATATGACCTATGCGGCGCCGCTTAAAGTGACTCTGAGATTAATTGTTTTTGATATAGATGAGGATACCGGGGCAAAATCTGTAAAAGATATTAAAGAGCAAGACGTATTTATGGGTGACATGCCTTTAATGACACCAAATGGGACGTTTGTTGTGAATGGTACCGAGCGCGTTATTGTTTCGCAGATGCATCGTTCTCCAGGGGTATTTTTTGACCATGATAAAGGTAAATCACATTCTTCTGGAAAGTTGCTTTTTGCTTGTCGTATAATTCCATATCGTGGCTCCTGGTTAGACTTTGAGTTTGACGCTAAGGACGTAGTTTATGCTCGGATCGACCGTCGTCGTAAGTTGCCAGTAACGACTCTATTATATGCATTGGGTTTTGACCAAGAAGGAATAATGGACGCCTATTACGAAACGGTTGACTACGCGTTCAAGAAAGACGGCGGCTGGGTAACTAAGTTCTTTCCAGAGCGTGTGCGGGGTACGCGGCCACTGTTTGATCTGGTAGATTCTAAAACAGGTAAGGTTATTGCCGAAGCTGGTAAAAAAATAACACCTCGTGCTGTCAAAAAGTTGATTGACGAGGGCAGTGTGTCAAATTTGCTGGTTCCGTTTGATCAANTTTTGGGTAAATTTGTTGCNAAAGATATAATTAATGAAGAGACCGGCGCTATTTACGTAGAAGCTGGCGATGAGTTGACTTGGGAGTTAGACAAAGAGGGTGAAGCCATTGGTGGTTCNGTAAAGGAATTATTNGATGCCGGNATCACAAATATTCCTGTCCTNGATATCGANAATGTGAACGTTGGCGCCTACATGCGTAATACAATGGCTGCTGACAAAAATATGTCNCGTGATACAGCTTTGATGGATATTTATCGTGTAATGCGCCCCGGTGAGCCGCCTACAGTAGACGCAGCTGCTGGATTATTTGATACACTTTTCTTTGATGGTGATCGGTATGATTTATCTGCCGTGGGTAGAGTAAAAATGAACATGCGTCTCGATTTGGATGCAGAAGACACTGTTCGTACCTTGCGCCGAGAAGATATTGTATCATGCATAAAAGCCTTAGTTGATTTGCGTGATGGTAAGGGAGATATTGACGATATTGACCATTTGGGTAACCGGCGTGTGCGTTCAGTGGGCGAGTTGATGGAAAACCAATACCGAGTTGGTCTATTACGCATGGAGCGAGCTATCAAGGAACGGATGTCGTCTGTTGAAATTGATACAGTGATGCCACAAGATTTGATCAATGCGAAACCAGCTGCCGCTGCGGTGCGAGAGTTCTTTGGATCAAGTCAATTATCCCAGTTTATGGATCAAACTAATCCATTGTCAGAGGTGACCCACAAGCGTCGACTCTCTGCGCTTGGACCTGGTGGTTTGACGCGAGAAAGGGCTGGTTTTGAAGTTCGTGATGTTCACGCAACGCATTACGGTCGGATGTGTCCGATTGAAACACCAGAGGGACCAAATATCGGCCTAATTAATTCCTTGGCGACTTTTGCTCGCGTAAATAAATATGGTTTCATTGAAACGCCATATCGCAAAGTTGTAGATGGTAAGGTAACCGACGATGTGCAATATATGTCAGCTACCGAAGAGATGAGGCACACTGTGGCACAAGCAAATGCCGCTCTCGATAAAGACGGCAAGTTTCAAAATGACTTAGTCTCAACTCGTCAAAATGGTGATTATACGTTGGCACAGTCTGACTCGGTAGACTTGATTGATGTTTCACCAAAGCAGTTAGTTTCCGTTGCAGCCTCCTTGATACCATTTCTTGAAAACGACGATGCAAATAGAGCACTGATGGGCTCTAACATGCAACGACAAGCGGTACCACTTCTTAAGGCTGAAGCGCCACTAGTTGGCACTGGAATCGAGGAGGTTGTAGCTCGTGACTCTGGTGCAGCCATCGTAGCTAAACGGGGTGGGATCATCGACCAAGTAGACGCACAGCGGATTGTTATTCGGGCCACCGAAGACCTAGAGCTTGGAGACGCTGGTGTTGATATCTACAGGATGCGGAAGTTCCAACGTTCAAATCAAAATACATGTATTAATCAACGTCCTTTGGTGAAGGTCGGAGACCATATAACCAAAGGTGAAGTTGTTGCAGATGGTCCTTCTACTGACATTGGTGAGCTTGCATTAGGCAAAAATGTAGTGGTCGCCTTTATGCCATGGAATGGTTATAACTATGAAGATAGTATCCTTATTTCTGAACGCATTGTGCGTGATGATGTCTTTACTTCTGTTCATATTGAAGAGTTTGAAGTGGCAGCCCGCGATACTAAACTAGGTCCAGAAGAGATCACTCGAGACATCCCAAATGTGGGCGAAGAAGCTTTACGAAATTTAGATGAAGCTGGCATTGTATATATCGGTGCAGAGGTTGGTCCATCGGATATATTGGTTGGTAAAATTACTCCAAAGGGCGAAAGTCCAATGACTCCGGAGGAAAAGCTTCTCCGGGCCATATTTGGTGAGAAGGCATCAGATGTACGTGATACATCATTACGACTTCCTCCAGGTGATTATGGTACGATTGTTGAGGTTCGCGTTTTTAATAGACATGGCGTTGAAAAAGATGAACGTGCATTGCAGATAGAGCGCGAGGAAGTTGAGAGGCTGGCTCGTGATCGAGATGATGAGCTAACCATTCTTGACCGTAATATTTATGCTCGCCTACGTAGTATGATGCAAGGTAAGGACTCTGTTAATGGTCCAAAGGGCACCAAGGGCAAACTCATTACGCAAGAGATCTAGACGATACTCCGCGAAGCCATTGGTGGCAGTTTGCAATGAAAGAAGAGACTGATGCTCAAACCATCGAAGCATTGCATGAACAATACGAGGCTCAAAAACGTACTCTAGACGCGCGCTTTGAAGATAAAGTTGAAAAGGTGCGTCGGGGTGATGATTTACCCCCAGGCGTTATGAAAATGGTTAAAGTTTTTGTAGCGGTGAAACGTAAACTGCAACCAGGCGACAAAATGGCTGGTCGTCACGGCAATAAAGGAGTGATTTCCAAAGTTGTTCCGATGGAGGATATGCCTTTCTTGAGTGATGGTACTCCCGTTGATTTCGTGTTGAACCCTTTAGGTGTACCTTCACGAATGAATGTTGGCCAGATACTTGAAACCCATATGGGTTGGGCTGCACGTGGTTTGGGCATTCAGATTGACGAAGCCTTAGGCGAGTATCGCCGATCTGGTGATTTAACTCCCGTACGAGACGCTATGCGGATTGCTTATGGTGACGACGTATACGCTGAAGGTATTGAGGCGATGGACGAGCCCTCATTAATAGAGTCTGCGGGCAATGTGATTAACGGTGTGCCCATTGCTACGCCAGTTTTTGACGGTGCCAAGGAGGCCGATGTTAATGACGCTCTACGGCGAGCTGGATTTAGTGAAAGTGGGCAATCAGTCCTCTTCGATGGTCGTACAGGTGAGCAATTTGCTCGACCAGTGACTGTTGGGATAAAATACCTGCTTAAATTGCACCATCTTGTAGACGACAAAATTCACGCTCGTTCTACTGGGCCATACTCTTTGGTTACTCAGCAACCACTGGGCGGTAAGGCACAGTTTGGTGGCCAGCGTTTTGGAGAAATGGAAGTTTGGGCATTAGAGGCATATGGGGCGGCTTATACACTTCAGGAAATGCTGACTGTCAAATCTGACGATGTTGCCGGGCGGACTAAGGTCTATGAAAGTATTGTAAAAGGTGAAGATAATTTTGAAGCGGGAATTCCAGAATCGTTCAATGTTCTCGTTAAAGAAGTTCGTGGCCTTGGTCTAAATATGGAACTCCTGGATGCGGAGGTGGATGAGTAGATTGTTAATAATAAAGTAATCTACTTCCACCGCTCTTCCCTATGATTTAAAGGAATTTAAAATGAACCAGGAATTATCAACCAACCCGTTTAATCCAATCACGCCACCAAAAGCATTTGATGAAATTAAAGTTTCTCTAGCAAGCCCGGAACGAATTTTGTCATGGTCATTTGGCGAAATTAAAAAGCCAGAAACGATAAATTACCGTACTTTCAAGCCAGAACGTGATGGTCTCTTTTGTGCACGCATTTTTGGACCAATAAAAGATTATGAGTGCCTGTGTGGAAAATACAAGCGCATGAAATATCGAGGCGTTGTCTGTGAGAAATGTGGAGTTGAAGTTACATTGCAAAAAGTGCGTCGTGAACGCATGGGTCACATTGAATTAGCAAGTCCTGTTGCTCACATCTGGTTTTTGAAGTCACTTCCGTCTCGCATAGGACTAATGCTAGACATGACATTGCGTGATCTTGAACGTATATTATATTTTGAAAATTACGTTGTAATTGAGCCCGGTTTAACTGACTTAATTTATGGCCAGTTGATGAATGAGGAAGAATTTCTTGATGCCCAGGATATATATGGGATGGACGCTTTCACAGCAAATATTGGTGCTGAGGCTATTCGTGAAATGTTGTCTTTGATTGACTTAGATGGAGAAGCGGATCAGTTGCGTGCTGATCTGGCTGAAGCTACAGGCGAATTGAAGCCAAAGAAAATTATAAAGCGTTTAAAGATTGTTGAGAGTTTCATTGAATCTGGCAACCGTCCAGAGTGGATGATCCTTACTGTTATTCCTGTAATACCGCCAGAGTTAAGACCGTTAGTTCCGTTGGATGGTGGTCGTTTTGCAACGTCAGATCTCAATGACCTTTATCGCCGAGTTATTAATCGTAATAACCGTTTGAAACGGCTAATCGAGTTAAGGGCACCAGATATTATTGTTCGCAATGAAAAGCGGATGTTACAAGAATCTGTCGATGCTTTATTTGATAATGGACGTCGTGGCAGGGTAATTACTGGTCAAAACAAACGCCCATTGAAGTCTCTTTCAGATATGCTGAAGGGTAAGCAAGGACGCTTTCGCCAAAACCTTTTAGGTAAACGCGTAGATTTTTCGGGTCGGTCGGTGATTGTGACAGGGCCTGAACTGAAACTGCATCAATGTGGGTTGCCAAAGAAGATGGCACTAGAGCTGTTTAAGCCTTTTATCTACAGTAGGCTGGAAGCCAAGGGCTTATCTTCAACTGTAAAGCAGGCGAAAAAATTAGTTGAGAAAGAACGTCCTGAGGTTTGGGATATTTTGGATGAGGTAATCCGTGAGCATCCAGTGATGCTGAACCGTGCACCTACTTTGCACAGGTTAGGCATACAGGCGTTTGAACCCGTTCTAATCGAAGGTAAAGCTATTCAGCTCCACCCCTTGGTTTGCTCGGCCTTTAATGCTGATTTTGACGGAGATCAGATGGCTGTCCATGTTCCACTGAGTCTTGAAGCTCAGCTCGAGTGCAGGGTTTTGATGATGTCTACTAATAACGTTTTGTCGCCCGCTAACGGCGCGCCAATTATAGTACCATCGCAAGATATGATTTTAGGTCTTTATTATACTTCCCTCATGCGTAAAGGTATGAAGGGCGAAGGCATGATTTTTGGCTCTGTTGATGAAGTTCAGCATGCACTTGATGCGGGGGTTGTTCACCTTCATGCAAAAATCACAGCACGAATACTTCAGGTCGATCATGAAGGAAATGAGGTTATGGAGCGTTTCGAAACTACACCCGGCCGGGTGCGGTTAGGTGCTCTGCTGCCAACAAATGCGAAAGCACCTTTTAAGCTGGTTAACCGCCTTTTAAAAAAGGGTGAAGTACAGCAGATTATCGACACAGTATACCGCTACTGTGGTCAGAAAGAATCTGTTATTTTTTGCGATCAAGTAATGACTATTGGTTTCCGTGAAGCGTTTCGGGCAGGAATATCATTTGGTAAAGATGATATGCTTATTCCAGATGACAAGTGGACTATTGTTGATGGAGTGCGCGCTCAAGTTAAAGAGTTTGAACGGCAGTACATGGACGGCCTGATAACGCAGGGTGAGAAGTACAATAAAGTAATAGACGCTTGGTCAAATTGTAACGACCAAGTAACTGACTCTATGATGGATGCAATTGCATCTGTTAAATATGATGAGGATGGTTCTGAAATGGAACCCAACTCAGTATATATGATGGCGCATTCCAAAGCGCGTGGTTCCGTGACCCAGATGAAACAACTGGGGGGGATGCGCGGTTTGATGGCGAAACCCAATGGAGATATCATTGAGACGCCGATTATCTCAAATTTTAAAGAAGGTCTCACTGTTCTTGAATATTTTAACTCGACACACGGCGCCCGTAAGGGTCTGTCTGATACGGCCTTAAAAACTGCAAACTCTGGTTATTTGACCCGTCGCTTGGTTGATGTGGCACAAGACTGTATAGTCCGCAGTCATGATTGTGGAACAGAGCGTTCCATTACCGCTCGAGCTGCTGTGAACGATGGTGAAGTTATCTCATCTTTAGCAGAGCGTATTTTAGGACGTGTTGCGGCTGAGGACGTAATAAAGCCTGGGACAGATGAAGTTTTGTGTAACAAAGGTGAGATGATCGACGAATTGAAGGCCGACCATATAGAAGATGCTGGTGTAGTCTCAATGTTAATCAGGTCACCGCTGACCTGTGCAATCGAAGATGGAATATGTGCAGCCTGTTATGGCCGGGATCTTTCACGAGGTACCCAAGTAAACCAAGGTGAGGCCGTGGGAATTATTGCTGCTCAGTCTATTGGAGAACCGGGTACGCAATTAACTATGCGGACATTCCACATTGGTGGCGTTGCTCAGGGTGGTGGCCAACAATCTAGTCAAGAAAGTAGCCAACCTGGCAAAGTATCGCTTGAGAATGCTTCATTATTGAAAAATTCTGCTGGTGAGTATCTATCACTTACGCGCAACATGGTTACAAAAATACTCGATGTTGGGGGGGCAGAAATAGCTAGCTATAAGGTAGATTATGGATCCAAGATGTTGGTAAAGGACGGGCAAACAATTAAACGAGGCGAAAAGCTCTTTGAGTGGGACCCGTTTACGTTACCAATTATCGCTGAAAAAAAAGGTACGGCAAAATTTGTTGACCTTGTGATTGGTATTGCGCTTCGTGATGAGACTGATGATGCGACTGGCATGACACAAAAAATTGTCTCGGATTGGCGGGCAGCACCAAAAGGTAATGAGCTTGCTCCAAAAATAATAGTAACTGACTCAAAAGGTGAGGTGCTACTCAAAAAAGATGGTAATCCAGTATCATATGCAATGTCTGTTGACGCAGTCCTGTCGATTGAAGATGGACAAGAAATCAAAGCTGGAGATATTTTGGCACGGATTCCTCGTGAAGGAGGCCGGTCGAAGGATATTACAGGTGGCTTGCCGAGGGTGGCCGAATTGTTCGAGGCGCGCAGACCAAAAGACCATGCAATAATTGCCGAAATAGACGGCTACGTTCGTTTTGGTAAAGACTATAAAAATAAACGCCGTATAGCGATTGAGCCTGCTGATGACAGTATGGATAATGTTGAGTACATGGTGCCAAAGGGTAAGCATATCCCAGTTCAAGAGGGTGACTTTATCAAAAAGGGGGATTACATCATGGATGGCAATCCTGCACCCCATGATATTCTTTCGGTTATGGGTGTGGAAGCTTTGGCTGATTATATGATTGACGAAGTGCAGGACGTTTATCGCCTGCAAGGCGTTAAGATAAATGACAAACACATAGAAGTAATCGTGCGCCAGATGTTGCAGAAGTGGGAAATTACTGACAGTGGAGAGACCACTCTACTCAAAGGAGAGCATGTAGATAAGGCTGAGTTTGATGCTGCAAATGAGAAGGCCTTAACTAAAGGTGGGCGCCAAGCACAGGGAGGGCCAATATTACTTGGTATTACCAAAGCTTCACTTCAAACGCGTTCGTTTATCTCGGCCGCCTCATTTCAAGAAACAACACGAGTGCTTACAGAGGCTTCTGTGCAAGGTAAGCGTGATAAACTGATAGGCCTAAAAGAAAACGTAATTGTTGGAAGATTAATTCCTGCAGGTACTGGTGGCGCTACTCAGAAAATGCATCGTGTGGCGGCTGATCGGGACAACGTGGTAATTGAAGCTCGCAGAGCGGAAGCGGAAGAGGCAATTGCACTGGCAGCTCCGGAGGTGGATGAGGTATTTGATACAGATGGACCGGATAACTCTAAGTCTCAGACAGAGTAACAAAGCGTATATTCAAAGAGATAAAAGGCCACTCGTTAGAGTGGCCTTTTATCATTAAAGGCGATTTATCATATTCCATTCTGAACATTGGAAATAACATTTTTCTGTTATGAGAGCTGCTTAAGCATGTCTGAAAATTTAAAGGGTACAATCTTCATGATGTGCTCAATGAATTTTTTTTCCGTTAATAACGCGATGATTAAAGCATTTGGTGGTATGGTGCCAATGTTTCAAACGGTGGCATTGCGCGGTGGAATAGTTTTGCTACTACTCGGTTTGGTAGTAGTGCGCTCTGGATGGAATGTTCAGAAGCTTGGGCGCCAAGCTATCCTCGCAAGAAATATCATTTTTTGCGGCTTTGGTTTTTTTTGTGGCTCGAGGCTGTGGGGCGTTTTTTGAGCCGTGGAGAGATGTTAGTTTAGAATCCTGGGTCTTACTAACAGGGTCTTCAGTTTCAGTTTTTTTTGGCTATATCGTCAGTGTACTGGCAATTCGAATGGGTAAGGTCAGTTTTACTTCTCAGTCTCGTTACTCTGGTTTACTTGTTACACTGGTTCTTGGTTATATCTTTTCGAAGAGTGGCCGGATACCTGGTCGTTGATTGGTTCAGCAGTCATTGTAATTACTGGAATGTTTATGTTTTATGGCTAAGGGCGAAAAAAGGCGTAGTTGATACCGAATCTAATCAGTAAAAATCACTGTTTGAAAAAATTAATTTTTGAGTTGTTCTCGGTATGTCCGTTTATTTACCGCTCTGATAATAGTTTGTTAATGATGGCTATTGTTCTCTATTTCTAGCTGTTGACACATTAACCGACTCTGCATATACGCGCCTAATCTGTGATGGGCGAAATCCCTTTTGCACGGCATCAAAATTTGAAGTGGTCAAGAACAGTTAGCTGTTCCTCTGGAAATCCCGCCACCCCCTCTACAACTAGGAAGGGATGTGGTGTTTGTTGCGCAGTACGAATGAATACCGCAAAAATACGCGGCAGTCAGTGTAGGGTGGTCTTACCTGGCGCTAAAAAATAAAACCGGTGGGGCGTGCCTCATCAACAAATTTATGTAGACGAGAAGAGAACCGCCAATGCCCACAATCCAGCAGCTGATCCGGAAGCCCCGGCAGCCTAAAATCAAACGTAGCAAGTCTATGCACTTGCAGGAATGTCCGCAAAAGCGCGGTGTATGTACAAGGGTGTATACAACGACTCCAAAAAAGCCGAACTCGGCGATGAGGAAGGTTGCTAAAGTCAGACTAACTAACGGTTTTGAGGTGATCAGCTATATCCCTGGAGAAAGCCATAATTTGCAGGAACACTCTGTTGTGTTGATCCGTGGGGGGAGGGTGAAAGACCTTCCCGGCGTGCGTTACCACATTCTTCGTGGTGTACTAGATACACAGGGTGTCAAAGACCGTAAGCAACGTCGTTCAAAATACGGCGCAAAGCGTCCTAAGTAAGGAATTATATATGTCTCGTCGTCATGCTGCTGAGAAGCGAACAGTCCTACCTGATGCCAAATACGGTGATCTTGTTTTGACAAAATTTATGAATAATTTGATGCTAGATGGTAAGAAATCTATAGCTGAGCGGATCGTTTACGGTGCGCTTGAGCGCGTTGAAACAAAAGTCAAGCGCGTTCCGATTGAGTTATTTCACGAAGCTTTAGAAAATATTAAACCGTCTGTTGAGGTGCGGTCGCGCCGGGTTGGTGGGGCTACTTACCAAGTTCCAGTAGAAGTCCGACCTGAGCGGCGGGAGGCTTTAGCAATTCGCTGGTTAATTACTGCTAGTCGGAAGCGCAACGAAAATACAATGGAAGAACGTCTTGCTGGCGAACTAATGGATGCTGTGCAGTCGCGTGGTTCAGCCGTAAAGAAGCGTGAAGATACACATAAAATGGCAGATGCGAACAAAGCATTTAGTCATTACCGCTGGTAACCCTACAGAGGCTCAATAAATATGGCACGTGAATATCCCTTAGAACTATACCGCAACTTCGGTATAATTGCGCACATTGATGCTGGTAAGACTACCTGTTCAGAGCGTATCCTGTTTTACACAGGTAAAGAGCATAACATCGGTGAAGTGCACGATGGCGCTGCAACCATGGACCACATGGAGCAAGAGCAGGAGCGCGGGATTACTATCACATCTGCGGCGACAACTACGTTTTGGGAGCGTACGGAAAACGGTTTTGATGCTGAGGGTCCCAAGCACCGCTTTAATATAATCGACACTCCAGGCCACGTAGACTTTACAATTGAAGTCGAGCGTTCATTAGCTGTTTTGGATGGAGCGGTTTGTGTCTTGGATGGCAATGCTGGTGTTGAGCCTCAAACGGAAACGGTTTGGCGTCAGGCTGATCGTTATAAAGTACCGCGTATGGTTTTTGTCAACAAAATGGATAAAACAGGGGCAGATTTCTTCAAATGTGTCGACATGATCGAGGATCGCACTGGAGCGAGTGCAATTCCTATTTCTTTTCCAATTGGCGCTGAAACTGAGTTGGAAGGCTTGGTTGATCTTGTAACGATGGAAGAGTGGTTGTGGCAGGGTGAAGACCTTGGAGCTTCTTGGACAAAAGAACCAATACGGGAAAGTTTAAAGGAATCTGCTGCGAAATGGCGAAGCAAACTAGTTGAGGCTGCTGTAGAGCAAGACGATGATGCAATGATGGAGTATTTGGAGGGTAATGAGCCTGATATCCCTACTTTACGTGATTTGATCCGCAAGGCGACTTTAAGTATGGCATTTGTGCCTGTGCTTGGTGGTTCAGCATTTAAAAACAAAGCAGTTCAGCCATTGCTTAACGCTGTTATTGACTATTTGCCAAGCCCGCTCGACGTCGTCGATTACATGGGCTTCAAACCAGGCGATGAAGCAGAAACTAGAGACCAGGCACGGCGTGCGGACGACGACATGCCGTTTTCGGCGCTCGCCTTCAAAATCTGGAATGACCCATTTGTTGGCTCTTTGACCTTTACTCGAATTTACTCTGGTAAGTTGGAAAAAGGCGATAATTTCTTGAACTCAACTAAGGGCAAGAAAGAGCGTGTTGGTCGTATGATGATTATGCACTCTAATGACCGAGATGAAATCTCCGAAGCATTTTCGGGTGATATCATAGCACTCGGTGGCTTAAAAGAAACAACCACGGGTGACACTCTTTGTGCTGTGAACGCTCCAGTTGTTTTGGAGACAATGACTTTCCCGGTACCCGTAATCGAGATCGCCATTGAACCAAAAACAAAAGGTGACCAAGAAAAAATGGGCTTGGCCTTACAACGTTTGTCTGCTGAGGATCCGTCTTTCCGCGTTGAGACGGATATCGAATCTGGTCAGACCATCATGAAGGGCATGGGCGAACTTCACCTTGATATCCTTGTGGACCGAATGCGTCGTGAATTCAAAGTAGAGGCCAATATCGGTGCGCCACAAGTTGCTTACCGTGAAACAATTGGTCACGAAGTAGAGCATGTTTACACCCACAAGAAGCAATCTGGAGGATCCGGTCAATACGCCGAGGTAAAAATGGTTATTTCTCCAACGGTTCCTGGCGAGGGCTTTTCGTTTGAATCCCGCGTAGTTGGTGGATCTGTTCCAAAGGATTATATTCCAGGTGTTGAAAAAGGCATTAGATCAGTCATGGATAGTGGGCCATTGGCTGGCTTTCCTGTAATTGATTTTAAAGTCGCTTTGCTGAGGGAAAATATCACGACGTTGATTCGTCGGTCTTAGCTTTTGAAATTGCAGGTCGGATGTGCATGAGAGAAGGTATGCGTCTAGCTGGAGCAAAACTTCTCGAACCGATAATGAAAGTAGAAGTGATTACTCCCGACGAATATACTGGTGGAATAATTGGGGATTTGACTTCGCGGCGCGGTCACGTCCAAGGACAGGATAGTCGCGGTAATGCAATTGCTATTGACGCATTTGTTCCATTGGCAAATATGTTTGGGTACATCAATACGCTTAGATCGATGTCTTCTGGGCGGGCTAACTTTTCAATGCAATTTGACCATTACGAACCAGTACCATCTAATATTTCAGAAGAGATCCAAGCAAAATATGCGTAAACTGTAGTGGACAATTTGCCCACCGCCACAAAAAAAAGAGGAGCCTCCCATGGCTAAGGAAAAGTTTGAACGTTCAAAACCACACGTAAACGTTGGTACTATTGGTCACGTTGATCACGGCAAGACGACGT
>JGI20156J14371_10001854_pt1 | contig 17153 bp, 14 predicted proteins | sample COG_06_FD_14371 | JGI IMG/M metagenome (IMG submission 14371)
TTCGAATACAGGAACGGACGTACAAACAGCATGTGACTCATACAGTTGGATTGATGGAACAACCTACACTTCGAGTAACAACAGTGCAACATTTGTTCTTTCAAACACCTCAGGATGTGACAGTACAGTAACATTAGATTTAACGATTACGAATTCGAATACAGGAACGGATGTACAAACAGCATGTGATTCATACACTTGGATTGATGGCAATACCTACACTTCGAGCAACAACAGTGCAACATTTGTTTTAACAAATACCTCAGGATGTGACAGTACAGTAACCTTAGATTTAACGATTACGAATTCAAATTCTGGAACAGACGTCATCACATCATGTGATAGTTATACATGGATTGATGGGAACACCTATACTTCGGGTAACAATAGTGCAACTGTTATTCTTTCAAATGCTACAGGATGTGACAGTACAGTAACATTAGATTTAACGATTACGAATTCGAATACAGGAACGGACGTACAAACAGCATGTGACTCATACAGTTGGATTGATGGAACAACCTACACTTCGAGTAACAACAGTGCAACATTTGTTTTAACAAATACCTCAGGATGTGATAGTACGGTAACATTGGACCTTAGCATTAATCCTAGTTATACAGTTTCTTCTGATAGTACAATACTTGAGAACGAACTGCCTTTTACTTGGAATGGATTGGTATTTACCTCTTCTGGGAGTCAAACAGCAATACTTTCAACAATAAATAATTGTGATTCCATCGTAATTATGAATCTTACAGTCGACCCATTGGTTGGAATCTTAAATGGTTTAAATGACGAAGGTTATTCCGTGAATCTTTACCCTAATCCAACGAATGACGAATTATTTTTATCGATCAGAAATAATGGAAAGCTAAAATGCAGAGTGACTTTATTTAACAAACTAGGTCAGATAGTAATGTCTGAAAATTATACTATTTACAATGGTTTAAATGAAGAAAAAATGAATCTAAAAAAGGTTTTAGATGGGAGTTATTTTCTAAAGTTTGACTTTGGAGAAAATCAAATAATATGGAAAAAAGTAATAAAAATATAATTATGAAAAATATTTATCTGTTGGCGATTTTCGCTGTAATGATTGGGGTTAAAAGTAATGCACAAAATGTAGGGATTGGTACAGATGTACCGGCGGCAAAATTGCATGTAAACCAAACCTCTGGAGATGACGCGTTAAAAATTGATCAAAAAGGCAATAATGGAGTTGGAATAAGAGTATCAATTGGCGACCCTGGCAATCCTCCGGGTCCAGCTAATACAACAAATGAAGATCCGTGTATATCTGCTACACACTATGGAACAGGTGCAGGAGCTGGCTCCAAATCCGCATTAAGTGCAACTTCTCATGGTAGCGACCCTGCTATTATTGTTAATAATGCCGGTAATGAAGTAGGAGGAGGTATTGCAAGTTTTGTAGCACCTAATGGTACTAACGATCCTGTTTCTATTTTAGGGTATTCTGCCGATAATACCAATGTTGACTATGGAATTGGGGTGCAGGGTGTAGGTGGTTGGTACGGTGTTCGTGCCACCAAGATCGGAACAAATTATGCCTGGACATACGGAATGTATTGCGACGGTGATATGACAGCATCCGGTGTTAAGTCCTTTACGATAGACTACCCTTTAGATCCGGAAAATAAAGCATTACGCCATTATAATATAGAATCCAATGAGGTTTTGAATATGTATAGAGGCATTGTTACCTTGGATGCGAATGGAAAAGCAATTATTGATTTACCCGAGTATTTTGATGCCGTAAACATCAACCCTAGTTATCAATTAACAGCTATAGGGACTCCTACTCAACCATATGTAGCAACAGAAATTGCAAATAACCAATTTACAGTGGCTGGTACACCTAACACAAAAGTATCTTGGACGGTACACGCTCAACGTAATGACCCTACTCTTCTTTATTTTGATGCTAATGGAAAAGATTATGCCAGCGAAGTATTCGATAAGCCAACTAAAATGAAAGGAAAATACTATAATCCTGAGGCCTACGAACAGCCTTCTAATAAGGGTATACACTACATGCCTGAAAAGGAAATAAAAGATGCAAAAACATCCGATCATTAGGGATTAGGCAATTGAATATCGTATCAAGAAAAAAACCAAAGGCCAAAGGTTTGTCTTTAGTTAATTGAACATCCATTACTTTAGGAAATATATAAGGCATCAACTTTAAGATAATCTGCATTCGGTCTTTAGGATCTAAGTCATTCGATCTCTCTTCCAGCTGTTCCATTTCTTGATACAAGACATCTTTAAGAATCGTTCGAAATCCTCTGGTCAATCTGTTGGGTGTGCCTCTTTAATGTTTACCCTTGGGTCATTGGCTCCTTGCACTGTATAACGACAGCCAAAAGTGAACTAGTTATCACTTGAAGGTAAGAGAGAGGTTTTATTATTTTTTAATGATTAACTAGTCTACAAATTCATCTACTGATTCCAACAATTTTAAATTCTCCAAAAAGTTTAGCCATTTTCCTTTCAGTGTCACTATCCGAACTCATAGAAAGCTCAATGATCTGTTCTTTTTTGATGCGAAAAAGCCCTGAAACCTAATAGTATCAGGGCTAGTGGAGTCGGAGAGAGGCTTCTCGAACTTTTTGGAGGGTGATATTGAGCTGTTGATGATGAAGTTGAATTCCTTAGTTATCTGAATTATTTTTTGTACTTCTTTCTTCTAGAACAGCTTCAATATCTTCCATTTTAAATCCCTTCGCTTTTAGCAGAATAAGATAGTGGTACATTAAATCGGCCGCCTCATTCTTGAACAAATCATCGTCATTGTCTTTTGCTTCAATGACTAATTCTACTGCTTCTTCGCCCACTTTCTGTGCTACTTTATTAATGCCTCGTCTATACAATTGGTTGGTGTATGATTTTTCATCGTTATCATCAATACGCTGACTTATTGTATCTTCTAATTGATATAAAAACCCTTTTGAAGTTTCGTCATTGAAACAAGTCGTTGCTCCAGTATGACAAGTTGGTCCTTTTGGAATAGCAGATATGAGAATTGTATCATTGTCACAATCAATCATAATGTCTTGCACCATTAGCGTATTCCCAGACTCTTCGCCTTTGGTCCATAATCTATTCTTGCTACGACTGAAGAAGGTTACTATGTTTTCTGAAAGTGTTTTCTGATAAGCTTCTTCATTCAAGTAGCCCAGCATTAATACTTGTAAGGTATTCGCATTCTGAATTACGACAGGAACAAGTCCGTCTCCTTTGTTAAAATCTATTTTCATCTTGTTATTTTCTAATTAATATGTTTTGTTTTGCGAGGTACTCTTTTAATTCTGGTATTGGAATTTCTCCATAGTGAAATATACTAGCAGCTAATCCTGCACTAATTCCTGTTTGAAACAATTCTGAGAAATGTTCTTTCGTTCCAGCTCCACCAGAGGTAATAATTGGAATGTCAACCGAGTTGTTTGCTTGTTGGGTAATATCTATTGCAAAGCCACTTTTTGTGCCATCATGATTCATAGAGGTTAGTAATATTTCTCCGGCACCTAAAGCTTCTGCTTGCTTGATCCAATCCAATGTTCTGCGCTCGGTTTTTATTCTACCTCCTTTTGTGAAGACCATCCATTCATCGTCGATCAGTTTTGTATCCACTGCAACAACAACGCACTGTGAACCAAATTTAGAAGCAATGTCTTTAATCAATTGTGGGTTTTTGACAGCAGAAGAATTAACGCTTACTTTATCTGCTCCAGCAGTAATGAGTTTTGAAGCATCCTTTAAAGAGTTAATGCCTCCACCAACGGTAAACGGTATGTTAATTTTCCGTCCAATTTTTTGAACTAAATCAATTAAGGTTGATCTATTCTCAATGGTTGCTGTAATATCTAAAAACACCAATTCGTCAGCACCTTGCTTTACATACCCTTTGGCCAATTCAATTGGATCTCCTGCATCTTGAATATCGATAAAATTGACACCTTTTACGGTTCTCCCATTTTTAATATCCAGACAAGGGATAATTCTTTTCTTTAACATAACTCTTGTAGTTCTTTGAGTGAAATACTCCCTTCATAAATAGCTTTTCCAAGAATGACACCTTCGCAGCCAAGCTCCTTTAGTTGGTGTAAATCATTCATGCATGAGACACCACCACTAGCGATGAGCTGAATCCCAGTTGCTTTCATGATCTCTTGGTACAATTCATTTGAAGCACCTTGCAACATTCCATCCTTGCTAATGTCTGTGCAAATAACGTGTTGTATTCCTTTCTTCTCGAAAGCGTCAATGAAGTCAATCACGTCTAGTTCTGATTCTTTCAGCCAGCCATCCGTCGCAATTTTACGGTTATTACAATCGGCTCCAAGGATAATTTTATCAGGCCCATATTTTGCAATCCACTCACCAAACATTTCTGGATTACTCACTGCAATGCTACCTCCCGTAATTTGTTTCGCACCACAATCAAATGCTAATTGAACAGCTTCATTTGTTTTTATCCCTCCACCGAAATCAATTTGTAGGTTGGTGTTAGACGCGATGGATTCCAAAATTTTATGGTTGACAATGTTTTTTGATTTGGCGCCGTCCAAGTCCACAACGTGTAAATATTGTATTCCGTTAGCCTCAAATTCTTTCGCCACTTCTAATGGGTCCTCGTTGTATATTTTCTTGGTAGAATAATCACCTTTTGTAAGTCTTACACACTTCCCATCGATGATATCTATTGCTGGTATTATTCTCATAATTCTAAAAAGTTTTTAAGTATTTGCTCTCCAATATCTGCTGATTTTTCTGGGTGAAATTGGGTTCCATAAAAGTTGTCCTTTTCCAAAGAAGCACTGAATGGAAGGATGTAATCACATTGAGAGCTTGTCTCATTGCATAGCTCAGCGTAATAACTGTGAACGAAATAAACATCGCTATTCGTTTCTATTTCATTTGCAAGACCTCCTTTTAGTGCATTGATATTATTCCACCCCATGTGGGGCACTTTTTCTTTAGGTGGAAATCGTTTTACCTTAGAATTGAAAATACCGAGACATTTTGTATCACCTTCTTCGCTTGAGTTGCACATCAATTGCATACCCAAACAAATACCTAAAAAGGGTTGCTTTAACCCTTTGATAAAGCCATCTAATTCAAATTCTATTAAATAGTTCATAGCAGTACCAGCTTCACCGACTCCTGGCAGAATAACTCTGTCTGATTTTAGAATTTCTTCTTTATTACGTGTTACAATTGATTCATATCCTAAACGATTGAGTGCATTTTGGACAGAACTAATATTCCCTGCGTTGTAATCGATAATTGCAATCATAATTTTCCTTTTGTACTTGGTATCGTATACGTTTCTGTTTTGCTTACTGCCATTTTTATCGCCTTGGCAAATGCTTTGAATATTGCTTCAATTTTGTGGTGTTCGTTATCTCCTTGTGCTTGAATGTTTACATTACATTTTGAAGCATCTGCGAACGATTTGAAAAAGTGCATGAACATCTCAGTCGGCATTTCTCCAATCATTTCTCGTTTAAAATCAACATCCCAGACTAACCAAGGTCGTCCTCCAAAATCAATGGCAACTTGCGCTAAGCAATCATCCATTGGTAATAAAAAACCATAACGTTCAATCGCCTTCTTTGACCCTAAGGCTTTGATAAAAGCTTCACCTAGTGTAATCGCAACGTCTTCGATAGTGTGGTGTTCATCAATCTCTAAATCACCGTCTACTTTAACCGTCACATCAATGTTTCCGTGTTTGGCAATTTGTTCTAACATGTGATTAAAGAATCCAATTCCTGTAGAAAGTTCATTTTGTCCGTTTCCGTCTAGGTTTATTTCAACGAAAATATTGGTCTCTTTTGTTACTCTAGTAACTTGGCCAACGCGTGGTTTTGCTTTGAGGTAAGCAAAGATCTCATTCCAATTGGTTGTAGAAATTGTGGCGTCTTCATTTGATTCTCCAATAAAGACACTTTTGCAGTTTAAGTTTATCGCCAATTCTATATCAGTTGCTCTGTCGCCTATCACATATGAGTTTTCAAGATCATAGTTACCGTAGATATACTTTTGCAATAAGCCAGTTCTAGGTTTTCGAGTGGGAGCTTTATCTTCTGGAAATGATTTGTCGATTAGTACCTCAGAAAATTCAACGCCTTCATTTATAAATGCTTCAATGATTTTATTCTGAGCTGGCCAGAAGGTGTCCTCAGGAAAAGAACTCGTTCCAAGACCATCTTGATTTGTAACCATGACTAATTCGTAATCGAGTTGTTCTACAATTTTTGATAACCCTTGAAATACACCCGGGTAGAATTCTAATTTCTCGAGACTGTCCAATTGATAATCAACAGGTGGTTCTATCACTAATGTTCCGTCTCTATCGATAAATAATACTTTTTTCATCTTTATATTGCTTTTAATAGTTTGATTAATTGTTCATTTTCAGTCTTCGTTCCAATTGTAATTCGAAGACAGTTTTCAATTTGTGATGCTCTATTTCGAACAACAATTCCATTTTTTAGTAAGTTTTGAAAAACCAATTCTTCGTTTGAAAATTTGACAAGCAAAAAGTTGGTGTCAGAAGGGTAGACTGATTTCACAATTTCTAGCTGAATGAGTTGCTTAATCATCAATTTTCGTTCTTGCTTGATTTTAGAAATTTGCCATTGAATTCTTTCATTCGCTGACAAGACTTCTAAAGCAACATTAATACTTAATGTATTCACATTGTATGGAGGTTTTATCATGTTTAGAATAGCAATGATTTCTGGGTTAGAGAATGCCATTCCAACACGTGCGCCAGCTAATCCATATGCTTTGCTGAAGGTTTGAAGAATGATGATGTTAGAATTTTCATTGAGTAATGATAGTGCGCTTTCTTGTTCTGAGAAATCTATATATGCCTCATCAACAACTACAATTCCATTAAAATTTAGAGCAATTTTATTGATCTCCTCCATGCTCGTTGAATTTCCCGTTGGATTATTCGGAGAGCAAATAAAGAGTAAACCTGGAGCATTGACTTTAGTCTGAATCACTTCGAAAGATGGAAGCTCAAATTTTTCAGTTAAAGGAATCTCAACGATTTCGATGTTGTTAATTGCTGCTGATACTTTATACATTCCATAGGTTGGTGGGAATATGTAAACTTTGCTTTTCCCTGGTTCACAAAATGCTCTGAAGAGTAAATCGATAATTTCGTCGCTTCCATTACCAATGAATATTCGATCTGTATCAACCTTTCTAAGTGCAGCTATTTCTGTCTTGAGACTCGTTTGAAGAGGGTCAGGGTAACGATTTAAACCTGTTTCATTTGGATTTTCATTCGCATCAAGCCATATGTTAGCGGTTCCTTGATATTCGCTTCTTGCCGAACTGTACGGATTCATCTCAAGTACATTTTTTCGTGTGATGCCTTTTATATTAACCATTTTGTATCTCTTTTAATCGAAGTGTTACTGCATTTTTGTGTGCAAACAATTGCTCTGCTTCCGCCATTAATTCAATCGAAGGACCTATCGTTTGAATTCCAATTTCATTAATTTTTTGAAATGTTATTTTCTTGACAAAACTGTCCAATGACACACCACTGTAGTTTCTCGCAAATCCATTCGTCGGTAAGGTGTGATTTGTTCCACTGGCATAATCACCAGCACTTTCACAGCTGTAATTTCCAAGAAAAACAGAGCCAGCGTTAATTATGTTGTCAACGTATTCTTCCGAATTATCAGAAGCAATGATTAAGTGTTCGGGTGCATATTGATTACTAAATTCTATACAGTCCCTGATGTCATCTAATAGAATTGAACGACTATTTGAAATTGCCTGCTGTGCAATCTCGCTTCTAGTTAATTCAATGACCTGTTTTTCTAATTCTTTATTTACTTGGGCAATAACACCTTCGTTGTTTGAGAGAAGAATCACTTGGCTGTCAGCTCCATGTTCTGCTTGCGATAATAAATCTGAAGCTACAAAAGAAGGGTTGCAGGTTTCATCTGCAATAACCAATACTTCACTTGGTCCAGCTGGCATATCTATCGCAACGCCATTTTGCTGAACCAATTCTTTTGCTTTTGTTACGAATTGATTTCCAGGACCAAATAATTTATAAACCTGAGGAATAGTTTCGGTTCCGTATGCCATTGCTGCAATTGCTTGAGCTCCTCCAACTTTATAAATCTTCGTTACACCAACTAAAGAAGCCGTATAAAGTATTGCAGGATTAATTTCACCATTACTGTCTGGTGGAGTGCAAAGAATGATTTCCGAACACCCTGCAAGTTCAGCAGGAATTGCCAACATTAGAATCGTTGAGAATAGGGGAGCAGACCCACCAGGAATGTAAAGACCAACCTTTTCTATTCCTACACTTTTTCTCCAGCACTTTACTCCAGTTGTTGTCTCAACAATTGATTCTTGGCTCTCTTGTGATTTATGAAAGACTTCAATGTTTCTTTTAGCGACTGCAATCGCATCTTTTAATTCTCCAGAAACGATTGACTTTGCACTTTCAATTTCTTGATTAGATACCAATAATGACGAAAGTTGAGCTTTGTCAAATTTCTCCGTGTATTCATAAATAGCTTGATCACCATTTTCTTTGACATTTGAAATAATATCAGATACAATTTGATTGAGCTGATTTCTTTCTATTTCAGGTCGCTTGGTTAATTCAAACCAATTAGACTTCGAAGGGTTCTTTATTACTTTCATTACATGACCATTTTATCGATAGGTACTATTAGTATATTCTCAGCACCAGCTTCTTTCAGTTGGTTGATGACTTCCCAGAATTCATCTTCTTTTATTACACTGTGTAATGAACTCCAGCCTTCTTCAATCAATGGGAGAATAGTTGGGCTTTTCATAACTGGAAGAATTGAGCTTACTTTTTCGATGTTTTCATTAGGTACATTCATTAAAATGTACTTCGTGTTCTGCGCACTAAGAATAGATTTGATTCTAAATAAAAGTTGTGAGAGTATTTCTTCTTTNTCATAAGAAAGCGTTTTGCTTTTTGCAAGAACAGCTTCGGACTTAAGAATTACTTGTGTTTCTTTCAGTCCNTTTTTGAATAGTGTACTTCCAGAACTTACAATGTCGCATATACCCTCTGCCAATCCTATACTTGGAGCTATCTCAACCGAACCGGAAATAACGTGTACATCAGCTTCAATTCCATTCTTTTTGAAGAATGATTTAACAGTGTTAGGGTAGGAGGTTGCTATTCGTTTCCCTTGAAAATAATTTAATGATTCATCAGTTATGTCTTTACCCACAGCAAGAGAAACGCGACATTTGGAGAACCCCAATTTTTCAATCACTTCAATTTTCTTTTCTTTTTCGATTAGTAAATTCTCTCCAATAATGGCGATGTCTACAACACCATCCTCCAAGTATTGTGGGATGTCAGCATTTCTTAGATATAGAATTTCAATGGGAAAATTGCTTGCTTTAACTTTAAGCTGGTCTTTGCCATTTTCAATGTTAATGCCGCAATTTTTAAGAAGTGTGATTGATTCTTCGTTCAGTCTTCCCTTTTTCTGGATGGCAATTTTAAGTTTTCTCATTTTTTAAATTTGGTGTCTGAGTAAACAAAAGGGAAGCGTATAGAAACAAAAAAACCCGTTTGATTACTCAAACGGGTTTTAGAAATATTTAGATTAATTTATATATATCATTTCCACATCGCTTGAGTGCAAGTATGTAAATGATGATGATGTAAATTACTTTTATGCATGTTAACTGTTTCTGCTGCAAATATATGTATTTTTTATAAAGCTGCAAATTGACAATAATTAGAGGTGTTACCAAATAACAAAACCTCAATCCATTGGAAGATTGAGGTTTTTAATAAAGTGGAGCAGGAGGGAGGCTTCTCGAACTTTTTGGAGGAAGATATTGAGCTGTTGATGATGATGTTTTCCGCTATGCGTTAGAGCTAATTTATTATCGGTTTATCTGATGTCAAAATGGTCCCCCAAACCAAATGTATGGGGGAGGTAGGTAATCTGCAAATCACCTGATATTCGTTATCCTAAAACTTCTCAGGATACGATCAAAATCTGGCTTCCAATAAGTGGTTTCATTGACCCGGTACGAGATGATTAGAATATTCATCATGTCCACATTCTGAAAATAGTATTGATGAACCAAGACCACAGGATTGTTACCCATTTGCCGTTTGTATTTCACATGAATGCAAGACATTCCGTTAATTTTCTCCAGTTTGGTAGGGTACCAGTAAATCAATTTGTGTCCAATTGAATTTAAGTCACTGATTGTTGTTTGTTTGAGCATATTGTTGATCTCTTGCTTTTCTGCTGTGGTCCATGAATAGATATTGAAATTGAGCCTCTCATAATCTCCGTATGGATTATCAATTGTGTGTAGTAAAACACGTCCATATTTCTTGAAGGCTCCGGAGCTATAGGTACTGAGCCCTTTTTGCTGAAAGACGAGTTCAGGTGAAACCACTTCGTATCGATTGTACATATGGTTCATCATTCGACTGTAACTCCCCTTTGGCATTTCCATCGTATTGGGCATGTCAATGTAGCCTACATTGGCTATGTATATTCGTTCCCAACCTGATTTTAAGCTTTGTGCTGACCAGGGGAGGTGTTGTGCGTAGCTCATTTGAAAAACGAGACATAATGTGAGTGTGAGGATCGTTTTCATAGTTTAAAAGTTTTTGTTTTTTAATTTTTATTTTTCTTTGTACAAAATTGAATCCTTGCTAAATAATAGTAATGACCCTAACATGAAAAGGAATTTAAAAAATGGATTTTTCCATGAATTACTTTCTTTTCTTTTGTTTTTTTTGTTTTGAGGTATTTTATAATTATAATTATTATATGCTGGTTTTGTAAATCTTGGTTTTTTGAATTCAGGTTTTTTGAATTTGATTGGGTTCCGCAGATTTATAACTTTTGTTCTATTCAAAGTAATTGAATGGTTATGTGGATTTCCATCCAGCAATGGTTTGTTATTTTGACTATAACCAATCGAATTAACGCACAAAAGGAGCAATAAAGTACATATTGTTTTCATCATTTAAAAGTTTTCGTTTTCTGATTCGTCTCCTTTATGGAAGAGTAATGATCCACCACCAATTACGGCGCCACCGATCAAAAGAAAGATGAGCTTGTTTCTAAAGAAATAATAGAAGAAGGATTTTTTTGCGGCTTCATCACCTGCTTCTTCGGCTTTTCTTCGCATTTCGAGTTGCTGCTCTGCTGATGGCCCATTGTTGTATTGGGCTTGCATCGTGAAATTGACGCTCAAAAGGAGCAATAAAGTACATAGTGTTTTCATGGTCATTGTTTTTTAGATTCAATGACTTATAGAGCATTGATAAAAAGGTAACCCAGGTAACTAATATTTTTAGCTACTTCTTTATATCTTAGCCCCTATGAAACCGATGATCCTCCTCATATTCACCCTCCTCATCACAACCCTGAGCTTCCACGCTCAGGATTTGAAGTTGGGGATTCCTGTGGGGCATACGGATATCATAAATTCTGCTATTTATAGCCCCGATGGTAAGCTGGTTTTAACTTCTTCGGATGATAAAACGGCTCGTCTTTGGGATCATGCAACAGGTAAGCTGATTCGAACTTTTAAAGGGCATAAGGAGGCAGTTAGTAAAGCAATTTTTAGTCCAGACGGTTCAAAAATAGTAACATCTGATGACGTTTGGTCCATGATATGGGATGTTGGTTCGGGCCGAGTTATTGACTCTTTAAATGCTCCTGGAATGAAGAATGTAGCATTCAATTCAGATGGGTCTCGGATCATGACAGTGGGTTCTCATGTGGTGAGATTATGGTCAACTTCAACAGGTGAGTTGATTAAAATATTATACAATAATAAAAACCAAAAGATTAGAAATAATTCTTATGTCTATTCATCGCACTTTAGCCCAGACGGAAAAGAGGCGTTGGTGGCATATCGAGATGGTTCAGTTCGATTATTTGAATCCTCAAATGGAGAACTTGTCCGGGTAATAAAGAAGGTCTTTAACAAACGCCGTTTAATTATCCGTGAAAATAGAGCAATGTTCAGTCCTGATGGGCAATTGATTTACACCTCAACAGTAATAAATGTTCCTCTGGGACATATTCCTTCTAAGCTTTCTGGGAAATGGAACAGAAATGTCAAAGTTTGGGACAGGGAAACAGGGGTGCTATTAAATCAATACAATTTAAAAATGCCAGGAAATTATTTGGAAGGGAGTGGTATGCCAAAGTATAAGGAATACCAAAAACCTTCTAGCCGCCTTTTTAACGCCTGGCCATTTTTTTCTATGAATATAAGTTCAGATGGCAATTACATTATTGGACTTCCTAAAGATATTGAATATCCAGTACAAGTATTTGATTCTAAAACAGGCTTAGGAATATCTAGTACCGGTGGTTATGAAGATTTGATTTATGATGTTGCTTTAAAAAGGTATTCGGATACATTACTTACTGTAGGCGAAGAAGGTGTTAGTTTGTGGAAAACATCTACAGGTGACCTTATTAAAAAGATTGAATATCCACCTGCTTTAACAGTAGGTCTAGAGAATCAACGTTACGCGCGTGATTTGATTCACCGACATAAACCCTCAGCGTGTTTCAATCCTGAAGGAACATTCATACTTTCTCATATTGGTAATGAATGTTTTATTTGGGAAATCAAGTCAGGGAAACTTTTGCATGTATTGGGTCCAAGAAACAATACAGTATTCACGGCTAAACTTAATGCCTCCAATACAAATGTATTAACCGTTTCAGATGATATGAATGCACGAATTTGGGATTTTAAAAAGGGTAAAGTAGAGTGGTCTAAACCCGAAATAAGTTCTGCTTCATGGTCTCCAAATGGTCAAAGTATTTTAACTTTTTACACTAGTCCCAAAAATATACAAGATCAATACTCAAATTCTAATAACTATCGTCCCAAACATATACCAGATCAATATCCAAATTGGAATGACTATCGATACTCTAATTATTATTTTAGATACTACTGGAACGAGGATAAAGGTGAATATTCTGGACGTGGCGCATATTCTGGTGTGAATATTTACAATTTCGATGGTACCCTTTCACATTCTCTAAAAGGGTTAACGGAACCCATAAAATCTGCAATATTTACCCCGGACGGGCAAAGGATTCTGACTCATCAATGGAGGAGAAATAATAGCGAGATACATAGTCGGGGGTTTACAAGGGATACTTTAAGTTTATTTGATGCTACTTATGGCAATAAATTAAACATTCTTGGTCGTGATAAACAAATACCCACACTTCAATTTAGTCCGGATGGTAAATTCATAATGGGTGCAAAGAGACGTAATAAATATCCATATGGATATATATGGGATGCGGTTACAGGTAAGAGGTTGCATGAATATGGTCTTAATAATCGTACCTATACCATAAGATCTTTTGCTTTTTCCATGCAGCAAGAGGCCTTTTTAGTCAGCTATGTTAATTCGGGATTAATAACACTGAGAAGTTTAGTTACTTCAGAAATACTTTTTCAGTGGTCTTCTAAATATGTTAGACATTCAATCGATGTCAGTGCGGATGGTAAACAGCTATTAGCAACAGATGGTGAAAGTGTTGTTGTTATTGATATTTCGAGTCGAGAGGTGATCCATGAAATTTCAGGTTTGGGTTTTGGAGCTAGAGATATTTTATTTTGTCCGAATGGCAAAAAGTTTCTGACTATTTCTAAATACCATAAGTCACATCTTGTTGATATGGAATCAGGAGAAATACTTAGAGATTTTGACTTTTATACTTCAAGTGCTGATAATGTACAGTTCAACAAAGATGGTACAATACTATTAACCGCAATTGATGGAGTTGTTGAATTATGGGATGTGAATACAGGAGGTAAAATCTTACAACATTTTTTCTTCGATAACGACCCCAATAAATGGGTGCATCTCCATCCTTCAGGATTGTTTGATGCTTCTCCAGAAGCTATGGATTTGATGTACTGGACCAAAGGGCTTGAGGTAATCGAATTCTCTCAGCTCAAGGACCGTTATTGGTTACCCGGGCTATGGGAAAAAGTAATGTCCGGTAAAGAGCTTCCTCGAGTCAAAAACATGCAAGAGCTCAAGCTCTATCCTGAGATAGAGGTCAATACGATTGACGAACATACACTTTCTGTAGATCTTACCAAACGAGATGGGGGCTATGGAGCCGTTAAGGTATTATTGAACGGCAAAGAAATCAGTCAGGATGCACGTGGGGCAAATTTTGACCCATCCAAGGACCAGCAAACCCTGAAAATAGACATCAAGGGCCACCCATACCTAAAAGAAGGTGAAAACAAGATCACAGTCATTGCATCCTCCGAAGGCGGCATCAACAGCCGTGGAGTAGAGCAAACGATATATATTGATCCTTTTGAGGTTGAGCTCCCAAATTTTTATGCGATTGTGATAGGTGTAGGAGAATATGCGAATGACCGACTAAATTTAAAATATGCAACAAAGGATGCAGAAGGAATTGCAAAAGCGCTCAAGCTTGGTGCTGATGGTCTGTTTCCGAATCGAAATTCAATATATGCTTTGACATCAAATTCCAAACTGAAACCTTCCAAAGCAAATATTAAAAAGGTATTTACTGAAATCAGCAAATCAGCAAAAAGTCAGGATGTCATTTTATTGTATATGGCTGGTCACGGACTATCAACGTCTTCAGAAAGTGGCGAATTTTATTTCCTAACAAAAGATGCCATATCAACCTCAAAGGAGGCTTATTTGGATGAGCAAATCCGTGAGGCCAATACGATTTCTACGAATGAATGGGTCGAATGGTTAAAGAAGATCCCTGCCCTTAAGCAGGTAATGATTATTGATGCCTGTGGTTCGGGAAAGGCGGTTGAAAACCTCGTTGCAATGAGAGATATTGACCCTTCACAGATTCGTGCTATAGACCGTATGAAGGATCGTACCGGCATGTATATTATTTCGGGATGCGCTGCAGATGCCGTGAGCTACGAGGCCAGTCAATACGGGCAGGGACTATTGACCTTTTCAATTCTTCAGGGAATGAAAGGTGCAGCACTTAAAGAGGGACAGTTTATTGATGTGGAGAATCTATTGAATCATGCACGAGAGTCAGTCCCCTTATTGGCAGAGGGAATAGGGGGGATTCAAACGCCGCAACTACTGAAACCCAAGAGTGGTTCCTTTGACATCGGAATCCTCACAGAGGCCTCAAAAAGTGCCATTCCCTTGGCCAATCCCAAGACCGTTTTTGTACGTTCAAACTTTGTCAACTCAGAAACTTTTGAAGATGATCTACAATTGTCACAGCTTCTCGATGAGCGATTGATTTTAAGGTCCGCAAGAGGATCTCACTCTGATCTTGTATATTTTGATGTCAGAAACTTCCCAAATGCCTGTAAACTCTCAGGAGGGTATACAAAGTCAGGCGAGCAAATAGCTTTAACACTAAACATTCGTTGTGGAGACGATCTCGTAACACATACCTTGATCGGAGCAACTGTTGATGAACTTTGTAATGAAGTCATTGCCCTCGTTCGAAAAAGTATCATCTCGAATAAATAAAAAAGGCCACTAAATAGCGGCCTCATCAAATTATTTAGGTTGAATTGTTATTTCTTTTCCTCGCACTTCTTTATTACTACAGGCTCTTCACTCATTTCATAATTGTTCATAAAATCCTCATATTCATCAGAATCAGTATCAACTAATTCTCCTTTAAGACTATTATTTAAATGATTGAAGATTTGCATCATTTCGATATCAAGTTGACCACTCGCAAAACCTTGGTTTTCATTAGGGTCTAATAATTTGCCCATATTAAATTGAACGGGGTATCTATTCCTCGTATTATTTACAGCATCATAAACATAAATTAATCCTATGCCGTGTTTGAATCCTTGTTTATATTCTCCGGTGTAGAAATAAAATCCTTCATCCTTTTTATCGATGTAATGTAGTCCATTATTATCTGGAATGCTATCAACGAGATAACCTTCATAGAAACCATTTACTGTCCTGTATATGGAATAATTAGATGCACAATCTCCAAAAAGACAGTCTTCGTTGTTGTAGCCAGATAAATTCATTACCCACAATTCACCTGTCCATTTTAATAAGTCTTCATATTTAATCCAACAATAGCCCTCATCTCCCCAATTTTGGCCGTAGCTGTTCATTACCTCAAATGCTCCACCGAATTTTGAATCGTCGAAGCCAACAATACACATGGCATGACCGTTTCTCAGTTTTAATTCTTTGTTAGGCTTCCATACCTGATTTTGAAAGTTTAACGAGCCAAAATTTGAATCAACAAAAGTTCCTATAGCCACTACGTTTCTTTTAAATAATTCAATTTTGATGTTTTCGATGGAAAATTCCAATGCATTAAAAGAATTAATAGAATAGGGTCTTCTGCTTTCGATTGAGATATAATCTTTGTCAACAGGCGAGTCACATTTCAATATGGGTTCTTTGTGTTTGAGTTTACATCCATATTGGCGTAATATTTCCAAACCAAATTCCATACTCGAGCCTAAGTTGCAACTATCTCCAGGGTTATGCTGGAACGCATAAATATAATAGGGATCCATCGCCCGTGCCGTATTGAAATCCTTATGAGTTGAATTCATTCGAATATTTTGCATCGTGCTGAGCATGCCATAGCCAATAGCCCATCCTGCGCAAGAAGAACCTGTTTGCAAACCTACAGATGGTGTATAGGTTCTATACGAAATGCTCGTTGGTAAATTTCCTGAAGCGAATCCCATTTCTTCACTTGGATCGTATTTTTCGAGTGCATCGTATGCCTCTTGGTCTAGAATAAGGCCTTGTGAATATCCATAACCTACGCTCAAGAAAATAATAGTTAAGGTGTAAAAATAGTTAATCATCTAAATTTATTTATTAGAATTTTTTCTTAGCTTTTTCTCAGCTCTTTTTCTCTTTCTCGCCATTTTTTTTGTCTCTTTTTCGCTAGAAGGTTCGGCATCTTGAGTTTCCGGTGCTTCAGGTTTTTCTATAGGTTCAGGTGCATCCAATGTGGGTGGCGAGAGAGGTTCTTCACTCATTTCAAAATTGTTAACGAATTCTTCATAATCTTCAGAATCTGGATCAACCAATTCTCCTGGAACTT
>JGI20156J14371_10001871_pt1 | contig 17050 bp, 16 predicted proteins | sample COG_06_FD_14371 | JGI IMG/M metagenome (IMG submission 14371)
GTTAAACTTCTAGAACATTGGGAAAACAACCAAAAAGACGGTTTATTTGAAGGTTTCGATCGATTTGGAAATAAGACTTTCAAAGATGAATACAACATGGGTATCCGAATAAAACACAAGATTTTTGACAAAACGAAAACAAAATCATTCGACCGCAAGGTAGATGGTTGATTTTGGTGCTCAAGGGGGGACTCGAACCCCCACGCCTTACAGGCACTAGATCCTTAGTCTAGCGCGTCTACCAATTCCGCCACCTGAGCAAACAAAAGTGTTGTTAAAACAATTCTGATGAAAAAGCAAGATAGCAAACTTAATTATTTAGTAATGAAAGATAATGGAAAAGGATAAAAAACAAAAAAAAGTTGATTTAAGCCAATTAAGCGATCTTGATTTTGCACCAAATTGGGATAACAAATACATTGCTGGNGAGAAGCAGANAGATCGGTTTAAACCAAAACGACAAGAACACCAAAGAGAGTTCAAAAGAAAAAAGAAAGAAATACCAAAAGGTATGACTCACCATTTGCCAACAAATTTAAAATAACAGTTAATCCCGATAAAACAATATTGGATACCCTGAAAAGAGGCATTAGAAAATCTGGTATATCTTATAGTTTAGAAGAAATTAACTCTGCAATAATTGATAAAAAGAACAGACTACAGATCACAATTGAGCATTTAAAAGAAGAGACATTTTTTATAACCACATTTGATAATTCTGTATTTTATACAAAATCAAACGCGATTAACCACATAGTCGAAAAGGGATTAAAACATGTCGTAGATATAACTGAAACAATCGGGGAAAACCCGAGTGGTAATTTTAAAAATATATTAAAATGTCCCGAAAGTGGGATATTACTACCCCCGAAGAGTTTTCACGATTTTGAAGCAATTATCAAAACACATTTAATCGAAAAAAAAATTAAATTAAACTATAATAATTACCTCAACAAATTAATAACTGTCGAAGATGAAATTACTATAAATGAATGGAAGAATACACCGCTAAAAAAATTAATTTTCACCACAAGAGAACTTGGTAGTACTAAACGATCATTTAATAGTATTGAAGCAGTACAAGGATACATATCCTCAACAGAAACNAATCAATTTATTAAAACAAATAAAGTGATTAAAATAAAAGGTGACAGTATCGATAATTTTGAAAAAGATCTGGCCAGATTTATTAGTGACTTTCTAAAAAATTCGTATCAATGGAAAAAAGATTTGTTTTTCAATACTTTAATTAACTTTAAAAAAAGTGGTTTCTATATTTTTAAATACGGACCGAAAAATTATCTATTTGCAGCAGGCCAAAAGCCGAAAACAATTGAAATAACAAAGATTTCAGAAAATTGTGTGAAAATTGTTAAATACATACAGAAAACGGAACCAATCAAAATTATAAGTATATTATCGCAATCAGGAGAAATGAAACTCGAAAAAAATCAAATTTTGGTCGAGCTAAAGTGGTTAGTCAAGGAAGGTTATGTAAAAGAGTTTTCAGATGGTACAATTGTTTGTTAAATAACTTGCTCAATAGAGAACCTACGAACATTCAATCCAATTATAACTATATTCACAATGTATTGTGAAGTGTTTGGAATCGATAAAATTCCATTTGGCCACTCTATAAAAAGTAGCCAAGGATCTAGGAGGTGGGAATCAAGCTCCTCCAAAAAGTCATTCGTGCTGTAGTTTCCTCTGTATAGATCACAGTGAATAAAATTAGGTGTACCTTGGTGAGCTTGTATCCTTGAAAACGATGAACTTGTAATGGTATGAGTTCCGAAATAGTTCGCGACTTTGCTTGTAAATAAAGTTTTTCCTGATCCCACATCACCATTTAAATAGATTACGCAATTATTCTTTAATGATTTCGCGAATTCGATCGCAATTCTAGTAGTGCAAGAGATTTCATTACTAACATAAATATTGGTTTTTTTCATTACCTTAAAAATAATATTGAAATGATCATCACAAAATTAAATATCGAGTGTAACAGCATAGGAGAAAATATTGTATTATCTTTTTCATAAATAATAATAAGTATAATACTCAGGATAAATAGTACTGGAAATGCATATAAGTTCAAGTGTACCACTGCAAAGAGAAATGAAGTAATTATCACTGCCAGCAAAACCCCGAATTTCTTCTTGAGAGAACGATACATTAATCTACGAAAAAAAATTTCTTCTAGTACAGGTGAAATTATGACAGCAAGTACTACAATATTGATTAATTCGTATGAAATGCCTAATTCTCGAACTTTTGAAACCAAATCCTGTTCACGAAATTCATTAAATAAATGATTTGAAACAAATGAAATCAACAATAATAGAGGCCAAAATAAGATTAATCTTTTAATACCAGATTTCATTTTTTCCGAAAAATGAATTCTTTTTGTTTTTCTTTTATCTAAGGCACCGACTAGAAATAAGGTGCAAAAAATTATGAGGTAGTACAAACTATTTTCTAAAAAGAAAATTGTGCAAGCTGGAATTGTAATTAAAGAGTAGTTATTTTCACCAAGCTTTACATCCGTACGATATTTTCGATTTACACTTTTTTGTCGCAGTATATAAAATGAAAATAGTACTACAATTAAGTTTATTACTAATTCAGCTTGCAAAGTATAAAAATATTTTATTTTAGTTCAAATGCAATTTTTCCATTTACAAAAGTTTGCATTATTTTACCCTTAAATAAGTGTTTTTCAAATGGTGAATTAGTTGCCTGACTAACCCCTTCTCTACTCCCATATTCCCATTCTATATTTGGGTCAAATATTGCTATGTCTGCTGGCATATCAATTGATAAATTTCCTGAGTCTATTTCTAGGATCCTAGATGGGTTACTTGACATTGCTTTAATTAACTTAGTCCAACAAAATTCCTTGTGTTCTTTTAGTGTTTGATAACAACTTGATAAATTAGTTTCGAAACTTATTACTCCCGCAGGCGATAAATCATATTCCACATTTTTTTCATGTTCTTGAAATGGATTATGAGCGGTTGAAACACAATCGATAGTACCTTCTAGCAATGCATCTACTAATGAGAGTCTGTCAATTTCTTCACGAATCGGGGGTGACATTTTGAAATTCGGATTGAACCCTGTTATACAGTTTTCATTAAAACATAAGTGGTTTGCTGTTACATCAGCAGATATTTTGATACCTTTGTCCTTGGCGGATTTTATTAATTCAACAGAACCTTTCGAAGAAATCGAAGTTAAATGAATTTTTGTATCAATACTTTGAGCAATTGATATTGCTCGCTGAACATAGAGTTCCTCTGCAATCCTTGGGTAACCACCCAATCCCATTTTTAATGCTAATGGCCCATCGTGTGCTGAACCATTTTTGGACAATGATATATCTCTTGGTAAATCAATTACTAATAATCCAAACATAGACGCATACTCTACGCCCTTAGAAAATATTTGATTATTCTGTGTCGTGTTTGGGCAGTCAGTTATTGCGATTACCCCGGTTTCTTGAAGAGAACCCAACGGGGCAAGCTGCTCTCCTTTTCCATCTTGAGTTAAATTACCGCATAAATGAAATTTAACACATGCTTCTTTTAATATTCTATCTTGTATGAATTGGATTGTACCGGGATTGTCTGGCTTAGGAGTGGTGTCGGGCATAAGCAAGACAGAGGTATACCCACCCGCTGCTGCTGCGTGCGAAGCGCTTAATATATTTTCTGTCTGCCCTCCAGTAATATTTTTTAGATGAAACCTCAAATCTACTAGGCCGGGAAATATTATTTTGTCACTGACATCGATTGTCGTGATAATCTTAGAATCGAGATTGCTGGGTTTTGCGATTATTTTCTCTTTTTGAAAGTAAAGATCTTGGATATTGTTCACTCCATTAACGGGATCAATAACCCTACCTCCTTGCAGGCATGTAATGCTCATAAATTGGTTGCTCCTTGCATTGTACATAAATAAAGAATTGCCATTCTTACCGCGATCCCATTGCTAACCTGATCCAGGATAACTGATTGTGGCGAGTCCGCTAGTTCTGAATCTAATTCAACGCCTCGATTTACCGGACCTGGATGGAGAATTAGAGCACCTTTTTTTAACCACTGTTTCCTGTCTTTATTTAATCCAAAAACTTTGGTGTATTCTGCGAGTGATGGAAAATGGCTTGAAGATTGCCTCTCGTGCTGAATCCTCAAAAGCATAACTGCATCAGCATCTTGCAGTGCCTCCTCTAAATTATGACTGACACGTGCCCCCATACTTTCAAATTGCTTGGGAACTAGAGTAGATGGTCCAGCAAGCGTAACTTCAGCCCCCATTTTAGATAAAGCCCAAAAGTTCGACCGTGCCACTCGACTAAACAATATATCTCCCAAAATTGTTATTTTCTTGCCCTCCACAGTTCCTAATTTGTCCTGGAGCGTATATAAATCTAACAACGCTTGGCTTGGGTGTTCATGAGCTCCGTCCCCAGCATTTATAATTGGAACATCCACTATCTTGGAAAGAAATAATGAAGCACCAGGAGAAGAATGACGAAGGACGATCGCGTCTGCACCCAGTGCCTGTATGTTCATTGCCGTATCTCGTAATGTTTCTCCCTTAGTTAAGCTACTGGACTGTTCCGCGACCGAAATTACATCAGCATGTAATGACTTTGCAGCTACCTCAAAGGCAATCCTTGTTCTTGTGCTTGGTTCCATAAACAGGTTCACCATTCTCTTCCCGCGCAAGTAATTCTTATTGGACATATCACCTTCCGTCTCCTTTTTAAACAATTTTGCTAATTCTAAAATTTGAGTAATTTCATTATGAGAAAGTTCCTCAATTCCGAGTAGGCTTTTACGAGTCCAATTAGATATATCCATCTTGGTATTTGATTAAATAATAGCGATTTTAATCTTTGCTGGAAAGATAGTTTTTTAAATTCATGCTATTTTTGTTTATTTCCAAAAGGTATCCTGTTTAAGGCTAAACTCATTTTTATCATGACTTTCTTCTTGAATATGCTTTGGAGAAGCTCCTGAACGTTCGTTTAATTGATCATTTCGCTTCTTGATCATATTTCTAAGAATTTCTTTTATTTTTTGCTTCATCCATATCGATGTCGGTGAACTTTTTCGATAATCAGCGGGCCCATTATTATGTACCCTTGAGCGCTCCACTAAATCACAGGATTGTTCAAATTCCTTTTCATTGGTGGGATCATAAACTGCATATGTTTTTCCGCCCATTTGTTTAACTACAGTAAATACAGGAACATCACTGGGGCCATCTGCGACATAAATCATTTGGTCTACAGGAACCCGTCGGTCTTCATGGGGTATAAAAGTATTCACATCAATCGATGAATTCTTGTTGCATCCTTTATTGATCTCAAATATGCAACGTGTCTTTATGGTGTTATCTACAGTCATACCAACCTGAGAAATTTCCAAATCTAATGGCAGTGAAAACTCAGTTTGACTCATAAAGTTAGGGGGCAATGGAGATTCAATGAACTCACAGGCAAATATATCTTCAACATAAGGCGAAATTTTGGTTCCTTCTATGATTTTTGAAATCCCAGTACTTATGATATAGTGTTCGATTTTAAAATCGTAACCGGCAAATTCCGTTTGATTTGCTATTTTAGTCAATTCAACAAAAAAGTCCGGCAGTCCAGGATAAAATTCGATTTCTCCTCCCAATTCTTTTAACCTTTCATTCGTTAATCCGCGCATTGGACCATTTTTAACATAGCTTAGCAAGTGATTGAGATAAATTGTATCGGGCGAAACTTTCATACCGCGAGACGAATATAAACCAGGTAGTTGGTTTACCTCTGACCAAAAAGATGTTTCGTTTATTCCGTAATGCTTAAACAAAGGTTTTTGCATGTATCCAGGAATTAAAGTTTTATCAAAGTCCCAAACACAGGCAATTATGTTTTGTCCATGTATCTGACGATTTTGTTGATTTGGGTTCATTTACTAGTTTTAAAGAAATTTTGTTCTGTTATGGTATGGTCCATGGTTGATTTACCAAACATTGAACCCTTTCTGCAACGATACAATGAACTTGAATCCAAACTTGCGGATCCGTCCGTTTTTAAAGACCAAGAACTCGCTACTAAAATTTCTCGAGAACACAGCAAGATAAAAGTTATTCTCGAACAATTTGAAGAAATTTCGATTTGCCAAAAGGCGATAGAAGATGCCAAAGAATTAATCAATGAACCTGAGTTTGCCGAAACAGCAAAGGAAGAAATTGAGAAATTAGAAATTAAAATCCCCTCTTTACATAAAACTTTACTTTATTCCATGCTGCCAGAGGATCCGGACTTAGGCAGAAATACAATTATAGAAATTCGAGCGGGAGCAGGAGGGGGAGAGGCTTCGCTTTTTGCATCCGATTTATATAGAATGTACTGCAAACTAGCAGAAAATAAGAATTGGAATTTCGAATGTATGAGCCAAAGTACTTCAGAAACAGGAGGATTTAAGGAAGTTATATTTCTTTTAAAGGGACAGGATGTGTGGTCAAAACTTAAATTCGAAAGCGGGGTTCATCGTGTACAAAGAGTACCAGTAACGGAGGCCAGTGGAAGAATTCACACATCAACCGCGACAGTGGCAGTTCTACCCGAAGCGAGGGATGTAGAAATTAAAATTGACCCGAGTGAATTGGAAATAAATGTTTGCCGAGCAAGTGGGCCAGGGGGCCAGGGTGTGAATACAACTGATTCAGCAGTACAGATTTTGCATAAACCAACAGGACTTACAGTTTATTGTGCCGATGAAAGATCGCAATTGAAGAATAAAAATAAGGGCATGACTGTTTTAAAATCAAGATTATTGAATTTAAAACAGACAGAAGAAAGAGAAAAATACGCAAAGGAAAGAAGAGACCAAGTTGGGACTGGAGATAGGAGTGAGAGAATAAGAACATATAATTTCCCACAAAGTAGAATCACCGACCATAGAATAAATTATACATCACATGCATTAAATGAAGCATTATTAGGAGATTTAGATCATTTGTTTGATGCACTTAGCCAAGAGGACCAAAAGATTAAATTAGAAAATATGCTTTCTGAAAATGAATAAACCTCCGTTATCATTTTTGGAAATCATAAATTTATCTACTGAATTTCTGAGAAAAAAAGGAGTTCCTAGTCCTAAATGTGATGTGGAATGGATTGTGTCATTTATAACCAAAAAGAAAAGAGTAGAACTATATTTAGAATTTGAAAACCCGGTCGACCTAGAGTACCAAAATCAGATTAGAGAATTTGTTATTAAACGGGGAAAAAGAATTCCACTTCAACATATTCTTGGAAAAGTTAACTTTGCAGGAGTTGAGTTATATTGTGATAATAGAGCATTGATTCCAAGACCCGAGACAGAATACCTGACCGAATTAATAAATGAAAGAATCGGAAAAAAATTGAGTGGAAAATTTTTAGATTTAGGAACAGGAAGTGGTGCGATACTGATAACCCTTTGCAAGACAAATAAACTTTGGGACGGAATCGGTTTAGATAAATCTAGTGATGCAATTGATCTCGCTAATCAAAATGCATCGTTTCATAAATTAAAAAATGTACACTTTAAAAAATTTGATTGGGATAACCAAAAACTAGAGAATGTTTACGATATAATTGTTTCTAACCCGCCCTATTTAAGTATTGAGGAATGGAAAGATGCAGAAAGTGAAGTAAGATTATATGATCCAAAAATTGCACTTGTATCTACAGGTGGCACTACAGATTTGATTAAGATAATTGAACACGCTAAAACCAATCTTCGCAAAGATGGAATGATCGCTCTCGAAACTGGATTAGGACATAAAAATACTTTGATACCCAAAATGGAAAACCATTTTTATAACATTGAAGTAATTAAAGATTTTTCAAACCGAGAAAGATTTATTATAGCGAGAAAAAAATAGATACTAGATTTCATCCTTTAATTCCGGTTTTTGGTGCGTTAAGTTTCTTGATTCTATCATACCAACCCAGTCAGACATAACCCGACATGTTTCGTGTAATCTTATATCGAAGTTTGAAGGAGATTTGTAGGGATTGGTTGCGTTACTATCATCATTGTCCTCGCCCCTGACTTCTCGTGATTTTGTATTCTGAATATCAACAATGTTAAGATTTATATTCTTTCTGACAAAAGCACTTTTTGAAAGAATTTCAAAATCATCCGACATTGAATCACTAAATTTTTGGTTTTTGATTTTCTGATCCCTACGGTTTTGGAGATTTAAGGATAGAGTAGTTTCCTCTCTCTTATTTTTATACCAATTTACATCTTTATTAAGGTAAACAAACTCGGGTAACAATTGCTGTCTTCCTAAACTTTTCTCTTTTAGATTTTGGATGTCATCTAAATCATAAACAAATTCACTTGCGGGTCGCCTGAAATTGACTGGAGCAATACTGTCGCAAGGCAAGGCATTATCCAAATCCGATTCTCCGATTGGCAAATAGGTGTTGATTGTTGGCATCGAAATATCGCTTTCTACACCTTGAATTTGAGTACTCTTACCGGATGGTAAATAATATTTTTGAATAGTTATTTTCGCCGCACTTTTTTTACCAGAAGACGCGTTAAAGTTGAATGGTAGATTCATTTGTATGAGAGACTGAACCGTTCCTTTCCCGTGGGTTGTTTTGTCACCAACAATAATTGCTCTCTTGTGATTCTGTAGAGCTCCTGCAACGATTTCAGAGGCGGAAGCACTGTATCTAGAAACCAAAACTATAAGAGGACCGTCCCAAGCTAATTTAGGGTTAAAATCAAATTTCTTGCGAATTTTTCCGTCGGTACTCTTAACCTGAACAACGGGCCCCCTCGAAATAAATAAACCGGCTAAGTTAACCGCTTCACTTAGATAACCGCCACCATTTCTTCTTAAATCAAGTATAATTCCTTCTGTTTCTTCCTCTTTTAACTTTTCTAGTAATTCTTCTACATCATCTGTTGCTTTTGGACCACTTCCACTAGAGCCATAAAATGTCCGTAATTCAATAACACCAATTTTTCGATCAACCTTTTCGAATTTCACTTTATGAATTGATGCAGATGCTAAATTTGATGTGAGTTTAATTTTATCTCTAATAATTCTTACTATCTTGGTCGATGCCGGATCGTTGACAGGTTTTATCTCAAGTCTCACAACTGTGTCTTTGGGACCTTTGATCAACTCGACAATCTTGGATAATTTCATATCTACAACATTAACAAATTCACCTTCCGCTTGTGCCACTTTAATAATCTGATCTTTCGATTTAAGTTCTCTTGAAGATTCTGCAGGTCCACCTGGTAATAATTCAGTAATAGTACAATAACCATCAATATCCGATAAAACTGCCCCAATCCCAACAAGCTCGTTGTTCATAGTTTGATTAAACTTTTCTTTTTCTTTAATGTTCATAAAAGTAGTGTGGGGGTCAAACATTTGAGTTAAAGTGCTTAAATATAATTCTTGCACATCCGTAGACTCGAATTCAAGTATACTTTTTTTCCAACGCTCGTATCTTTTACGAACTTTACCCTTAGAATCAGAAGAAAGTTTTTCCATTTCACTTTTACTAAATTCTGTATTGGTTGAATTGGTTTCAATGGAGGACAAAACTTCACCTAAGATTTCAAATTCAATTAGTCTCTTCCACAATCCATCTAATCCCTCGTTGTTAGTTTCCCAATCCGCATCTTCCCGATCAAATTTATATGAATTATTTGAATCAAAGCTAAAGTCAGACTCTAAAAATTCCATCACCCAGTCTAATCTCTTGATGGATTTAGTTTTATAAAAATTATAGATTTCAAATCCAGGAAACAGATTTCCTTGCTCGAAAAACGTAACTAAAGTTGGGGAATACCGATTGATAAATTCTGTTACATCAGTTTGAGTGAAATATAATTTTGATTTATCTAACTTATTTAAGTAGCTCGTAACGAAATCTGTTGAATTAAGTTTTTTTATAGATACTTTATTAAAATGAGCTTGCTGGAGGGCTTGAACTAACCATTTGGTTTCTTGCTGCATTAAAGAAGTGGGTTGTATATCACTCGCCCTTACTTGCTTTAGAGAAACAAGATTAAATGAAACCAAAATCAGATATGGCACTAGTAATTTAATAGACAAATTATAGGTATACATAATTATTTTTGTATTAAAGATTTAATTTCTAAGCAAACTTTTTGCTTTATCCAGAGTTACCTTTTCCTTGGAGGTTAAAGAACCGAAACCGGATTCATTAATTTTATCTAATATGCGATCAACCTCTTTCTGTAATTCTGAAGTACTAGAAAAATTGATTTTAAAATCGCTATTATCTACCGTGGAAGAACCACTCTTTTTGGATGAAAACTTAGATTTCGAAGTATCGAGAACAAATGAAGGGAAGTTTTTGCCTTGTCGAAGGAAGTAAAAAACCAATCCACCGGCTAAAAGTCCTCCTAGGTGAGCAGAATGAGCAATATCTGAAGAGGATGAAATTTCGTTGAATAGAAACCCATATACTTCAATACTTAAAACTCCAATCAAGATCCATCGAGGCTTTACCTTACAAGGTAAAACAAAAAACAAAAGAAGAGTAATAGGATTATCCGGTTGTTTTAAACAATATATTGATAAACAAGCCATAACCATTGAAGAGGAGCCCAATAAAAATTGCCCACTATTATTAAATGTTAACCAAAAGAAAGCACCAAGAGCAGAGCCAATGATTAATAAATAAATGAAATTTGTTTTTCCAATGTCAGACTCAACCGCTCTCCCAATAAAATAAAGACCCAATAAATTAAATATCAAATGAAACGGACCATCATGAAAAAAAGAATAAGTGAATAGGGTCCAAAGCAAAAAACTAGAAATTGCTCCTGCAGAAAAATAAAGATTTTCAAAAATAAAATTATTTATGGTAGAAGAGAAAATACCAATAATTGAATTAACGAGAAAACAAACTATGAGAACGACTATGAGAATTTCTACAACGGATTTGTCTTGGGTAGAAAAGGGTTTCTGCATGTATGGTCGGTCGTATAACATTTTTTCAGATTAGTTTTTTCTGCTGATAGTGCAAATCTTGATTTGAATAAACAATTAGTAAAGGATGAGAAACCCAGTTGTAAGTATATTAATTCCGTATTTGGTTTTTATTCTACTTTTTGAAAATCAAATTTTTGAAAATGCCTTAATAGTAAATATCTTCCTATTTTATATTTTTCTAAAGATTTTTATTTATAGTTATTTTTTACTTAAGAAAAATAAAATATTATTTCTCGGAATATTCGAAATACTGCTATTTATCATTTTACTTGAAAACTATGATTTTAAAATATTACAAATGCCTGAAGATACCCCAAAAAGGGAAGTGGTTTTAGATATTAAAATAAAGAGAAAAGTTAACAATTTAAACTACAATTATTATGTTGCAAGCGTAAAAACCGCACCAAAAGTAAATGAAGATTTGGTAAATCAACATATTTTATGCAGATTTGAAAATAATGAAATCGCGCATTTGACGGAGAAAAAAATCAAGGTAAAGGGAGTTCTTTCAAGCAAGTTTACCAATAATCAATATCTTACTACTCTTAAATATTGTAAAATTTTAAATATGACGAAAGCCAAGAGGCTGGATACTCTACTTCAATTAAAATTTTTAATAGAAAAAACACTGCTTATTTCTGCAAAAAATGAAGAGCAATTAAACGCATTCCTTAACGCGATTCTTTTGGGCAATAAAAACATGCTGTCTAATTCACAGAAATTAACATTTCAGAATAGCGGAACATTACATCTTTTTGCAGTAAGTGGTCTTCATATAGGATTTATATATTTAATTATAAAATTTTTGATTTCTTTAATAACATATAACCGGTACATATCTGAAATAGTAATCGCTATAATATTATTTGTTTATTTAGATATGGTTAATTATCCTCCATCGGCATTACGGGCATGTATGATGATAAATATTTGGCAATTATCTATCGTTTTTTTTAAGAGGAAAAGCGCTTTATGCTCATTGTCTACCTCTTGCTTACTGATTCTTATCAATGACCCATCCTCAGTAATGGAAATTGGATTTCAATTATCTTACACCGTCGTCACATCTATTATTGTTTTTAATATACAAATAAAAAAGTATATAGAAAAATATAAATATACTTTTAGTAATTTTTTTATAAATTCACTACTTACTAGTTATTCTGCTTTTTGTGGAAGTATGTTGCTTGTTTATGATTATTTTAACATTATAGTACCAGGTTCGATAATAATAAATATAATAGCAATTCCTATTGCATTTATATTTATAGTATTTATTTTCTTAATGTTATCATTATCAATATTTATTGAAATTGATTATTTTTCAATCCTTTTTTCAGGACTTTACAATATACTAGATTATCTTCTAAACATTTTAACAGTATCTGACTTAACCTATTTTAAAATAGAAGGTAAAAGCGAGCTAGATAACTCAATTCATTTTTTTTATATAATTGCTATTCTTTTACTCGCTAATTTAATTAAAAAAAATAGCACTAAAATAATTATCCAGTTCTTTTTTCCGACTGTTTTGTTTTTATTCTATACTTTAATTAGCATTTAAGGTTTGTAAAAAAGAAACAGTTAGAATTTTTTCTTCTATTAAACCATTAGTTCCAAATCTAAAATTATTATCTCCAGTTAATAATCGACAAAACGGTGTTGTTTTTTCTCCTTCTGATGACCTTAATTTACTTATTTCTGAAATCTCTTTGCCCAAAGAATAATAATTATAAGATGATAATTGAGCTTGCTTCAGTATTTCAAGTGCATCTTCTCTTTCCTCCTCCTTACAAATACAAATTGTATAGACTTTCAGACCTCTTTTCCGAAATATTTTATAATTGGAAGAAATAGTTATTAAATTTTCTCGATTTTGTTTTTGGTTTTCATGTAAACTCCATATGTAGAAAAACTTAGGATAATTTGTTTTTTGTCTAATAAAGAAATTTAGTCTTCTTTCATCGGCATAATTTATTTGAATTGTTTCACCCGAATACCTTCTTTTTACGTTTTCGGCTAAATAAAGATCCTTTTTAAATTTTACTGCAGTACCAAAGTTCCTAGTTCTGTTAAATTCTACCTTCTTCCCGTTTATTAATTTTTTTATATTTTGATTAAGTTCTCCGTTTTTTATCTCCTCTGGTTTTTCGTGATTCCCCAATCTGCCTGAATATATAATTTTTCCCAAACTATCATAAAGGTATGCACTGGGGGTAATTTTCACCTCTAAGCTTTTGGTTACTATTTGTTCTTTTCCGTCATAAATATAGGGGAAATTATAACTCTCACTTAAAGCTCTTTCTTTCATTTCTTGAAAAGAATCTCCTGAGTCTGAATACGCTAATTCATCTGGTAGAATTGCATTTTCAAAATTAGGGGAAAATACAAGTATTTTAATACCTCCTGACTTCCATTCTTCGCTACATTCAACTAATTTTTTTTGAAATATTTGGGATATCTTACAATGATTCGATAAAAAAATCAGTAAAGTTCCGCGTTCACCAATTAGATCTTTATTCGTATACACCTTCGAATCTACCCCCTGTAGGGCAAAAGGATTAATTTCTTCAAGAGTGAATTTCTTTTCGTTTCCCATTACAACAGTAGCTAATACCTTTAGTATTAATATTATCGTTACTTTCTTTATAAGATTTTCTGTGTTCATAATGTTTGAATATCTTCTAAACAATGAGTAGAAGGTTATGTTTACTTAATTTATTTCACAAATGTACCCATTAGACGAAAAAGAAAATTGGTTTAGCGGAAAAGGCCATTGGTCTAAAACCCTTGATGAAGACTGGTTTAATTGGAAATGGCAAATGAGAAATCGTTTAACCAAAAAAGAACATTTTGAGCGGTTTATTCAGTTAACAGAACATGAAATTCAAGGTTTTGATATTGCTCAAAGTAAACTTTCTGTCGCTGTTACACCTTATTTTTTTAATCTAATCGACCCTAATAACCCTAATTGTCCAATTAGAAAACAACTTCTTCCTTCCGGTCTTGAGTCTGTTATTTCCAGGGTTGAAAAGAAGGATCCGGTGGGGGAAGAAAACACGATGCCAGTGCCCGGTATCGTACACAGGTACCCAGACAGGGTTTTGTTTCTAGTAACGGATCGGTGTGCTTCATATTGCAGATACTGTACAAGAAGTAGGCTAGTATCGAATGCACAAAAGTATGGGTTTCATCCTTCTATAGAAGCTGGTTTTAAATACATCGAAGAGAATAAGTCTATTCGTGATGTACTCATTAGCGGTGGAGATCCATTAATTTTATCGGATGATAAAATCGAGTATATACTTAACCGTTTGTCGAGTATTCCCCATGTCGAGTTTGTTAGAATAGGCTCTCGTGTTCCTGTTTTCCTTCCCCAAAGATTAACTGATCAACTCCTAAAAATATTTTCGAAACAAGAAAACTTATGGATGAGTATTCATATAAATCACCCGCTTGAGTGTACTAAGGAATTATATGATGCCTGTAGAAAAATTGTTGCACATGGCATTCCTCTTGGCAATCAAGCAGTATTACTCAGGGGAATTAATGACAATACACAGACAATAAAAAGCTTAATTCACCGTTTGATGATGATGAAGGTTAAGCCCTATTATTTATACCAGTGCGATTTAATAGAGGGTAGCGGTCATCTACGCACTGATCCGTCGGTAGGACTAAAAATTATAGAGGAGTTAAGAGGATTTACCTCCGGATATGCCATACCTCAGTTCGTGATTGATGCACCAGGTGGAGGTGGAAAAATACCAATCAACCCGAATTACATAATTAAATCAGATGAAAATGGTTTGGTTCTTAAAAATTACGAAGGTAAAATATTTAATTATCCAACTAATTCAGATTTAATTACTACTAAACCCCTATTTTTACCGTAGTGGGTTAATCGGTTCTAATTGGCATTACAACACAAAGAAAAGATAGTTTATTTCCTTCGGTTTCATTTACTTTAAAAACACCCGGACTCATATCGTCTCTAAACTCTAATGATATTTTATCTTTAGTTATCGATTTTAGGGGGTCTAACAAAAATCTTGGGTTAAACGACACTGCTGCATCTTCTCCGCTGTAGGTTATAGGCATTGATTCACAGGCATCTCCTACCACACTTTGGCCTGTTATTTCCATCTCCTCTGACTTGATCCGTAGTGTTACTTTTTCATCGGAGACTAAAGCTGCACGGTGGACACACTCTTGCATTAATTCTCGTTCAATTTCTGCATGGTTAAAATCATCTTTAGGGATGACCTGCTTATAGTTTGGGTATTTTCCTTCTACTACTTTTGAAACAAGATAGACGGACTCTCTAAATCCACCTGTTGAATTGTCATCTGCTTTAACCTTTAATTCGAAAGCTACCTGTCTATCGGTAAATGAAATACTGATCTCATTACCTATATCAGGAAGCTTTTCTATTTCTGAAACGGTTAAAGAGGGTAATATAAATTCCCCTTCATCCCCTTCATCTACTTTCATTTCTCGGTTTGTTACCGCTAATCTTCTGCCATCTGTAGCAACTAGCGATATTTTTTCCTTACTAAATTGAAAAAAGACTCCTTTTAACATGTACCTTTCTTCATTTACTGATTGGGCATAGGATACACTTTTGAGCATAGAAATGATTTCGTTTCTCTCTAGGGTGAACTCCTTCTGTTCTTCCAGTTCGGGAAGGGGAGGGAATTCTTTGCTATCCATTCCCACCACATTAAATATTGATCCCCTTGTGCTAATTGTTGCTTTCGCATGATCTGAAGTTTCTACACTTACTTCAATGTCTGCAAGTTCTCTAACAATTCTTCCCACCTCCTTTACCGGCAAGGTTATCGACCCCTCGGTAGAGACATCAGCCTTTACTGAACATCTTGCTCCCAAATCTAAATTGGTTGTGGTGAGCCTAACCAGTCCATCTTTTGCTTCGATTAAAACATTTTGGAGGATAGGCATCGTTTTTCTTGCACCGACTACACTTGTCACCAATTGGAGCCCTGAACTGAAATGGTCTCGATTTATCTTAAATTTCATTGTTATCCTTTTTGTCTGAAAATGAAGTTATCTTCAATCTATAATTATTAAAGATAAGTAAACATATATAAAAACTATTCATTATTATAGAAGGAAAAAAGAGCAATAACTATCTAAACTTTTAAGAGACAAGGAACTTATGAAAAAAAAGACTGTGAATAAAAAAAGAGTAACATCCGAAAAAGTTGAAACTTGAAAAAAACTGTGAAAAAGTTTTTTTGATAAACATCTTTTTAACAAGCTATTCATTTTTTTGCCAAAGACTCTAAGTATTCCCAAAAACTTTGATGATCTTCTAAGACGGCATCATTGGAGGCAGGCATTTTACAACGAATTAAGAAATCGTTTAACGAGTTTTTTTGTAATATGAAGTGACAATGAAGAGAAATATCAACTTTTTCAAAATATACTCTAAGGTCATCAATCCTTAGCCGAAAAAAAGTTTTACCATTTCTCATAAAACTTCCTATACTACTATCTTCTCCAGAAAGAATATTGCTAGTAAGAGAACTTAACTTCTCCATTAAATAAAGTTGATCGGATTGAGCTAAAGAATTTAGCTCTTTGAGGCTTTGTTCAGAAAAGGTTACTTGAAACATAACAGGAAAAAAGAAAAGCAATTACTAGTGACGATTAATATAATAGATGTAAGTATTTAACCAAAATAAAATATTTGTATGAGTGAACAAGAATTAAAAGAAGCCGTAAAGGTTTTAAAAAAAGAAAGTGAATCTATAGACAGAGCTGCATCCCAACTTGGAAAAAACTTTTCTCAAGCACTAGATATATTATTTAAACCGAAGAACAAAATTATCGTATGCGGAATAGGAAAATCAGGATTGTTAGGAAAAAAACTTGCGGCTACATTTTGCAGTACGGGTTCACCGGCTTCCTTCTTACATGCATCCGAAGCTGTACATGGAGATTTGGGAATTCATCAATCAGGAGATCCAGTAATATTTTT
>JGI20156J14371_10001883_pt1 | contig 16980 bp, 14 predicted proteins | sample COG_06_FD_14371 | JGI IMG/M metagenome (IMG submission 14371)
CATCTATAGCTGGCAGTTCCAGCAATTGGCAAACACGGTTAAAAAACCACACCCAAAGATTAAAGACGCTGGACCTTTGCAACACTGAAAGTAACATTCAGGGTTTATATTTTAAATAATATTCAATAAAAACAAATGGTTAGATTATTTTAAGGAGTCCTCTCCTGGCACCAAAAAACACGTAAGCTTATTCGGCTGAATCATCTATCTTAGCGCTCATATCCCTAACCGGGACTTGAACCGTTATGAGGTTCACAAAATCTGCATACATGCCATTCTTGGCAATAAGCACCGCAGGGGCGATTTAAAACTCTATTTCAGAGCTCACCCAGAGCCGTTTCCAACCACTCCATTCGGTGGCTATACCAAGACTTCAGATGATCAACCTCTTTTTGGTAAGTATCAAATACGACCGGATTAGGCCAAACAGCCATACCAATCGTCCGCCATTTATCATCATTCTCTTGCTGAGCCCACTCTAGCTGATCCGCATAGCCATCTATTTTATTTAGAATAAAATTCTGATTTTGCTTGAAGTAGGCAAAGCGAATTTTAACTTTTTCTACAAAAGCAGGATCTTGAAAAAGACGCTGATACCATGGGTGATGTTTAACCCAAAACCCGTCGCTGTATTGAGCATCGGAATAGTCCACATTGCCAAATGAGAGATCGAAATCCCAGAGAGGACCCATCTTGATTTTTCCTCCTGGTATAACATTGACGAACATACTGGACCAAGACTGTGAGTCTTGATTCTTAGTGATCTCGTTGATCAGATACCAATCGACAAAGCTGTCTAAATCAATGTATCTAGCATAGCCAGCGCTGGCACTGCGATAACTGGGACCGTATAAGGCTGTTTCAAAATCGTCGAGCAGATCTTTGATATAAGTATATTCAGCACTACCAAATTCTAGACTGGGCTCTTTAATATTAATCAAGAACCGCTCTGTGATGACACTATCAAAATACACATCATCTGCATCGAGCCTTTCCAGCTGATCCAGTTCTAGCAGATATCCGCTGTCGCCCAATGCTACTCGATTATCACTTTCTTCGACTTTTTGGGTAACATGGTAAGTGCCGTTGTACTGGTCGTTGATATAGACCTCGGCGAAGCGCCCCTGAGGTGTCCAGTCCAAATTGCTCAGATAGCCCATCTCAAAAGTAATCTTATTGCGCAGTAGAGTTTTATCGGAGTACTCCGCGAGAAACAGCCATTTTTTATCATTGGCCATGCTCAAAAATTCGGCTTTTTCCTCTAACTTCATTTGGAAAGGCTTCTTAGGATGTAAAAACCATGTTGAATTACCCCTGCCGCGTATTTGCATTTCGCTAGCAGGTAAGTCTGTGAAATCTCGACCACCGTCAATTGAAACATCGCCAGTTACATAGGTTTCCTTCGAGTCTATAGCTACAGCACCATCAGTCGCTAGATAGATAATCGGCAGACCGGTAAACTTGGTCAGATCCACAGTATAGCTCTCTGTGGCCCCTTCTGAATTAGCCACTGAATAGACAACAATCTCAGTGAAATCGTTAATTGAAGTACCGCTCTCTTGAACTACACCCTCAATGGTGACGGAACTGCCGGTGAACTCATAGCTAGCAACTAACTCACTGACCGGAGTGTTGGTGAGCACACGCCCGGTAAAAACCGAAGCATTCCCGTTTTTGTTCAGCACCAGATCTGCTGCCAGGCCAGAATTGTTAGCGGCGCTAAATGAAATCTGGCTAATACTCGGGGCTGCAGCGGGCTCCTCAACAGGAAGGTTAGCTGTGACATTATCTTGGGGTTTGGCCGGAGAGGATCCACCACCACATGCATTGAGTAAGAATAGAAAAGTCACTAACAAAGTCTTTTGACGCACGGGCTAAATCTCGCTTTATATTATTGTTGTCGGGAGCCGCTGACTATAACAGGCAAAAATACCTATATGACCACTATTTTTCTCGCCGCTAGAAATAAAGTGCGCCAATGATTGGCCTCCTGAGCACCATTTTGAAAATCGTCGACAGCTTGGTGAGAACATCAAACTGGCGTGTAAGCGCAGAGGCTATACCCAGGTCTTGATATCCGAGCGTACAGGGCTCAGCCGTCTCACTATTCGGAAGGTCGAAAAAGGGGATCCCAGCGTTTCAATCGGTCATTATCTTGCCGTGCTCAGTTTCCTCGGGTTGGCAGAAGATTTCGCCAACATTGCTAGAGATGATGAATTGGGTCGCAAGCTGCAGGACATCAAACTGATAGGTAACAAACCAGGGACCTCTTCATGAGCACAGATGTCTTGGTCTTTGCGGACTGGCAGGCGTTCGCTGGATACTCTTTGGTGTTTTATTGGCTGGCCTTGTCAGAGCCTTTATCTCGCCAGAGCAGTTCGGCAGTCACCATTATACATTCCTAACCAAACGCTTTGATCGCACCGAGAAAAGTCGCCTTCACTTTACATCGGCGATGACTCAACTCGGCCATTACGATGGCGACAATGAAGCCAGCTATTTAGAGCTTGCACAATTCCTAACAGAGAAAGGCACAAATACGAAACAAGACCTCGCACAATTATGGCGTCGCATCGTATTTTACATCGCCATTTCGAACACAGATGATCATCTCCGCAATCACGGATTTATCTACCACCAGGGAGGTTGGCTGCTATCTCCAGCATATGACATTAATCCGGTTACACCTGCCAACGGATTGCATCTCAACATTACGGACAGCGATAATAGGCTGGACTATGAGCTGGCCATGGAAGTCATCGAGTTTTTTCAACTGGACCGTGCGCAAGCGCTAAAAATAAAAGATGAAGTGCTAGCCAGCGTTAGTAATTGGACATCAAAAGCGAGCGCCGTTGGACTCAGTAGAAGTGAGCAACAAATGATGGAACCGGCATTTAATCTCTAATGCGGTTCTTCCACCATTCCACCGAGGATCAAAATCACTGACAAACTGCAGGCGAACCAAAGTAAGATAACCCTACTGGCTGCCTCAGATTTACCTGAATGTATCTGCATAACAGCCTCTATTTCGGCAGATTTCATTCAGTCTCTAAAGTGCCGCACCATTCATCAACCAAGCGATAACAATAACCTGGGGCACTGTGAGCAACGGAAGAAATAGGGCAATCTTCCATGACTTGGTGGTATCTTTAATCACCATTATCTCGGTATAGTCAGTAGAGACTCCGGTCATTAGAAAAGCGAAACTATTGCCAGGGGCCTGTGCTCTTGTCAGCAGATCGGCCGCGATTGGTGTTGACCCTTCCGAGCAGACTTCCAGAATAGTTGCGACTAATACAGTCAAACCCAAGCCCGCCAATGTGGGGCCGAAATAAGTACCAAACTGCTCTGGCGAGATAAAGGCTCTGACAAGGCCAGCCAATAAAACACCAAAGAGTATCCAGCGAACGACCATCCGTGAGTCCTTCAAGCCGTCAATCAGCATGCCGGTCACAAATTTAAAGCTAAACTGAGTGTCTGAGAGCCCTTTTTTGGCCTCTGGCCAGAACCTGAAATCTTCTGGTAAATCAACTTTTATCGGATTTTCCGGCAACACGCCATGTCTTACAAATCGATCAAAAAGCAAACCGACAATAATCGCAATCAGCATCGACAATACGATAAATCCCAATGTCCACGGAATACCAATCAGCGCTATCAGAATCAATGTTAAGGAAAACGAGTTCCACGGACTGGCAATCAGAAATGCCATGACCTGTCCGATGCTGGCTCCCCGCTCGTATAATTTGGCCCCTACCATCAAGATGCCATGACTGCACAGGTCGAGCAGCACTCCAGCGGCCGTAGCGCGCAAAATGCCATTTAACCCGGTATTGGTTCCCAGTAGCGACATAACAAATTGGCGAGGGATCTTTGCCAGTCCGGCGACCATTAAAATACCGACAGCAATTCCCCACCAGATAGTATTTATCAGCTGATAGACAGAAGAAGTGAGTATCTGATACCACTTAGCAAAGCTGGCCGATTCTTCAAACCAGCCGTAATGGATATAAAAAATAACGACGCTAATCAGTGACATCCAAAACAGAAAATCTGGACTACCTTTAGTGTTGTGACAGTCAGTGTGCTGTCCGTGCTGGTGAAGTGCGACGCGCTCTTGCTGGCTAATATGATCACATGAATGATCCGACATAATGGCCTCCTGGCATTGTCCTAATGGTCACCCGGCGGTACTTTTTTGCAACAGTATGGCTCATGCTTAGCATTGTCTTTGATGTTCTGGTCGACTTGACGATCCCAGCCCAGCTTCCACATGTTCCATCTGTNCCCACTCACGCGCNCACCATGCTTGGCAATGATGCCAATTATTTCATCAATATCATGATGGGACGCATCGTAGGCTATCTTGATGGTGGATTTCTCGAGATCAATGCAAACGCCATCGACNGCGACCAGTGCATCCAGTTCCGTTTGTATTGCTTTGGCATTGATTTTATCGAGATCAGTAAGCTTTAGTTTGTGCTTGGTCAAGAAGCCTTCGTTCACGCCGGCTCTATGCTGCGTCATTTTGACTACCTCCTAGTTGCTCGCGGACGCTAGCGGTGAACGGCATAAACCATTCTCAAAGCTCTTAGTCTTAGAATTGTCAGCCTCAGAATTTTCAGCCACAAAATTGTCAGCCGCTAAGCCCTTAAGCAATAGCAGGTCGCAAGATTAATATCCACGATACACTTCGCGGTCGGCAGGGTCATTACATTCAGCGATTGCGCCCCAACGCATCATGGCTAGTGACCCAGTCGCCGGCGACGACGGCACTCATCAGAGACACTTCACCGGCAAGCACAGTGGCAGCGATTATTTCCGCCAATTTATGCACTTTGCCTGCACCGTTGCAGCCGAGCATATTGAGGCACTCTTGTTGCGTCGGCAGACCGGTGCCGCCACCGTAGGTTGCGACAATCAAAGACGGTAATGTGATCGATAAATAGTAGTTACCCTGATCATCAATATCAGCATAGACAATCGACGATGACGATTCAGCAACATTGGCGGCATCCTGGCCGGTAGCGATAAACACTGCGGCGATACCATTGGCGGCATGCGCACCGGTACTCGATGACCCAGCCATAAAACTACCGACTTGGGTGATCTGCCGTGACTTAAACAGGGTCTGCGCCGACACCCCCATCACCTTTTCCAGCAGCGCATTGGGTATCACTACTTCGGCGACAACGCGCTTGCCGCGGCTGTGTAGGGTGTTGATTTGCGAATGTTTTTTATCTGTGTCCATAGCGCCAGAGAGCATATAGCGCTGAATGCCCGGATAGGTTTGCATAATCCATTCACAGGCGACAAAGGTCGCCTTGCCGACCATGTTTTGTCCGGCTGCGTCGCCGGTGGTGAAGTTAAAACGCAGGTAGCGCATCCGCGCTGCGGCGTACTGTTCAATATTGCGCAGCTTGCCCGACGAGGTGGTGGTCTCCGCCTGCGCGGCAATCTGATCAAAATTCTGTTCAACCCAGATACCAAATTCGCGAGCTTCGCGGGCATCATTAAAAATAAACACCGGTGCCCGCTGCATGGCGTCATCGACCACAGTGACCTTAATACCGCCAGATTCCCGCAACAGTCGTGCACCGCGGTTATAGCTGGCAATCAGGGTGCCTTCGCTGGTGGCCATGGGCACATAGAACTCTCCCTGGGCATGTTCACCGTTGACCAGTAGCGGGCCGATCAAGCCCATTGGCACCTGAGCGACACCGATAAAGTTTTCGATATTGCCCGCGGTATCTGCGGGATCAATCGAGTAATGGCCGATATGATGTAGCTTAGTCGAGGTTTTTTGCTCAACAAAATCGCGGCGCTGCTGTGCCATTACTTCACTGTAATCGTTGTCACTGTCTCTGGGAATTCGCTCTGACATATTATTATTCTCTTTGTCGTCATGGGTCGGTAAAAGTAAGTTAACGCAGCGGCGCCGCAAACAAATAGACTGCGTGGCTAAAGCCTTTACTCTTATCTATGATGGCGCTGCGTGACACTTTACAATAGCCAAACAGCGTACCTTATTTTTCGGAGATTCCAAACATGTCGGCCACTAAACCCTACGATGCCGTAATTATTGGGGGCGGCCANAACGGTCTTGTCTGCGCCTATTACCTCGCTAGAACGGGCATGCGTATCAAAATCTGTGAACGTCGCTCGATCGTCGGTGGCGCAGCAGTGACTGAGGAATTTCATCCCGGTTTTAGAAATTCTGTCGCCAGCTATACGGTTAGCCTGCTCAACCCTGATGTGATTAAGGAAATGCGTCTTGCCGAGCATGGCCTAAATATCCTCAAGCGCCCTATCGCCAACTTTATGCCCTTCGACGATGGTCGTTACTTAAAGCTTGGCGGTGGACTAGAACGCACTCAGGAAGAGTTTAGACAGTTCTCCCAACATGATGCCGAACGCCTGCCAGAATACTACGAACGCATCGAAGCGGTGGCCGATGTACTGCGTGATATCTCGACCAAAACTCCGCCCAACCCTAAACGCGGAATACGTGCGGCGTTGCAAACGGCACTGCAGTTATGGCCGGTGGCACGCGGCTCCAATCAGCTCCATCAAGATCTGCTCGATCTGTTCACTAAAAGCGCGCGCGCTTTTCTCGATGGCTGGTTTGAAAGTGAGCCGGTAAAGGCAATCTTTGGCTTCGATGCCATCGTTGGCAATTTTGCCAGCCCGGACACCCCCGGCTCAGCCTATGTTTTGCTGCACCATGTATTTGGTGAAGTGAATGGCGAAAAAGGTGCCTGGGGACATGCAGTCGGTGGCATGGGTGCGATCACGCAAGCCATGCGCGGGGCCTGCGAAGCTGAAGGCGTCGAGATTATTACTGATGCGTCAGTTGCCCAAGTTATTGTCGACGACGGTCGTGCAACCGGCGTTGTACTGGAAAACGGCGACAGAGTGGCGGCCAAAAGAGTGATTTCGAACGTCAATCCCAAGTTGCTCTACGGCAAGATGATTGCTGCCAGCGAACTGGAACCTGAGTTTAAACGCCGCATGGACGCCTACAAATGCGGCTCCGGGACCTTCCGTATGAATGTCGCACTCTCCGAGCTNCCCGACTTTACTGCGCTACCCGGCAAGGAGCAGGCAGAGCATCACCAGTGCGGCATTATCATTGCGCCAAGCCTCGACTATATGGATCGCGCCTACCTCGATGCCAAAATTCATGGTTGGTCAAAACAGCCCATCGTTGAAATGTTGATTCCCTCGACTCTGGATAACAGTCTCGCACCACCGGGGCAACATGTCGCCTCGCTGTTTTGTCAGCAGTTCTCGCCACAACTCTCCGACGGCCGGTCATGGCATGATTACCGAGACGCGGCAGCGCAAACCATCATTGATACAGTCACCGCGTATGCACCCAATTTCAGAGAGGCTATTGTCGGCCAAATGATTTTGTCGCCGCTTGATCTGGAGGAAAAGCTCGGCCTAGTCGGCGGCGATATTATGCATGGGGTGATGACTCTGGATCAGATGTGGGCAGCGCGTCCGGTAATGAATCACGGTGATTACCGTGGCCCATTAAAAGGCTTATATATGTGCGGCGCCGGCGCCCACCCGGGTGGAGGTGTTACCGGGTTGCCGGGGCGCAATGCAGCGCGCGAAGTGCTAAAAGACAAATAGGCCCGCTGTTGTTGCCAGACTAATCAGTTGGGGGTTGCAATTTGCCGAGTAGCCGTTGTCCAGGAAAGAGGCCATCTACATGAGCGGCATTTTTGACCACGTGTTGGCCGCCGACCAAGACATGCTCAATGCCTGTGGATGGCTGATAGGGGTCTCCGTAGTCGGCATTGGCGGCGACCGTTGTAGCATCAAAGATCACAATATCCGCATCTGCGCCAATCTGCAGTCGCCCTTTGCGCTTAAATAGCGGCGACGCCTGCTCCATCCACTGCGCTTGATAGAGACTCATCTTGGCCAGTGCTTCGCTGAGGCTGAAAATCTGTCGCTCACGCACATAGTGCCCCAGCACCCGCGAAAACGTGCCCGCTAAATTAGGGTTGGTTGCGAGACTGGTATCCACCGCTGGAAGCGCATCGGTAGAGATCATCATGCGCGGCCACTGCAGCGCAGTCTCCATCCACGGTTCTTTCACATAGTGATGATTGACCGATCCCGAGGGCTGCTCTTTTGAATATTTCTCCCAGCTTTCTTTAGTCAGCCATTCACCGGTGGCGACCCATTGAACGTCCTCGTAGGTAATATCAAATATCGCCTGCCAGTCGCGACGCCGAAAGACATCGGCGGCGATACTGGTGCCACCGGCCGCATAAGATAATGTCTCAGTGGTGATATTGGCGCCCTCGCGGTTGGCCTCATCAATCATCGCCAGCCAGTCTCCGATACGACCCATGGCGTTGTGCGTAATATGGCAGACAAACAGCGGAGCCTGGGTCGCCTTGGCAAGCTCAATCACTTCAATCAGTCCCGCCGGATCGCCAGTGTAGCCGCGACGTACATGCACATAGATCGGCACCTGTCGCGCTGCTGCCACGTCAAATAACATGCGCAGCTCAGCATCGGAGACGGCCTCGGTCATATAATCCAACAGCACACCTATGCCGAGGCCGCCCTTATCGAGCCCCTGATTAATCAACACGCGCATCTGCTCAATCTGGTCTGGCGTGGCCTGCTGCATCCACGCCGGACTTCCCATAACAATGGTTTTGTCGCCAGCAAAAATATAGGGTTGATCAACGCCTTCGAGCACTTTAATCCGCACNGCAAAATGGCCCACCGAGGAGCCATAATTGATCGCCGCACCGCTGCGCAGATGTTCACCGTAAAAACTTACCGGAAACGCACCCGCCTCGAGATCTAACTGCGTGGTAACACCATCTAGAAGATTAAAATGCTGGCCAAGAACGGTAGGAGTGTGACTGTGAACGTCGATAAATCCCGGGGCAACCACCAAGTCGGTGGCATCAATTGTTGCCTCGCCGATCAGCGGCTGATCGGAAATAGCGACAATACTGCCATCGCGGATACCGACATGTTTGCGCGCATCAAGATTGGTCTGTGGATCAATCACACGACCATTGGCAATGACTAGATCATAACTGCTTGGCGAATCAAATAAAGAGCTCTTAAGCAGCGCAACGATAAACACTGCTGCGACAAAAACCAGCTGTAAGATCAGCGCCAGCTTGGCTATTTGTTGCGCTTTTTTTCCCCGCATAAGACCCACCTATTATTTTTATTGTTGTCCGTGCCAATCGACAATATCAGATTAAAAAGCAGCGATACCCGTTTGAGCACGGCCCAGTGTCAGACCGTGAATATCATGCGTTCCCTCATAAGTATTGACAGTCTCTAGATTCATCATATGCCGCATCACCGGGTATTCACCAGAGATACCGTTGCCGCCCAACATATCGCGTGCCTTGCGGGCGATCTCCAACGATTTCCCACATGAGTTACGTTTGATCAAGGAAATCAACTCAGGGGCAATATTGTTCTCATTCATCAACTGTCCAGCGCGCAAACAACCCTGCAGGGCAAGGCTAATGTCAGTTTGCATATCAGCCAATTTTATCTGTATCAATTGATTGGCCGCCAGCGGACGATCGAATTGTTTGCGCTCCATTGTGTAAGAGCGCGCCGTGTGCCAGCAGGCTTCTGCGGCGCCGAGCGCGCCCCAGGCAATACCGTACCGCGCATTATTCAAACAACCAAAAGGTCCTTTCAAGCCTGATACATTGGGCAGCAACTGCTCTTCGGAGACAAACACATCTTGCATAACGATTTGACCCGTCGTCGATGTGCGCAATGAAAGCTTCCCTTCAATCTTCGGTGCGCTGAGTCCCGCCATGCCTTTCTCGAGAATAAAGCCGCGAATGACATCGTCATCAGTCTTCGCCCAAACCACAAAGACATCGGCAAAGGGACTGTTAGAAATCCACATCTTGGCGCCATTCAATACATAGCCGCCCTCAGTGCTGCGCGCACGCGTCACCATGCCACCGGGATCAGAGCCATAGTCTGGCTCAGTTAAACCAAAGCAGCCGATAAATTCACCACTGGCCAGTTTGGGTAGGTATTTCTCGCGCTGCGCGTCGTTGCCATAGGTGTAGATGGGATACATGACCAGTGATGACTGAACACTCATCATCGAGCGATAGCCGGAGTCGATACGTTCAATTTCTCGCGCCACCAGACCATAACTGATGTAATCCATTCCCGCACAACCATAGCCATCGATAGTTAAACCGAGCAGGCCCATGGCACCCATCTGGCGAAAGATATCCGGATCGCTGGTCTCATTTTGAAAGGCCTCGCGAACCTTTGGCTGCAAATGATCTTGCGCATATTGTCGCGTCGAGTCGCGAACCATTCGCTGCTCGGCGGATAGTTGCTGTTCAAGGAGAAAGGGATCTTGCCAATTAAGACGCTGCCAGGAGCTGTTATTTGCCATTAAAAATCTCCGAAAATACTCTCTATAGGTTGCCGCAAGCGTAGCAAAAATAGGGTTAGTTAGCGTCGCCCTTATGGGTAGGTACAGGCACTATTTTTTTTGCCTGACAAATGAAGGCTGTTGCTCAAGATGAGTAAAAAACTTGGTGTTTTTATACGGTAGTTTCATAAAACCGGAGACACCCAGCCCATCAATAGTCGGCAATTCGGCAAGAATACCATCAAGACAATTGCGAAACAGCTGTTCCTTTGATCTATCGAGTAAGGTCAAATAATTGTGAATCTTGAGATCCTGTTCGACCGCTTCAAAAATGATACAGCCGGTGTGATGAATCCGGTTCATGCTCGCCAGCACCTGCATAATCGACTCTGGCAGCTGCAACATTTCATCCGGGTCGCTGCCATCCTCGAAATAGGAATGCAGGCGAGTGTCATGCCGACCGATCTCTTCATTAACTGATAGCGCAGCGCTGAGATCAAAGGGAATTTTTAGCTCAGGATCTGCAATAAAAGGCTGGCTAATATTTTTACGACTAATATGCAGGGTTTTGCGGGCATCGAATATACAGCTTTTAAACACCCCTTTTTTATTGATCGCACGCCCCAGATGGACAACATTATTGACCGCGGTGGCCAGTGCAGGGGCCAGTCCCGCATCGTAAAGATTAAGACTGGAGTCAATATAAACACCACCGTCATCCCAATGCACTGCCAGCCCACCGACCAGCGGATAACGCCCCAGATGGGAAACGGCAATAACAAAGGCTTTCTCAGTATCGCCCATTCCAGAGAGATAATTGCGCAACTCACCGTAGGCACCAAGGTCGCCCGCCAGCGGATGTTTGCTGTAATTGGGTTGCGCAAAAAATGCGGCGGCGCCAATTTCCTGACGCAAAAACCCTTTCCTTGAGCTGTAGACCACCGTCTCTAAAGGCTCATCTGACGAGACAATAGCAACTGGAATCAATGGCTCTTCATATCGCTCATCGGCAGTCCGAACACGACTGACAATATGCTTCATATAGCGCATATTAGCGAAGAAATAGTCCCCGGCCTTGCGGCGAATCGCGGCATCATCATGCAACATACCAGCCAGGGTTCGAGCGAACTCAATTGGTAGATCCAGCGATTCCGGGGTGATCACATTTTTACCGAAACGGCTGCCCTGCCCTGATGCCAATGCATACAGTGTTGCGGCGAGACCCTGCTCATCAAAGCGCGGCGATGAACAGGCACCCTGCAATTGCTCTTCACCAATAAAATAGATATCGCCCAACTTGGCATTGCTCTGCTGAAACTCGGCATTGATAGCGTCCAGCCCAATACCATCGGCTCGCTGCCCTTGCTCATCATACTGCGCTATGACAGCGGCACCCCAGTCAATTAATGCGACTGTTTCAGTCTGTTGATCAAACATAATATTGGAGGGCTTAATGTCGCCATGGACAATAGTCGACTTGCTCTTGTTATGCCGCAGGCGCATTAAAATATCGGCCATCTGTGCAGCAATTTTCAGTATTAGCCGAGGCTCGAGTCGGCCCGCACGACGGGCATACTCCTGCAGTGTCACCCCAGGGGCGCGCGACATCATCAAAATGGACTGTCCACGCACATGTTGAAAGGCAACAAACTCAGGAATGCCCTTGTGCTCAACCATGCTCAACATAAACCCCTCTTCCTCAAGACGGTCTTTGATATGTTGTGGCAAGGTGATGCGCGCGAACTTGAATACATACTGCGGCGGATTAGGGTCTGTACTAGCGCTGCTGGTGCCGGCAAAGACAAAACCATAAGCGCCATTGCCGATCAACTCAATATTGCTGTAGCCAAGGCGTCGCAACTGCGATTCACAGAGCTGCAACCAGTCCTTTAATTTCCGCGCATCCTTGTGACTCAGCAGATAAAAGGACTGCTCTTCATTGATATAAAAATGCTGTAAATTTTTGCTTTCATACAGACTCAAGATTCCAGCACTCCGCTAGGCCATGGTCGCAAGCATGGTTGCAGGCTGTTCAAGATAACGCTTCCAGCAGTTATTAAATCGTGCGATGGTACCTCCATCAATGACCCGATGATCACCAGACCAACTGACCGTCATCATGTTGCGTGCAACCACATCGCCCTGCTGATCAAAGCGCGGCAGGCGCTGAATTTTGCCCAGCGCAACAATCGCCACTTCCGGTTTATTGATAATCGGCGTCGCCACGGTTCCACCAATGGCGCCAATATTAGAAATAGTAATGCTGCCACCTTTGAGGTCTGCAGGATTAATTTTGCCACTGCGCGCCGCCGTCGTTAAGGCACTTACCTGAGAAGCAATATCGACAATACTGCGCTGCTCAACCGCTTTAATATTGGGCACCAGCAGTCCGCTGGCACCATCAACTGCCATGCCAATATTATGACTAGCGAGGTAGGTGAGCTCGGTAAAATCGGCATTGGCGCGACTATTGAGTATCGGAAATTCTTTTAGCGCCAGTGACAAGGCCTTAATAAACAAAGGCATCAGGGTAATATTCAACCCGTCGCTGCCATAGCGCTCATTAAGCGTCTTACGTAACTGCATCAATTCGCTGACATCGACTTCATCGACAAAGGTAAAATGTGGAATGGTCGCCACCGACTCGGCCATGCGCTCGGCCATTATTTTCTCACGCCTCTAATGACTTCAACACGATCCTCGGCAGCGACAGCAAGTGTCGGCGTTAGATCTGATGCGACAACATCAACTGTCTTATCCACAGCGAGAAAATTCAATACATCTTCTTTTAATACTCGTCCCTGCTTGCCGCTGCCGGCTATGGTCGCTAGATCAAGCTGATGCTCTCGCGCCATTTTGCGTACCGCCGGTGTGGTTAACACTTTTTTCCCGGCGCCTGCTACCTGCGACAACTGCTCTTGTTCTGGTTCCATAGCCGCTGGCTGAGGCTCTATTGCCACGGGCTGAGGCTCCATTGCCACGGGCTGAGGCTCCATTGCCGCTCGCTGAGGCTCCTGCTGCTGTGGTTCGACTGTCTGAGCGTCCTCGTCAGTGTCGATCTCAATGGCAAACAGCGGCGAGTGCACTTTGGCGATATCCCCTGTAGCGTGAAATAGTTTGGTCACGCGACCGCTATACATCGAGGGAATCTCAACAATTGCCTTGTCGGTACTGACATCGACAACCACTTGATCCTCTTCGATGGTGTCGCCCTCGCGGACCTTCCACTCGATCACTTCACATTCAACTATGCCTTCGCCAATATCTGGCAAGATAAACTCTTTGTTCATCATTCGCTCCTTGTGCTCAATTAATAGCTGACCGTGGTCTTGATCGCTTCAACGATTTTTAAATAGTCAGGCAGATAATATTTTTCCTGCGCGAGCGGGAAAGGGGTGTCCAAACCGGCAACTCGAGCAATTGGAGCTTCAAGATTGAGGAAACAGTGTTGCTGAATGGTCGCAGCGATCTCGCCAGCAAAGCCACCGGTCAGCGGCGCCTCATGGCTAATCACTAGGCGCCCAGTTTTGCGTACCGAGTGGGCGACGGTCTCTCGATCCCAAGGCAGCAGCGTGCACAGATCAATTACCTCGCAGGCAATACCTTCATTGGCCACTAATTGTGCCGCCTTATTTATCTGAATCATCTGTGCACCCCAGCCCAGCAGAGTAATATCAGTGCCAACTTGCACCACCTCAGCCGCACCCAATGGCAACTCATAATCCTGCTCTGGGACCTCGCCAGTCGAGGCGCGATAAATGGCTTTGGGTTCAAAAAAGATAACCGGGTCTGGATCGCGAATCGCTGCCAATAACAGTCCCTTGGCTTGATAGGGATTGCTCGGCACCACCACTTTTAAACCCGCGGCGTGACAAAAATAGGCTTCGGGTGACTGCGAGTGGTAGAGGCCACCGTCAATACCACCGCCATAAGGCGCGCGAATCGTCAGCCCGCCACAGTTAAATTGATCGCCACTGCGATAGCGGAATTTGGCGGCTTCATTAACAATCTGATCGAAGGCGGGAAAGATATAGTCAGCAAATTGAATCTCTGCCACTGCCAGCGAGCCCTGTGCGGCCAGGCCGATCGCGAACCCGGCTATACCCTGCTCAGTTAAGGGTGTATTAAAGCAGCGCAGTGAACTGTGCTTTTCCTGCAAATGGCTGGTGGCTCTAAACACACCGCCAAATTTACCGACATCTTCTCCCAGACAGACAACCCGCGGATCAACTGTCATGGCGGTATCCAGAGCGCTGTTGACTGCTTGCAGCAGATTCATGCGTTTGGTGGCGGGCGCTGCGGTGGCGGCTTTGGAGAGAGTTTGCTGATTCATTTCGCCCCCTCCCTTGACTGTTTGTCGGCGGGATAATCATTGGGGTATTTAGCAATATGTTTTTCCAGTGCCTGCAGCTGCTCGCGCAGATGCGCCGGTGGGGTTTGATAAACATCATTGATCAGCTCTTGTAACACCGGCTTGGCACGCTTTTCGGCTAGTTTGAGCTGTTCGAGAATCTCCTTGCGAAACCCTTCCTGCAGAGCGACATCACGCTCTTCATCCCACCAGCCCTGCTTCAAGAGCCAGTTTTTCATTCGACTAATGGGATCTTTTTCCCGCCATTGCTGCTCTTCATCACGGCTGCGGTAGCCGCTTGGATCATCTGAGGTCGAGTGGGCGCCAAGTCGGTAACTCATGGTTTCGATCAATACTGGCTGTTGCTCTTCGACGGCTATTTTTCGCGCAGCGACTGCGGCGCTGTAGACCGCGAGAATATCGTTGCCATCGACACGAATAGTTTTAATGCCATAACCGACACCACGCGAGGCGATACCGTCTCCGGCGTATTGTTCGGCGGCGGGTGTAGAGATCGCATAACCATTGTTGCGGGCGACAAATACCACTGGGCATTTGAGCACTGCTGCCATATTTAAACCGGCGTGAAAATCCCCTTCTGAGGCGGCTCCTTCGCCGAAATAACACAGTGTGCAGGCGCTATTTCCTGCCAGTTTCTGGCCATAGGCATAGCCCGATGCCTGTGGAATCTGTGTCGCCAATGGCGAGCTGATGGTCATAAAGTGTAGATCGCGACTGCCGTAGTGAACCGGCATTTGGCGGCCTTTGCCAAGATCTTCAGCATTGCTAAAGAGCTGATTCATAAACTGCTCGGTGGTAAAACCGCGAAAGCGTATCGCCAACTGCTCGCGATACTGCCCCATTACCATATCGTCGTGCTTAAATGCCGCAATAGTCCCGGCGACGGAGGCTTCTTCGCCAGTGCAGGTGATATAAAAACTCAGCCGCCCCTGGCGCTGTGCACCGACCATGCGCTCATCGAGAAGACGAGTGTAGACCATATCGGTATAGATTTTTTTTGCCAACTCAGTGGACATCGGCGCAGCGGCGGCGCCGGCGACCATTTCGCCATCGGCCTGAAGTTGTGTCAGCGTGGGAATGGTTAAAGAGGCTCCGTCCAAAAAGACTGGGGTAGTCATTCGCAGGGACTGTTTAGCATTTCGCTCGGGCCGCACTACATTCTGTGGGGGTTTTTTAACTGCCATATAACACCTCAAACCGTTGCGCTATCAGTCAGACACTTTGGCTTAATCTCAGCGTCTAAAAAGCGACCTTTTAAGTCTTATTTATAGCTGTAAAATTAGCATGAGGAGCGCTAGAGAATCCTGCCAAAGTATTGGTTTGGCGCCCCTCGCCAAGACATTTAATTGCGTAAAAATACATCAAATTAGTGATTTATTGTGCTTATTTGCCTACATTAATAAAACATACCAAACATTTTCAAAGCTATGGCATTATCTGATCTAAAGGTTTCGCTCGATTAAGCCTTTAAATGAACCTAAAACATATCAGTAACGGCTAAAAAGCAGACGTTTTATGACTGACTACAAACTCGACAATATTGACTGGAAGATATTGGATATTCTGCAATCAGATGCCAGCATTTCTAACTTGGAACTCTCTGAGCGGGTATTTCTATCTCCCTCACCCTGCTCCAGACGAGTAAAAAACCTGGAAACTCTCGGTTATATCTCGCGGCGGGTCACACTAATTGACCCGCGAAAAGTCGGTCTGCCTGTTACGGTTTTTGTCCAAGTAACCATGCATCATCAGGTGAAAAAGGACCTCGACCACTTTGCTCAGCAGGTGCTCGACTGGCCGCAAGTAATGGAGTGCTATCTGATGACCGGCGATTTTGATTATCTGATTCGTGTGGTGACACCAGATCTATTTGCCTATCAAGAATTTCTTGACCAGCTAACCCAAGTCAGTGGTGTCGATCATGTTAAGAGTAGCTTCTCGCTCAAGCCGATTTGCTATAAAACAGAGCTGCCGCTGGGACATTTAATTTAAGCTAAACTAAACTGCCTAAAGGAGTCGCTGCCAAGCCCGATTGTCCGATACTTTTAGGATCAGTAAAGCGCTCCTCAGCGACCCGATCAGCTATCACAAAGGTCGGTATATTTTCATTATCGCTGCGCACAAATATTTCTCTCAACGTGGCCGCAATGCCCTCAACCTTAGTGTTTAAATCGTCGGCATAGTTGTCTGCACCATA
>JGI20156J14371_10001884_pt1 | contig 16979 bp, 15 predicted proteins | sample COG_06_FD_14371 | JGI IMG/M metagenome (IMG submission 14371)
GTTCTGCCACCAGCCACAACCAGAGCCATAACCAGAGCAAGAGCCAATGTCAAAAGCGTTTAATGCCTGCCCACTGTTCGATGCCCACAAAAGTTTTGTGCGTCAGCCGATGGCAATGAAGATGCTCGATGACTACCCAGACTCAAAACGGTTTTTGGACAACATTAGCAAACAGATTCCCGACGCACGCGAAGACTTTCTCTACACGCAATCATTTTTAAAAAGTTACAGCCGTAAAAGCGAAGCCACCTATCGCGGTTACCGCAATGAAGTTGAGCGCCTGTTGCTCTGGGCCTGGACCGTCGTTGGTAAAAGCGTTATTCAGCTCAAGCGCCCGGATCTTGAGGGCTATTTCGATTTTGTCCACAATCCACCAGCAGCCTGGGTTGGTGACTCAGTGCAGGATCGCTTTAAAATAATCGGCGGAGAGTGCCGTCAAAATAAAAATTGGCGGCCATTTGCCGGCAAACTCGCCAAGGAAGACCGCAAACAAGCCATGGTGGAGGGCGCTGATATCAAAGTGTCGAGAGACGGGCACACGCTGAGTCACGAGGCCATGAAGATCTGCTATTCAGCGGTATCCGCTTTTTATGACTATTTAACCGATGAGGGCTATGCCTTCGGCAACCCTATTCCGGCCATTCGCAAACAGTCGCCCTACTTGATTAAAGGCACCACACAAAAAAATATTAAGCGGCTGTCTGATCTGCAATGGGACTTTGTCCTCGAATGCGCCGAAAAAGCGGCCGATAAAGACCCGCTACACGAGCGCACATTATTTGTTATTGCGACCCTAAAAACCCTCTATTTAAGGGTATCTGAGCTGTCCGACAGGACTAACTGGCAGCCCGTATGGAAGCATTACTGGCAGGACACTGACGGTAACAACTGGCTGAAAGTACTGGGTAAGGGCAACAAATTGCGCGACGTATCAGTGCCGAGCGCCCTTTTGCCCTACATTGACCGCTACCAGCGCTATCGCACCTCGCTGAGCTCATCATTTGGTATTAACTCTGCAATGGTCGCAAAAAACCGCGGCTCAGGCGGCATGACGTCGCGGCAACTGCGGCGCATTGTTCAACAGGCCTTTGATCTCGCTTACGATCAGATGGTTGCGGAAGGATTCGGCAGAGAAGCCAAGGCCTTGCGTGAAGCCACGACACACTGGTTACGTCATACTGGCGCCTCACAGGATATTGCCACCAGGCCGTTAAAACATATGTCCGATGATCTCGGCCATGCGAGCATGGGAACCACTGACCAAGTGTATATACAGTCGGATATGAAAGAGCGCGCCAAGTCCGGAAAAGGACGCGACGTTTAAATATTTATCAAGTAGTTACACAATTATATTAAAGTGATTTATAACAATAAAAAAACGCCAAGACGATAAACCCTAAAGGAGAACAAAGCCCGTGACGATCAAAATTGGCCTATTGCGCGCAGACGATGTCGCCCCGGATCTAGCTAAGATCTACGGTGAATACCCGCAGATGATCAAACAACTGGTACTTGCCGCCAATCAGGCCAGGGGCGCTCAAGCAGAAACACTGGAATTCAGCACCTATGCCGTCAATCGAGAGCAATACCCCGCCGATATCAATGAAGTCGACGCCTACATCATTAGCGGCAGCAAAAGCAGTGTTTATGACCCAGAACCCTGGATCAAAAAGCTCCACAACTTTGTCGAGACTTTACATAACCGTCAAAAGAAAACCGTTGGTATCTGTTTTGGCCACCAGATCATTGCCTCGGCACTTGGCGGTAAAACCGAAAAAGCCGCTGCCGGATGGGGGTTGGGCGTCAAGCCGACGATTCTCAATAGCGCCGCCAAAGAGGCCGGCTTAACCGGGGCGAGCATCAACCTGCTTTACAGTCATCAAGACCAGGTTACCGTCCCCGCCCCTGGCAGCACCCTGCTCGCCTCAACCGATATCTGCCCAGTAGCGATGATCTCAATTGGCGAGCATATTCTTACCTTTCAAGGACATCCTGAGTTCTCGCACAGCTATGCCAAAGCACTCTACACGTTACGTGAAAAGAACTATCCACCAGAGGTATACCAAAACGCCATGACCTCACTGCAAGAGCAAGAGCATGGCGCGTTGGTGGCAAGCTGGATTATTGACTTTATATCGAGCTAGGCTCTTTAACGAGCCCGGCTCCTTATCGAGCCCGGCTCAAGCCAAAGGCCCGTTATACATTGAGCAGCAGGAACTCGCGCTCCCAAGAGGAAATGACCCGATTAAACTCTTCGAACTCAACTAGCTTGATAGAGGTATAGAGCTGAATAAACTCCTTGCCAAAGATTTCGATAATATCGCTGTCTTCCTGCAGGCCGCGCAGCGCCTCTTCCAGCGTACGCGGTAGCGCCAGCTCCTCCTCATAGGCATTACCATGGAAGGGCTCGGAGGCTTTGAGCCCTTTCTTTAGCCCAGATAACCACAGGCCAGCGTCGCAGCAATTGACAGGTACGGATTAACATCAGCCCCCGGAAAGCGATTTTCAATCCGGTAGTCTTTCGGCGGCGCATCGGGAACCCGCAAGCCAGTGGTACGATTATCAAAGCCCCAGTGAAGATTAATCGGCGCAGCTACCTCACGGGTAAAGCGCCGATAAGAGTTAACGTTGGGGGCAAAGAAGCTCATCACAAAGGGCGTGTAGGTCTGCAATCCACCCAGATAAGAATAGAACGCCTCGCTGTACTGTCCATCCGCAGTAGCAAAGATATTTGAACCATCTTTCTCCGACAAAACACTCTGATGAATATGTTTTGCCGAGCCCGGCTCTGAGGCCATCGGCTTAGCCATAAAGGTCGCATAGATATCATGCTTGAGCGCAGCCTCGCGCACCATACGCTTAAAAGTAAACACCTGATCGGCGAGATTAAGCGGGTCACCATGGATAAAATTAACCTCGAGCTGAGCAGCACCCGACTCATGGATCAAGGTATCCAAATCGAGCCCCATGGCATCGCCATAGCTATACATAGTCTCGACAAATGGCTCAAACTCGTTGGCCGCATCAATACTGTAGGACTGGCGTGCCGTCTCGGGTCGCCCTGAACGCCCTATTGGCGGCTTCAACGCAGAATCTGGATCGAGGTTTTTCTCAATCAGATAAAACTCTACCTCTGGCGCGATAACCGGCTTTAAGCCCTCGGCCTTATAGAGGTCGAGGATACGCTTGAGCACGTTGCGCGATGAGAACGGGTGCGGCTTGCCATCCTTGGTATAACAGTCGTGAATAATCTGCCCAGTAGCTTCATTGGCCCAGGGTACCAGACGCATGGTGCTCGGGTCTGGCTCCAGTAACATATCGCCATCCACCGTACCGAGCAGATCCCAGAAATCGTCTGAGTATTCTCCGGTAACCGTCTGCGCAAGAATGCCCTCAGGCAAGCGACTGTCCTCTTTAACGAATTTACTGGCCGGAATAAATTTCCCTCGAGCATTACCGGTAATGTCTGGCACCAGGCATTCGACTTCGGTGATGTTGTTTTCTTTTAGCCAATTTTCAATGGCTTCTTCGGACTGCATAAGCACCTATCCACAGGTTGTATANAAGTNTGAGATTTATTNNTTTTTTTGAACAATCATTCAATTAATGTTGAATTATTATTCGAAAAGACGATAATGTCAATTCTTAATGCGATCAGATCNTATNCCGATGCCAACCGTAAGTACTTACTACGCAGACAGTGCCGACAAACAGTTAGNTTACCCANCCTTGCTCGGCGACCAGCNCGCCGATATCTGCATCATCGGCGCTGGCTATACGGGCTTATCGTCGGCCCTGCATCTCGCTGAGCGGGGTTATTCGGTGGTCGTAATCGAAGCTGAAACAGTGGGTTTTGGGGCCTCTGGACGCAATGGCGGCCATGTCGGTATCGGCCAGCGCAAGGACCAGTACTACCTCGAAAAGCAATTTGGCAACGCGATCGCACGCGGTCTCTGGGATATGGGGTTAGAAGCGCTAGACACGGTTAAGCAGCTTATTGGGAAGCATCGAATCGACTGCGACCTCAAACAGGGCATTGTGCATCTGGCACACCGCCGCAAGTATTGCAGCGAGTTTGAGGCCGAAGTTGAACACCTTCGCGATAACTATCAATTTGACCAAATGGAATATATTGACGCAGACACCCTGCCCGGCTTTCTCGACAGCCAGGCCTATTACGGCGCGCAATGGGATAAAGCATCGATGCACCTGCACCCACTCAAGTACGCTCAGGGCTTGGCTAAAGCCGCGACAAAAGCCGGTGTCAGCATTTTTGAGCACTCGAAAGTACTCAGCTATAGCCAAGACAACTCCGTCGTCGTGCACACCGCCACAGGCACAGTGACGGCCAGCGAGCTGGTCCTCGCTTGTAATGGTTACATCGACAAGCTCGAACCGAAGATCAACGGCTATATCATGCCAATCAATAATTTTGTTATCGCCACGGAACCTCTGCCTGATGAGCTAGCGCACGCAGTCAGTGCCAAAGACACGGCCATGCAGGACAGTCGATTTGTGATCAACTACTGGAAGCTATCAGCCGACAAGCGCTTAATTTTTGGCGGTGGCGAGAACTATCGCCGCGGCTTTCCTGCCGACATAAAAGGCTTTGTGCGCAAGTATATGCTGCAGGTTTATCCGCAATTACACGACGTCAAGATTGACTATGGCTGGGGCGGCACACTGGCCATTACGCTCAATCGGCTGCCGCACTTTGGTCGCCTCGGCAACAATATCTGGCATATGCAGGGTTATTCCGGCCACGGCGTACCGACGGCGACCTTTGCCGGCAAACTAATTGCAGAGGCGATTAGCGGCAAACTCGAGCGCTTTGACCTAATCTCCAACCTACCCACTCGAAAATTCCCCGGCGGTACATTGCTTCGCTGGCCGGGAATGGTAGCCGGAATGCTCTATTTCGCGCTGCGCGACAGGATTTAACCATGACCAATACACGTGCACTCGCCCCTCGCAATACCCCAGTACAAAAACGCGCGCTGGAACGCCGCGCCAAGATACTGGAAGTCACGGCGGAACTGCTTGAGGAGGTCGGCCAAGATGACTTAACAACCATTCTTGTGGCCAAGCGTGCGGAGATCTCTGTGGGCACCCTATACCACTATTTTCCCAACAAATACGCGATTCTCTATGCTTTGGCTGAGCAATGGCTTGGCGAGATTGATATCGCACTGCAGGAGCTCGAGGCTGAGCGCGTCGAGGCACTGAGTTTAAAGAAATTTGTCGACAAAGCGGTGGAGCGAATGCTGCTGACTTATATCAATCAACGTGGCCTGCTGCCGCTGGTTCAGGCGATGTTTGGTGTGCCGGAACTAAAAGATTTGGATACCGCTCACGACGAGCTGATCATCAGCGCCATGGCGCGGATGTTTTCACGCCTCGAGGTGGCGGAGCGCCCTGCCGAGCTCTCGCGTCTCGGTCGCGCGTTTCTCGAAGTCACCCATGCCCTGCTATTGGTTGTGGTCAATCAAAATAAGGCTGATGGCCTGAAAACGCTTAATGATCTCAAGTACGTGAGCCTGTGCTTGCTAGAGCGCGCAAAGAGCCAGTTCTAATCTATATATCACATTAACTAAACTCTTTAACCAATTGATATAAAAAGATTATCTGTAGAAAAATCTACCGAGCCTTTTCTCTCATGGTGACAAACTCTTCCGCGGCAGACGGATGAATCCCCACGGTGGCATCAAAGTGTGCCTTGGTCGCGCCAGCTTTTAACGCAATACCCAAGCCTTGGATAATCTCTGCCGCATGCTCACCAACCATATGGCAACCCAACACTCGATCTGTCGCAGTGTCGACCACCAGCTTCATGGTAATTCGCTCGGCGCCGCCACCCAAGGTCTGCAGCATCGGCCTAAAATCTGACAGATAAACGGCTATATCAGCATATTCAGCGCGCGCCTGCTCTTCGCTGAGCCCCACAGTACCCAATTCAGGCTGACAGAATACCGCGGTTGGTATATCGGCATAATCAATCGTCGCGCGCCCGTCGCCGAATAGATGATCAACCAGCACCATCGCTTCTTGAATCGCCACCGGCGTCAATTGCACACGGTCAATCACATCGCCGAGGGCATAGATACTCGAGTCGGCGGTGGCAAAGTTGTCATCAACCACAATCGAACCATTGGGGCGCAGGACAGCGCCAGTGCTCTCCAGTCCCAATCCAGCGGTATTCGCCTGACGGCCGGTGGCATAGAGCGCCAACCCGGCTTCCAGCGCAGTGTTGTTGTCCAGCACCACCGACAGACCACTGTCAGTTTTGATAATTTCATTAATCTGTGTATTCAGGTGCATATGCACCCCTTTGGCCGCCATGCCCTCTGTGACCTTATCGCTCATCTCACGGTCAAAGGATTTCAGCAAATTGGGCCCNCGATAAACCAAGTGAGTGTCGACACCGAGACCATTTAAGATNCCGGCAAATTCCACAGCAATGTAACCACCACCCACTACCACCGCGCTGTTCGGCAAATCATCGAGAAAGAACATCTCATTGGAGCTAATGGCCAGCTCACTGCCGGGGAACTCTGGAATATAGGGCCAGCCGCCAGTGGCAATCAATATCGTCTTGGCGCTGTAACCTTTGCCATTGACCTCAACCTGATGCGGCGCTGTNACGGTAGCGCGGCCATCAAACAAGTCTGCCCCACTGTTGTTGATCAACGTATTATAAATACCGTTAAGGCGCTCAATCTCAGCGGTTTTATTATCGCGCAAGGTCGCCCAGTTNAGCGTAGGCGCTTCCGCAAGCGACCAGCCAAANCCTTTNCTGGCGTGAAATAATTCCGGAAACTGAGAGGCATAGACAAACAGNTTCTTCGGCACNCAGCCGACATTGACGCAGGTGCCNCCNAGATAGCGCTCNTCTGCNACAGCNACNTTTTTGCCTTTCGACGCNGCCATGCGAGCCGCGCGCACACCGCCTGAGCCGGCACCAATTACAAACAGGTCATAATCAAATTCTGTGGTCATTCACTTTTCTCCGAAAGGTTAAACCAGGCCAGCTTGTCGTGAAGGCTGACGACATGGCCGACGATAATAAGGGTTGGTGCTTTAGCGCCCGCTTGGCGAACTATGTCGGGCAAACTGTCGAGATCACCAATAAACACCTGCTGACGATCGGTCGTGCCCTTTTCGATCAACGCCGCTGGTGTCTGCGCATCCAAACCATGCTGTTTAAGCTGCTCACAAATGGTCTCCATGCCATTGAGGCCCATATAAAACACTAGAGTTTGATTGGGCTGCACGAGCTCTGGCCAGTTGAGATCCATTTTGCCCGAGCGCAAGTGGCCGGCGATAAAACGTACTGATTGCGCATAATCCCGATGAGTGAGAGGAATACCCGCGTAACTGGCACAACCAGAGGCGGCAGTGATACCGGGCACCACCTGAAACGGAATACCGTGCTCAGCAAGGGTTTCGATCTCTTCACCGCCACGACCAAAGATAAACGGATCGCCGCCCTTAAGACGCACCACACGGTTACCTTCAAGGGCATAATCGACCAGCTTTTGATTGATATTGTCTTGGGTTACCGGATGATCGCCTGCGGTTTTGCCGACATAGATGCGCGTTGCGTCACGGCGCACCAGATTGAGCACCTCTTTTGACACCAGCCGATCGTAGAGCACAATATCCGCCTGCTGCATCAGTCGCAGCGCTTTAAAGGTCAACAGATCGGGGTCGCCGGGACCACCGCCGACTAGATAGACCTCACCGGTTTTAAACTCATCAGTCGACTCAAGTTTGTGCGCTAACAGGCGCTCAGCTTCATCGAGATTATTGGCATAAGCCTGCTCCGCAATAGGCCCATAAAATACCTCTTCCCAGAACGCTTTGCGATCAGCACCATTGGCAAACTTAGCTTTTACCCGTTCGCGAAAACTGCCCGCTAATGAACCCAGCTTACTCATCCCGGCGGGCAGCAAAGCTTCAAACTTGGTGCGCAACAAACGCACTAAAACCGGCGCATCGCCGCCACTGGAAATGGCAATCTGTATCGGCGAGCGATCGACAATCGAGGGAAAAATCACTGTGGAAAATCCAGGGTCATCGACCACATTGGAAAGAATATTAGCTGCTTGAGCATGCTCAGAGACAAGACGGTTGAGATCGCGATCGTTGGTCGCCGCAATCACCATCACGATATTGGCAATATCGAGCATATGCTGATGCTCATAGCCGGCGGTTATTAGGTGCAACCCGTTACAGCCATGTTCCTTGTCACGCGCAGCCATCTCTAATAAATCAGGGCAGAAATCTTTCGCGACAATGGTAATAATCGCGCTGGCTTCCTGCACCAACCGCACTTTGCGCAAGGCGATCTCACCACCGCCGATCACTAAGATATTGCGGCCTTTGAGGTTGTGAAAGAGTGGCAGGTAATCCATGGTTTCTCTGCTTGTTTTTTTAAGGACCCTTCGGCTGCGCTGAGGATGACACAGTTAGGTGCCATCCCGACCCGCTAAAACGCTGACATTAACGAATCTCAGTCATGCCATTCATCAATGGCTGCAACACCTCAGGAATAGCAATTGAGCCATCAGCCTGCTGATAATTCTCCATCACCGCCAGCAACGTACGCCCTACTGCTAAACCAGAACCGTTCAGCGTATGCAGCAGCTCGGGCTTGCCCTCGGCATTTCTAAAGCGCGCTTTCATACGGCGTGCCTGGAAGTCAGCAAAATGACTGCACGATGAAATCTCGCGATACTTTTCCTGCGACGGCAACCACACTTCAATATCGTAGGTTTTTGCTGCCGAGAAGCCGAGGTCGCCACCACAGAGCACCACGGTGCGATACGGCAACTCAAGTTTTTGCAGAATCGCTTCAGCATGGCCAACCAATGTTTCCAAGCTATCCCACGACTCATCGGGATGGACAAACTGCACCATCTCGACTTTCTCAAACTGATGCTGGCGAATCATGCCGCGGGTGTCGCGACCGTAGCTGCCGGCTTCACTTCTAAAACAGGGTGTGTGCGAAACAAACTTAATCGGCAGAGTATCGACGATTTCGTCGCGATAAATATTAGTGATCGGCACTTCGGCGGTGGGGATCAAATAAAACTCGCGCTCGTCGTCGAGCTTAAACAAATCCGCTTCAAACTTCGGCAACTGGCCAGTGCCAAACAGTGACTCACGATTAACGATATAAGGCACATAGACTTCCTCATAACCGTGCTCGTTAATATGCGTGTTGAGCATAAACTGGGTCAGCGCTCGGTGCAGACTGGCTAAACCACCACGCATCTGAGAAAAACGCGAACCAGTAATTTTGGCCGCCACATCAAAGTCGAGACCATTCAGCGCAGCGCCGAGATCTACATGATCCTTGACTTCAAACTCAAACTGCCGCGGTGCGCCCCAGCGCCGCACCTCGACATTATCGTCTTCGCTCTTGCCCGCAGGCACCGAGCTGTGAGGAATATTGGGGATCTCTTGCAGCAGACTATCAAGTTGCGCCTGCACCTCAGCCAGCGCCGCATCGGCAGCCGCTGAGTCATTTTTAATCTGCTCACCCTTGGCCTTTAACGGCTCAATGTCTTCGCCTTTGGCCTTCGCTTCACCGATCAATTTGCCCATCGACTTGGAATAGGTATTGCGCTCTTGCTGCAAACTCTCTGCGGCCAACTGCAGTGCTTTGCGCTGCGCTTCGAGCGCCATAAAAGCCTCGCAGTCGAGGGTATAGCCCTTGATATTCAGGCTCTCGGCAACGGCATTTAAATCCGAACGTAACAGCTTCGGGTCAAGCATGATGGTGTCCTTAAATAAAAAATAAAATTAAACCCTAGAACAAGCGCGCCAACCAGATTGAACTGCTAATCGCGAGCAGACATAAAATGACCGTCGCCAGCACATAGAGCAGCGCCAGAAAAAGGTGGCCATTTTGCCACAAACCGAGGGCATCAAGCGAGAAGGTTGAGAAGGTTGTAAAGGCGCCGAGAAATCCGATCATCCATAGACTGCGCATCTCTACCGGTAATGCCGCGCGCTCAACAATCACCACAAACAATATGCCCATCACAAAACTTCCCAGCACATTGACCGTCAACGTGGCATAGGGGAACTTATGGCTCGATACCTCAAACACCCAAGCGCTGACTGCGTAGCGAGCCATAGCCCCCAGAGCACCGCCCGTCGCAACCGCAATCCAGTTCATCACCGAGTTCCCTTTTGTTTCGCATCGAGACTGCGCAGATAGGTCAGCTTCTCAGCGATTTTCTTTTCCAGACCACGATCGGTGGGCTGGTAATAATGCTTACCCTCAAGCTCATCAGGTAAATAGCGCTCGCCAGGCGCATAACCACCCTCTTCATCGTGGGCATAGCGATAGTCTTTGCCGTAATCCAGATCTTTCATCAAGCTGGTTGCCGCATTGCGTAAATGCATCGGCACCTCATAACTGGGCAACGAGCGCACATCCGCCATGGTCGCCTTAAAGGCGCTGTACACCGCATTGCTTTTCGCCGCCACTGCCAGATAAACCACCGCCTGTGCCAGTGCCAGCTCACCTTCAGGACTGCCGAGCCGCTCCTGCACATCCCAGGCATTCATGGCCAGTTCTAAAGCCCGCGGATCGGCATTGCCAATATCTTCACTGGCCATACGCACCAAGCGGCGAGCGATATAAATGGGGTCGCAACCACCATCCAGCATACGGCACAGCCAATAGAGTGCGGCATCCGGCGATGACCCGCGCACGGACTTGTGTAGCGCAGAGATCTGATCATAAAAATACTCACCACCCTTATCAAAGCGACGGGTGTCTCCAACCAATACCTGCTCCAGCACCGCTCGATCAATGGTCGCACTTTCTCCACTCTCGCTGGCCAAATCATTGGCAATCTCAAGTAGATTAAGCGCCCGTCGTGCATCACCATCGGCAGCACTGGCCAACAGCTCCAACGCCTCATCGTCCAACTGCAACTGACGCTCACCGAGGCCAGACTGCTGATCGGCCAAGGCCTGGCGAATGACGATTTTGATCTGTTCGTTATCGAGGCTTTTCAGCACGTAGACGCGGCAGCGTGATAACAATGCATTGTTTAACTCAAACGAGGGATTCTCAGTGGTAGCGCCGATAAAGACTACCGTGCCATCTTCCACAAAAGGCAGAAAGGCATCCTGCTGTGACTTGTTAAATCGGTGTACCTCGTCGACAAACAGAATCGTCTTGCGGCCGCGCAGATCACGCTGCTCAGTAGCCTTGGCTATCGCAGCGCGAATCTCTTTCACTCCAGACAGCACCGCAGAAATGCTTTCAAAGTGCGCATCTGCCGAGGCGGCAATAATCTTTGCCAGTGTCGTTTTGCCCACTCCGGGCGGCCCCCAAAAGATCATTGAGTGCAACGCCCCGCCATCAATCGCCTCACGCAGCGGCTTGCCCAGCCCAATCAAATGTTCTTGGCCATAGAAACCATCGAGAGTCGCTGGGCGCATACGTGCAGCCAGAGGCCTATAAACAGTTTGGCTGAACAGATCAGTTGGCATTATTGATAACATCGACCCCGTCGGGGATCTGAAACACAAACTGATCCCCTGACAGCTCAGGATTGAGCTCAAGCTGGGTAAAGTGAATCGTAGTGGTCTGACCGAGACTATCAGTCAGCGCCAGAGAAGCCGGCTTACCTGCATTAAAGGCAATGGTCATGCTATCAAACAGACTACCGCCCTGCTCCGGCTTTAGCTCAAAGTGATCTTCAGCAACCTGAGTCACAAAGTAGGCATTGTCGAGCTCGTCGAGATCACCAGAAAACAATATCGCCGGCGTCGCGGCAATATCCTTATTAAATGGCTGAATAATCACCTGTTCAAGATCCGCGTCGTAGATCCACAGCGTCACGCCGTCAGCGATAATCTCCTGAGGCATCGGCGTCTCAACCACCCAGCGCAAACGATTCGGCTGTGACACCTGAAACAGCCCTTCTGAGGTCTGCAGTTCAAAGCCATCCCCGTCGGTGATTTGCTGTTCAAAGCGTGCCGACAAGCTAGTGATAGGCTGCAATAGGTCGCGCAGCTGTTGGATATCGTCGGCGGTGCCGCCGGACCAGGCATTGGCTGCAATCGACAGCGTGAACAGAAGAGTAATGTTGTGGAGCGAACGCATCATCGGTTTTGTCGCTTGGTTGGCTAATAAATACAGTAAGAGTGTTTGAATTCTACAGGGTTTAGCCCGATGGGTGAAAGCGACCAAACGAAAAAAGCCCAGCGAAGTGCCGGGCTTTTGATGCAATGATTGATCCATACAACTTTGACAATATCAGTCACAAAGGCGGAAATCTCTAAATAATTAAAATGACTTGGTTAGCCCCACTGAAAAACCGGTTAACTCGATACCAACGGTATCAAAATAGTGCATATACTCAATGCTAGTGAAGAGGTCCCTTTTAACTTCAATATCTAACCCAGCGCCGTATGACACACCACCGAAGCCATCATGAACACTAACACTGTCGTCAATCCACTCAAGTGTTGCCTGGGTGTAACCGACAACTACATAGGGATATACCGTCTCAGCCAACTGGATACCGCCGCGCAGATACGCGCCATAAAACTCACGAATTTCAAGCTTGACGCCTGTATCTACGCCCTCAAACTCCACCACATCATCGCCAAGCCCTAGCCCCAGACGGACTTCGGCCGAGAAATTTTCCGTGTACTGCTTGCCAATTCGTCCATAGAGCGAGGTTAATGATGAATCAAAGATCAGCGGCGGTGTGCCGAGCGGCTCTAGAGCGACAGTCTCTTCAATATCGACAAACCCAAAACTTGCGGAAGCATAAGAATCGGCATAACAAGCTAGAGACAGGCCACTCAACACGGCAACCGTTATGATTGTTTTGATAACAGATTTGAACATTACAATTTCCTTATGGTAATGGTTTTGAAAGGCATGCTTAAACGCATAAAACACAGCCGATGCACAAAATCCTTTTCAGTGCTGCTTGCTAGTAAAACGCGCCTTATTAGGCGCTGATATACCCAGTTTTCGAAAAGTATAGACCAGCTTTCCCGAGGTGTAAGACAGAATATGTTAGCCTAGATAATAGCTGTGTCAGCAAGTCTCCTTGCGAAGCACCTTCCAGTTTTCATAGTGATCGACTATATCCATTACGGCATATTTATCAACACACTCGCGCGACACTTTGACACCCACCAGATGTTCAGCCTTATCGCACAGATACTTATAAATTCCGGCTGTGATTGTGCTGCTTACCTGTAAATCCCAATCCTCCACAGCCCCACACAGTTCGGCACGAATGGCCAAGTAGGTGTTCTGCAACCAAGAATCGTCCAAGATATCCGCCGCAGAATTCGCTGCACTATCAAGAGTCAATTGGCTTGGCCAGAGACTAATTGCTAGATCAAAATAACGAGAGAATTCCTCTTCTCCGATAACTGTATCCATACGGTCTTGCTCCTATTTTCCTATGTGCTTGTCCAAAAAATCCTCAAGAGCCTTAAATTTCGTCAGCTCATTTTTCTCATTGGTTCTGTCATGCTCCCCGTCGGGTAACTCAGTACATTAGGGTCACACTGGACCTAATTCTTTTCATGCCATTCTGACGCTGATTTTTTACGATAGCTTTGCGCTCAATCAAATTGAAAAATCCCACGATAACCCTTACGCCAACCTAAACCATCAGTAGACAACCACACATCATTTTGCCTATTATGCCGACTTTCCTTGGCAGCAAAATACCCCCCGATGAGCACTAAATTATTGTTGTAATTAACCACTTGGTGCCCAAAACGTTCGGAAAATTCTGCGCTAGATGTATTCTCAGTCCAAGTTACACCATCAATTGATGACCAAATATCATTGTTAGCTGTTGTGAAATCATCAAAACCCCCAATGACCCAAAGTTTGTCTTGGAAGGAAACTGATTGGTGGAAATACCGCTCTGGAAAATCGGCAGCACTAGTTACCTCTACCCACGTAATGCCGTCGACAGAGGACCAAACATCGTTGGTTCGACCACCAGTAGAACCGCTATTAAACGCTCCCAGTCTGTGCTGCTCTACACCGCCAATTAGCCATAACTTATCGCGATGAACCACCACCTGGTGCAACAAACGTTTCGAGAAGGGAGCACTAGGATTTCTTTCGGTCCAAGTTACGCCGTCACTGGATGACCAAATATCATTTTTATACCCCTCATCAGAACCTCCAATGAGCCATAATTGATTTCTATAGACAGCTACTTCGTGGCCGCTACGTGGGGAAAATTCGGCATTAGAAGTCTCCTCAGTCCAGCTCACCCCATTAATTGAAGACCAGATATCATTTCTATCACCTATACCGGTGTCATCGGAACCCCCAATCACCCAAAGGCGATTATTATAAACGGCGAGTTGATGCCCGACACGAGGAGAGAACGCTGCAGTATCCGTTTCCACTTTCCAGTTGATACCGTCACTCGATGACAAGACGTCGTTACTATACTCGTCGTCGCGGCCTCCGATAATCCACAGTTGACCGTTAAAAACAATTGCGCGGTGATAATCTCGTGGTGAAAAAGCTGGACTATTAGAACGCTTAGCCCAAGAAATTCCGTCAGATGAAGACCAAACATCATTCTTAAAAGAATAACCCGAGCTACTTCCAGCAATTATCCAAAGTTGATTCTTAAACGAAGAAATTTGATGGACATATCGCCCCGGAAATTCTGCATTACCCGTAACTTGAACCCAGTCAAATCCATTCGTGGAAGACCAAACATCGTTCCGAAAGCCATTAATAGAGTCGTCAAGTCCCCCAATCAAAAAAATCTGGCCGTCAAAGACCGTTACTCGGACCCCACTTCGAGATCCGAATGGTGCATTAGCCAAACTCTGGATCCAGTCTATTCCATTTATTGAAGACCAAACATCGCTTTTACGTCCGCCCGAATCCCGGCCGCCGATTAGCCATAGTTCGTTTTGATACACAACGACTTGATGTTCCGAGCGTGCAGTAAATGCAGCGCTAGCAGTTTCCTGCGTCCAACTAATTCCATCAGATGATGACCAGGTGTCATTATTGAGCTCAGAGCTAAATCCACCCCCGCCAATCACCCAGAGTTTATTATCAAAAGTTACTAGCTGATGGTTATAACGTTTAGAGAACGCCGCATTTGAGGTTTGCTCGGTCCAAGTAACTCCATCCAGTGATGACCAGACATCATTGTAGTAACCTATTCCACTACCTCCAACCAGCCAAAGCTTGTTGTCATAAACAGTCAGTTGGTGCCCGAAACGTTCAGTGAATATAGCACCTCCATCAGAGTTAACCGGAGTGTTTTTTACCCAATTTACACCATCTTGAGAGGACCAAACATCATTGTTACGATCACCGTCATAACCACCGATTACCCATAACTGGTTATTAAATGCAGTCACCTGATGATCTACCCGCTCAGAAAATATATTTGTACTTATAGATACTAAGGACGTCTTTTCTTCATGTTTAAGTGCGTAGTAACCAGTGCGATTGAGTGTTGCAGCGGTGTCGATGACTGAGGTGCTTGTCAAAAAATCAAGTTGTCCATCGGTACAAGCCGTGTAGCTATCAAGATCGCAATCAAGCTCGCTACTCCGATAAAATTCAAGTCCGCTTGCTGCAGCGGGAAAATTAACTAATGTGTTATTGGCACCAATCCATGCGGTGAAGTCCACATTAACATTGACAACATATGAAGCTTCTGCCGCAAGAAATTGACTATCAGCCTTTATAGCGGCTGTAATGGTTACTGTTCCAGGGGCAAGCAATGTTAGGGCTCCAGTGTTACCCACTGTAGCAACCGATGAATCACTAGAATTATAAGTAACTTCCCCATTACCCTCGCCAGTGGCGACATTAATAAAAGCCTGGCCTAAAGATAATTCAACCGGCCCTTCCAGCGAGAATCTGATAGTTTGGTTAGTAGGGCCAGTCGTCGAAGACTTTGACTCACCACCTCCCCCGCCACCACAAGAGGCAACAAATAAAATGGCGAGGAAAATGAATATTTCTTTACACATTACGTCGTCCTTAAACACTTATAGATTTCCATATAATGACTTTTTTTGTAGATTACAAATTCATAATAAATCAGCGAATAATCAATTAGATTTAAACTTGAAAGGGAGAAAAAAGGCTTTCATCTTGTATAATGAAATTACATCTTTGTAAATAACTCATCCCTGTTAACCAATAAAATCAATCGATCCAGTTCCTATTGATTTTCTTCCTTTAATTATTATCTTCACAAAAGTGTAGACAATAAATCGTTATTTTTCGCCATGCTTGGCTAGACAAAAATCTATCACAACTTTTATAGTGTCCGTAAAATTAGGGTAGAACCCGGCTCCTGAAAAATTGGTGAGGATTGATAAATCACTTCCGTGTGATTCACCCTTCGGGCAAGCCCAAACCTGTTCCAAACAGGCTTGTCGAGCACGGAGATTATGTACAGAACGTACTGTATGCCCGTTGTGCAGGAGCAACAACCAGTGACGCCGCCAAAGTGACTAAATCGCCTGGAGCGATTTAGCGTGTAACCCCGCAGGGGTCAGTCTCAGGGATGAGACGAACAATATATACATTTGTTGACAGGTTACCTAAGTCGGAAGGCGGTAGGGTTTAATACCGAGTTTTTTTCGGAGGCGTTCAGTGCTTAAGTGCTTGGCCACATCGAGGGGTTCGCAGTGTTCACCGCTACTGGGGTTCTCGATGGGACCAATGGCCTTGGCCACTTTGAGCGCGGCAGCATTTAAGGTGGCATTGCGTTTACCGATGCCCATCAGGGCCACGCCCATTGGCATGTGGACCGGAGGCTTTTCCTTTAAATAGGATTTTTTGATGCGAGCAATATGCGATAAAAAATGTGCGTTTTCGGGCGCCTTTTTACTTGTAAACTTAGACACTTCGTACAGCAAGCCGTAACCACAGCAACGACGCTCCAAGCCTTTGCTGTTAATCCAATCGTCCG
>JGI20156J14371_10001891_pt1 | contig 16957 bp, 15 predicted proteins | sample COG_06_FD_14371 | JGI IMG/M metagenome (IMG submission 14371)
ACAAAAAAGTTTTTCAGATTTGCACTTTTGGACATTTTTAAAAATGTCCAATTTTCATTTTCTCAGAAAAGTTTTTTCTTGCAAAAACACACTTTTTCACTTCAAAGCATTATGCAGCTAATCACTATTTTCAATTCCCCATTTGACTGCACAACTTTTTTTATAGTTTTGTTCAAAATCAATTTAGGGGTTTTTTTTGTAAACAAACCATATACTATTTTGTTTACAAATGATTACAGAAATTACCCCTAAAATACCCGCGACTTTTGAATGTGAAAAATGCGCTTTCATCTCCAGCAACAAAAAAGACTACGCTAGACATTTAACCACTGCAAAGCATAAAAAGTTTACAGAGTTTACAGAAATTACCCCGCACCTACCCACTCTCTTTGAATGCAATCTATGCGCCAAGCAATACAAATCTCGTATGGGATTGTGGAAACATCACCAAAAATGCTCTCTCTTACATAACCCGATTGAGGAATCCGTCAAAGAAACCAGTCAAAAACCTCCCATATTGTCTGATACAACCGTCTTTCTTGATTTATTAAAGCAAAATCAGGAATTCAAAGAGCTTATGATTGAACAATCGCGGCAAATGCAAGAAATGCACATCAATATACAAGAAAAACAAGAAGAAAACCAAGAATTACAGAAACAACTCATTCAAGCCGTGAAGGTCAATGGCTCCCATATAGAGAACCAGACCAATATCAACAACAATCATCAAAAATTCAATCTCAATTTCTTTTTGAATGAGCAATGTAAGGATGCTATCAATATGTCCGACTTTTTGGAGAACATGGAACTGGACATGGAAGACTTAACCGAAACAGGCCGTCTCGGTTATGTAGGAGGCATTTCACGCATTTTGGTCAACAAACTACAGGAATTGGATGTTTATAAACGACCCCTCCATTGCACCGATATGAAACGCGAGACATTGTATATCAAAGAAAACGACGAATGGGCCAAAGAAGACAATTCTAAGGACAAACTCAAGGAAATCGTGAATAAAGTCTCCAACAAAAACTGTAGAAACATCAAACAATGGACCGACCAACATCCCGAATACCAACTCTTTGACTCTTCCGAGAACATGGAATATATCAAATTATGTGGAGCCGTTCTTGGAGGACTCGGGGAAGAAGAAACTCGCCAATTCGGAGATAAAATCGTTAAAAACATATTCAAGGAAATCATGATCAATAAAATATAAAGTGCATGTTTTTTACAAAACAAAAAAGTTTTTCAGATTTGCACTTTTGGACATTTTTAAAAATGTCCAATTCTCATTTTCTCAGAAAAGTTTTTTCTTGCAAAAACACACTTTTTCAATTCAAAGCATTATGCAGCTAATCGTGTTTTACGGGTTTCATTTTGACTGCATACTTTTTTTTTATTCTTTTGTTCAAAACCAATTTGGGGTTTTTTTTGTTATCATAGTATAGGATAAAAATGATAACTGAAAAAACCCCAAATCATGCTACACGATTTGAATGTATATCCTGCGCTTTCATTTCCAGCAACAAAAAAGATTATAGTAAACATTTGAACACTGCAAAACATAAAAAAACTACAAATGGTAACTATTTCTCCCCAAAAAAACCCCTTACCTATCTATGCAATCATTGTCACAAAGAATTTAAATATCAATCCGGATTATCGAGACACAACAAACAATGTAAGCAAACTCACTCCGCGTCTGGCGAAATCACCAAAAACGATATTTTAGAATTGCTCAAACAAAACCAGGAATTCAAACAGTTATTAACTTCCCAGCAGCAAGAAATACAACACCTACACAAACAAATCATTGACTCGGTCAAACACACTGGTGACCACATACAGAACCAGACCAATATCAACAACAATCATCAGAAATTCAATCTCAATTTCTTTTTGAATGAGCAGTGTAAGGATGCAATCAACATGTCCGACTTTTTGGAGAACATCACATTAGACATGGAAGACTTAACTGAAACAGGCCGTCTCGGCTATGTAGGAGGCATTTCACGCATTTTGGTCAACAAACTACAAGAGTTGGATGTTTATAAACGACCCCTTCACTGCACCGATATGAAACGCGAGACATTGTATATCAAAGAAAACGACGAATGGGCCAAAGAAGACAATTCCAAGGACAAACTCAAGGAAATCGTGGACAAAGTCTCTAACAAAAACTGTAGAAACATCAAACAATGGACCGACCAACATCCGGAATACCAATTGTTTGACTCTTCCGAGAACATGGAATACATCAAACTGTGCGGAGCAGTTCTAGGAGGACTCGGTGAAGAAGAAACCCGCCAATTCCGCGAAAAAATCGTCAAAAATATCTTCAAGGAAATCATGATCAATAAATAAAATAGAAAATAAAATCTTTTTTTCCCTACTCCAGGTTCTCTTCTCTACAAAAAATACTATGATGTATACTCTAGCATCTTCTATTGTGCACTATAGCATCTTTACTTTATAGTATACTATCTTCAAATACCCACATTGAGAACCTTATCACTAAGAATTATAAATGAATCACATATGTATTTATTTATTATATCAAGAAATGAGTCACGAATCAAGAAATGAGTGACAAATCAAGAAATGAGTTACGAATCAATAACCCCATTACTCTCTTATAAGGACATGATAGAAACAGGATAGAAACATTTTGTATATACACTGTATACCTAACACGGATGATTGTGATAGAAAAAACCTCAGACAACGAGAACCAAACAATCCAAATCAAGAAATCCATTTCAACAACCAATATGGTTTCGCAATACCAAATCAAGAAAACTCCTTCTCTCGTCCGACAGGACATCTCATGGAAAATTCCCCAAAGATACTACTCTTCCTATATGGACCCCGTAAAGGCTTTTTTATATCACAACACAATTCAGAATTATACTACCAGATTGTATTGGCAACGCAAATCTAGACCAATACATTACGCATAAGTTCTCCGTTTTCGCGATAAAATTGAAGTTATTGTTATCATATTCTCTATCATAACAACAACCAATCAACCAATCAACCAATCAACCAATCAACCAATCAACCAATCAACATAATATCCAAACAATTCAATATGGAACTCGCCAAAGAAGAATACGCTAACTCTCTTCCCCGAGACAATATTCAATCCATTGTTCAGAGTATCATGGAAGACACATCTATCACTGGTCTCAATCCAAAAACCTCCACAGACATACCTCAGAAAAAAAAGCGAACCCGTCTAACCAATGAACAAAAGGAACACAATCTCAAGCTCAAACAACAAGAAAAAGATCACAAACTTCTCCTCAAGCAACAAGAAAAAGATCACAAACTTCTCCTCAAGCAACAAGAAAAACAAGACAAACTTCTCCTCAAGCAACAACAAAAACAAGACAAACTTCTTCTCAAGCAACAAACCAATGATACGGACAAAGTTAAAAAACCTAGAGGCAGACCTCCTAAGAAAATATCTACCCAACCCCTATCCAAGGAGTCTAACCCATCAGAACTGTCACAACCATCACAACCATCACAACCATCACAACCATCGGAACCGTCACAACAATTAGACGACATTATTCCCATCATACAATCTTTATCAGCTTCACATGATTTACACGCTATTCCCGACAAAACTATCAAATATATCATATTCCTTATCTTCTTATTCAATCATACCAACATTCCTCTCCCCCCACAAACTTTACACACTCTCATCACACATACCATCCACCAATTCAAACATTCCACCCTTCTAAAACACTATAACCATATCAAACACACACTACACAACAACAACACCTACACCACCCTTTAATCACTCATATCATCTATAGGCAAAAAGAACTGGGTTTCAATTAAAAATTCATAAATATAAATCGCAAAGTCAGGTAAATTTGTAAATAGAAACACAACTTTTTGTCCTAATGCGGAGAAGTCAATATCCATTATATTACTAAAAAGATATTTATAATTTCACAGTAAAAATAAATAAAATTATAATGACAATATATAGAAATGTATACGATTGTATTAGCTGGAGGGCTAGGTAAGAGAATGAATTCTGACATTCCAAAAGTATTACACAAAGTAAATGATATACCAATGATATGTCACGTGATTCGCGAAGCATTCAAGCTAGACGCGACCAAGATATTAGTAGTAGTAGGTAAATACAAAACAAAAATAAACACGGCGATTCAACAATTCCTGACAAAGAGCGAATACAGAAAAATAGTATATGTGATTCAAGAAGAACAAATAGTGAATGGGAGCCCCAAAACGATGGGAACCGGGGATGCGATTCGCTGTTGTATTCCCAAATTAACAGGACTCCGTCGTACTGGAAAAGAAAATGTCGTCATTTTATCTGGAGATGTCCCTTTAATAAAACATACAACAATCAAATTACTAACGGATGCGAAAAATACCCTATTAACAAGTATTGTCCGAAATCCATTTGGTTGTGGTCGTATTTTTTTAAATGACAATAACGAAATCGCCAAGATTGTAGAAGAAAAGGACTGCGACTATGAACAACAAAAATGCAACCACGTAAATTGTGGTATATACAATTTAAACATTGACACCATCATTGACTATATCCCACTTATCACAAACAACAACAAGAGTGAAGAGTATTATTTAACAGATGTAGTAGAAATCGCACGAAACAACAACGTTCCTATAAACAGCGTAAGACTTCCAGTTCAAAACGCATCTGAAATTTTAAATGTAAATACACCAACTGACCTGAAAATCGCGAATTCACAATATAAAATTGAATAAAAAAGTTGGAAACAAACAAAGACATCAAACAAATATCAACGATGGCGCCTATCAAATTCTCGGTGGAATACTTAGACTATTGCGCGAGTTGCGAAAAGAAGACGGTAACCGCATGTTGCGATAGATGCGGAGATTCCGTATGTGGAAAATCAGAATGTTGCCGCAAATTTCCTAACTACAATGCGATAGATACGATATTTTGCACATATTGTTTAAAAAAGATAGAGAGTAACTTTAAAGAGGCAAAAGAGCCTGAGCCTACCACATATAGAGCACCAAGTTACCAGTATAACTAAAAAATATACGAAGATGAGGATACACATTTGTAATTTGTTTTTTATGTCTTTGATTTAATGGGAACAATCTGCGTCAATAACCACATACTCAATATACCAAACATATTGTAAATGGACTCGCCACTCTTAGAAATTGCCCAACGCAGAGCAATACAATGCGGGGATTGTGCTAAGAATGGAGAATAAACAAACCCAATGATTGTAGCAGGCACACAATATGATACATATACACGAGGGCTAGCATAGTGGATACAAATCCAAGCAACATAGATACCAAACATGGATACAAAAGGACCAGCATAAGTTCGGAATGAATCAAAATAAGCGAGTGTTTTGTCGGCGTTCATATGAAAGATGGTATAAAACGGATTGTTTTATACAATTTCAATTTTATCAAGTGGTCGGGATATGTGGTTGATACCAGTGATAACGAGCCCCAATTGTATCTAAATAATAAGCAGATAACCATCCTAATGCGCCTGACACAACATCGCCAATGCGATTGATGAGCGGATCTGGACATGGTTTTCCACCAGGCCAGAATGTGATGTATTGATTAATAATGTAAATGCTTGCACGCAGGTTCTCAAACAATTCGTATAAAATGTGTATGATGACCCAGATATAAAAGTCTATCCCCCAGAAGTAGGCAAGGATTCCTGTTGAAAAATGTAAATAGGAGTATTGGTCTAGAAATACGGACATATATACAAGATAGGAAAATTATGGTTGTTCATTACAATGAATTGGAATTCTAATTACGGGATTCTATTTCAGACCAACGACATACGAACGCATTCGCTGAATTTGCTTACGCCGCATAATAAAAGTATGAGATAAATGAATATATAAAGATGCGACAATATTATTGAATGGATAAAGCAGACACCAACGAATCCTACATTCCCTTCTCGTTTTTATCAGACAGACAAACGGATTTCAAAGGAAAAGAAGAGTATGAGAAATTCCTGCATATCAAACTCAAACAAAAGATAAAAAAGTTAGAAACTCGCATTGAACTGCAAGAAGAGCGTATATTCAAATTGGAAGAACAAATCGCAGAAATGAGATATGGGCGGTCAGAGCAATTGATTAAAATGCAGAACGTACGAACAGAATCATTAGAACATGATGTATTAATCCTAAAAAAGATGGTGACGGACTACATAATGTAAAATAGACAATGCTTATTTTCAACCTGTTTTTCGCTTGATATCTAAATATAGCCGTCAATATAAAATTGATGTAAGTAGTAGAAACCTTGATGTAAGTATTAGTTAAAATATTTGTTGCCGATAACAAGACAGATGCCGAAGACAAGTGAACCTCAAGTGGTTTCTCGCAAACTTAGGTTAGAAGATTTTCTAGATGACGATGACCAACAAACACCCCAAAATAACAAACAATATTCACGCAATGATGAGAAGGTAGCCAAGAATCAACAAGAATACGGTCAGAAAAAGAGAATTAAACCATGACGCACGGGAACAAAAAGTCAGCAACAAATTGTACCCAAAGGTTTCAATAAAGGGTTCAGAGGATAAATAAATATATCGGACAGCGGTATTATAGTGAATGACGTGGTTTATATAAACACATTAATATAAGGTTAATAAAGTTGGTAAATCACCGATAACATAATACACGACTGGACATTTCATATTACATACCACATAGAATACAACAATAAAAACGAATTACATAAAACAAGAATACATTTTTTTTAATATTTATTTCACTACTGCCATCAGGGCATTAAATTTATCAGGTAATATATCGGCCTTGAATTTCACCTCGGTTGTATTCGTCCGACACATAGGACATTTGCAGTGTCCTCTCTTAAGAAATTCAACTGAACAATCGCAACAGAACGCGTGTCCACACGTGAAGGCGACGACATTATTCGGTTTGGTGTCTTCCATACAAATAGGACAAGTATCGCCAATCATGTATTTTTCATCTGACGCACACATATTCAATGTAACTTTCGACGCGATGTGTATTTCTCTGTAGAGAATACGGTCACGATAAACTGTTCGGGGTCGGGGTCTTGGATTGGGTTGACGTCTAACTGGAGCAGGTGTAGGTGGTATCAGGTGTTCATTGGGAACATCCCTCAAATTGAGAAACCCAGGAGGGACTTTTTTCAAGAGACAATAAATCATCAACTTACCTATATAGGCTTTATAATCAGTGCGCGTTCTAGGTGTAACCGAATTAGATTCTAGCATACGAGTGTATTCTACAAGGTCCTCTGCGTATGCTGCTGGAAAATTGGACAATAATCGAGGTAAAATTCGTTTAAACAGTCCAATACCCCACGAAAACATAACGCGGTTGATTGTTTTTCCTGATTCGACAGCCACGTGATGGTTCAAATACCTTGCACGAGCACCACTAATTTTTTCTCGGATGGCATCTGGTTCACCTTCAAATATTTCAGGAGACAACCAATAATTCGTTGTAGTAGATACTCTGTAAGCAGGCCATTCAGCAAACGAAGCGGTCGAACCGACTTCTCTCTCAAAAGTATGAAGTAATGTTCTATAGGATTCTTCAATAATGGGGGACGCGCAAACGTCAGCGCGACATCCATTCGTTTTGCAAATAGTACACGGCATGTTGTGATTGGTTTAGTTTGGTGCATATATAAAACATCAAATCAGTTCGTTCAATTTTCTAAGCATATATAGGGTATTTTGACCCAATATATACAAGCTCTCTGCGCGAATTGAACGCGCGACCTTTACATTACAAGTGTAATGCTCTACCACTAAGCTAAAAGAGCGGTGAATATACAAATATACAATACGACTGCTATAGGATTCGAACCTATGCGGGAATATCCCAGTGGATTTCTAGTCCACCACCTTAACCACTCGGTCAAACAGCCTGAAGCTCTCTGGGTGGTTCGAACACCCGACCTTACGCTTACTAAGCGTATGCTCTACCACTAAGCTAAGAGAGCAAAGTTATATGACCCGCTTTTTCATTTACAGTATATACACAATATAACATAGGAACAGTCCTTTATATAGATTTATTGTCTATTATTTATCTTATAATTTGTTGATATCAATGATCCGGTCCATAGAAGGCAGTATTTCTTTATCGTGGGTAATAACAATAAGGGTTTTATCCTTTGTTTCGGCGATAATCATATCCATAACTTTGAGTCTCGTGTCGCCATCCAATCCCGTCAAAGGTTCGTCTAATATCATTATTTTACCTGGTTTCAAAATGCCGCGCATTAAGAGTGTAATTCTCTGCATGCCTCCGGATAAATTGCCTCCGTGAGTTCCTGCGGTTGCATGGACGCCATTGGGTAAATCTGAAAAGACATCTATCAAATCATATTGCTTTAATTTGTGTAGCAATTCATCTTCGCTTAGATGGTCATTTCCATACAACATGTTATAAACGATGGTTTCGTCAAATAAATTGGTTTTCTGATTGATATAATTTACATTGTCTCGTAAATACTGAAAATCCATGTTTTTAATATTGACGCCATCAATCAGCACCTCTCCTTCTTCGGGTTTATATAAGTTAATGAGCATTTTCATGAGCGTGCTTTTTCCAGAACCAGAACGACCAATCAACCCGATTTTCTTCCCTCCAGCGATTTCCATATTCAAACCATCAAACAAAAAGTCGTCACTGCTTTGGTCGTATCGGTATTTCACATTTTTAAATTCAATATCTCCTTTGTGGATGATGTCTTTCTGAGTTCCATTATGTTGCTCCGCGAAAATATCATTCAAAAAATCCTTTGATCCATAAACAATGCCCATTTTGTATATCATCTGGTGAACAAGACCGGAGTTTACGTTCAACATATAACCCACTAACTGTCCAATAATTAATAATACGACGATACCTTCACCTGTCGTAACAGTCTTGTTTACAAACATATTGTATAGCAACAGAATGGACACCGCATATAAGCCAATGGTAATAATTTGTGTTAACAAAATAACCCAATTCTGCATATACATCACCTCTTTGTTCATATCGGTGTTTATCTTCTCCATATCATTGTTTTTCTTAATTTCGCTATCCAACTCGTTGTTGATATATACATTCATGAGGTTGTCCAAACTATTTTGTAAATTTTCACTTAAGTTCGTATTAAAATACTGTTCTTTCTTACTCACTTTGTCTATAACATACATGCCTCCAATTGCTTGAATGACCATACATAAAACAAACCCTACCAAACTAATCAGACCAAACATGGGATTTTTCATCAGTAAATACCCGACAATAAAGATAGACACAGTTAATTCGGGGAAAAACCGAGTAATGGTATATTGAAACATGTCCTTGATATTGCGTGTCAACTCCATGACGCGAGATAGGTAATCGCCGGTTTTTATATCCTTGAAATTGTTTAATTGCGAATAAATGGTTTTTTCGTAGATAATCTCACGGATATGTGCAAAATATTCTGGAACGAGGGTGGACTCTAAATAGTGCTTTACACTTCCTGAACCAATAATAAAAACCCAAACGATAACTAGCATACTCAACATGCCAGGCAAATTCTGTTCGGAGATGTTTTCGCCAAAATTCCATATATCTGGAAATACCTTGGATGTTTTTAATTGTTCGAATACCTTTCCATATACCTTGGGCAATACAATGCCTTCAATTGGAAAGAATATAACGATTAATAATACATAAAATATAAAGGTTGTTTTGTATTTAGTGATAAAATCTAATACTAGAGGTTTGAACAACATTACTTATAATAAAAATATAAAAAAAATATATAGAATTATCTGAAATGCGAAGAATGATTTCTTCTAAAAACGTAACATCCAGATATATCGAAAATATATTCAAAAAAGCCGATACATTCAAACAATCACCTAGTGTGAAAAAATGGACAAATAAGGTGATGGTCAATGCTTGTTTTAATGCGGATACAAATGCGTCGTTGCCTTTCGAAAGCGCCATGTATCGTCTAGGTGGAAGTGTAATAAAATACAATATCGATGCTTCTGATGCGAATAAACACGGGTCTCTACAAGATACAATCAAAACGCTTTCTCATTATGGTGATATCATGACGCTACAGCATCAAGACAAGGAGATATACCAGTATGCGAACCATCATACAACGATTCCGATTATCAACATTTGTAACGGGAATAGCGACAATTCAATACAAGGTCTCATTGATTTATACACGATATATTCTAACTTAGAAATGGATACAAAACATGTAAAAATCTTATTCGTTGGGGACGTCAATCAATCGCCTTCCATTCATTCTTTATTGCATTTGTTGAAACACTTTATTCGGATTCAAATCAACTTTTTACCATACAACGGAAAAGAACCCCATTACTCTGTGTTGTCGCATGTATCTGATATGAATGAGCAAATAATAGAAGACATTCTTGTAGAAAGAAATAACGTATATTTCGGCGATTACGATGTAATCTACTGTGCAGCTATGTTGTCCGACCCGAATAGTCACGCGCGGACACCCGAATTTATCGTGGACAAAGAATTGTTAACACATGCAAAATATGCGATTATCATGCACCCATTTCCCCGCAACAGTGAATTATCAACCGATTTGGACGAAGACAAACGAAGTAAATATTTTCAACAACTACAAAACGGAATCTATATTCGTATGGCGCTGATTGATAATATGCTGGAGGAAGAAACAAGATGAATATCACATTAAAGTGGGATTAAAAATACGGTGTTTGTTATCATCGCTGTCTATATTATATGGTGGTCGGAATCATAATCGGGTGTGTATATTTGTTAGCAATATCAGTATCATCTTATTATGCATACAATTTTTCCTGGTATTGTGCGGATAATATGTATCAATATATCAAACCGATTTTTGAAAGATATTGATAGCAACAAAATAATTTATAGGGTGAGTATATAGATTATTTAAGCAATGGCGGCATTTTCAAATGACTTTTTTGAAAAAAGGGAAGTAGACGGAATAAACATGTATATCATTCCTGTTGGGACAACATTATATCGTGGGGATAGTAACTTTACGGATATTACCCATCCTGAATTACTGAAGGGGGGTTACAAATTCTTCACTCCTGACGCTGAATACGCAGATAAATATGGTATAGTTTTTGAATTTAAAACGAAAAACGAATTACAACTCGTCGCTATGGATGATATTAGCGAACAGTTTTTCAAGAAAGCTCCTGAAGAGATTCAAGACATATTAGAAGATAATTATGGATATAGTAGTCATAAACGCGATTCCGTAGAAGAAAAGGATTACAAAGTTAGTCAATATATATGTAAACAAGAATACCAAGGATACGCTGCGAATACTATGGAAAGTAGAGGTATTGATGATGCTTTAAACGCAGAAGTAATTATATGTAATGCCGAAGAACATGTGGAACGTATAAGGCGTGTGACTGAAGAAAGTAAAATTCAATTCAAACTGGATGAATTAAAAATGAGAAAGACCGAACGCGATAGAGTTGGACCACAAAAGAAACCCCGAAGAGAATTCAAACCTATCAGTATGGGTGCTCTCAGTTTTGGAGATGATGACGATGAAGATGAAGGACCATCTGTAAGTCGCTCGTTATTTGGTGGAAAAACGAAAAAATCCAAGAAATCCAAGAAACAATCAAAAAAGAAGAAGGCAAAGACCCAGAAGAAACGCAAGTCAAAGAAGTCTAAACCCAGTAAAAAATAAAAAATAATATATGATAAAGGAACCAATGATATATTATTTCAAATAACTATTCAGTATGCATACGAAATTGCAAGTCCCATTTTTCTAACATATCCAATTCTATTGTGGGCAAGACAGGATGACTTTCCCAGAAATAGCGACAAAATGCCCACTGGAATTCATATTCGTCACAATACATATCCGAATAATGGTCTAATAGAAATCCGCGTATTTTATCAGGCAACAAATGCAACTGTTGTTTGGGGAGCACATAGGCAAGTTGTGTATAAGGCGAAAACGAGTGTGTTGACCGTGAAGTCAATTGTTGTTCAACAAAATTCGTTTCAAAATGCGGGACATACTTACACAAGTCAGCAAACAAAGGAGGATAATGGTAATTGTATTTCCACTTCCAATCCAGACAGTCGTTTGTGTAATAAGCAAACACCCATTCCAACCCTTCCAAATAGTTGTTACACAGTTTTTTCATAAACTCGGCATTTCGTTCTGTCTTGAAGAGAATCTGATAATATCTTTTCTCCCAGTGCTGTTCCTTGGGGCAGATATATTTCTCATCTGCCCGATATACGATCGGGGTATTTTCAAACGCTTTCTTCCGTTCATCGTCGTTATTTTCTGGAAACTGAAATTTATCATATTTGTTTCTCACAAAGTATTCTTGCGTTAGATATTCGTGCTCGCGCTTAGCTAATTCATTGATAAACCGACTAACATATTTCCATTGTATTTTATTTTGTTCACTTATAAAATATGCATCTGGATGTTTACCAATATACTGATTATAGATATCCAACAATACATCAATTCCATGTGTGCGAATATTCATTGCTGGAAAATGTGGTAGGAAATCATTTCCAAGAAAGAAGCAAATAAAGACATAATCATACAGTCGGCGAATGCTATTGTATTTACAATTCATATGCGATAAAATCCCCTTACCTAGAGATTGTATGTCTACGAAATGGGGCTCTTCGCCCTGACAATCTACAGGAATAGAATTTTTCAAGAATTCGGGGGCTTCTCTGAAGATATAGATATTTTTACAGTATTTCAAATGGAAAATAGACAACATAATTAAATCCGAATCTAGTCCATATACAGCAACATTATCGTTCTCAAACGGATGATTGCGAAGATGCTGGAATAATTTATGCTCTCCCTCACCTTTTTCGTCCGAACATGACACAATCATACGACGAACATTGTATTTGTTTTCACTATGAAGGAAATGTTGATTGATACTCCGAGACAATGTATTCATAAAATTCGTGCCGGGTGTAATAGACGATAAGTCCCACTTGCATTCTTTGGAAAACAAAGGGATTGTGGATAGAAAATGTGATTTGTTTCTGCGAGTCCGCTGTTGGTCCATTTTCGCAAATGGGGCGACTCCGTCAAATGCGATGAATACTGTTTGTGTGGGATGTAAATAGTGAATATAATGTTCTATCTTTTGAATAACAGATTGAATAATCGCGGCCTCCAATTCAACTGTCTGTATATTTATGGAGTTGTCTGATTTCATAATAGTATAATAAGAGTCATAGATGATGGAATTGCAATCCATATACAAATGTTCAAACGAGCCAGGCGAGAACGACTGTAAACTCCGTATAATGTGGGTATAATTTTTAATAACATACGAAAAGTAACTAGGAATACCCATCTTGATAAATAGTGTTAAACTGTTGTAGTAGTATTCACAACATATATCTATATCAATTTTACTATGTTCTAAGATAATATTTATAATAGCGGGGTATAATATAAACAAATGGCCGATACCAAAGAAAACATAGGAGTTTTTATCAAAAATAAGACTGTTTATATTCAACAAATTATCCGAAACACGATAACGTCAGTTATTCGGCATAATACCGAAAAATTATTTAGTAATAGCGATACTAAATTGGCCATTCCCATATTAAATAATTTATACACGGATACGGAGACGATGTTAGCAGAGATTCCAAATCAAACCCAACGTCAACTAGACCAGTCTCTCGATAAATTACAAAAGATTGTGAATAACTTGTCAATGCTTATATGTGGATTTGGCACGAAGAAAATTGCCGATCTGTTATTTATTATTTTTGGGTCCGAATACAAGAACTTAACGTTTCAAGACGAGATATTACAGTCAAAGTTTGATTTAATCAAAGAACACGTCACCCCATATGGTTATAAAGTGATCCACTGGAACAAAAAACGACCTACTACGAAAAGAAGATTTGTATATTGCGATGACAAAGTCGTAGATACGGTGTTTGAAATAGACCGGTCAAACACATTGGAATGTTATGAAATAGAAGACGAACAAGAGAATCTCTACAAGAAAATGAATGGGATACGGATCATCATTCAAAATGAAAAGGCGAGAAAGACGTTAGTGATAAATGGGATAATAGACAACCTGCATATACATTGTTTTACGAACAAATACATAGAACATCGCATGAGTGACATCATATCATTATGCTCCACGCGTCAAAAACACGAGAATCATATTATACAAGAAATCGCAAGCACATTTACGCTGAAAGACGTCTTGATACACGGAAGAGGGGATGTTTTAAAACAGATGTTCTCCATTGTCAGTGAAGTGAATACATTGAAGCAGTGTAAGTTAGAGACGTCATTCAAACGGTTTATAGAGTTGTCTACATACATGAAATGTAAAATGATTATGAACCTCCTATTATCAAAGGATTCTGAAATAATATACATATGTTACTTGTTATACGAATTATTGGCATTGGACCAGGACGACGTATCAGTGGCGACGACGATGTATGAAATATTGCCATGGAAGTTCAAAACAAAATTAGACGAAATGATCAAAGTGTCGTCAAAGAAGTCGGATGATATCACAAAGAAATACGAAGTAAGTCAAGTATCAATAGAACAGCAGATTTATTTAATGAAAGCCCCAGAAAGCGTGAAAGAAAAGGCGATGATAAAATTCAAGGAAATAAAAGGTCGGCCCGATGAAGGTTCTCTGAAAGCAAAACAATACATTGAAGGTTTGTTAAAATTGCCGTTTGGCATATACCGTCAAGAACCTATATTAAAGCGGGTGAAAGAGTTTAATAGAATCAATCAAGAATTTGTAAATGTTCTCGCAAGTCATTTTCCGAACTTGGTTATGAAAAAGAAAACACAATACACTATACTTGAGATTTATCAAAACATCAAACAGATACAACAATGCATCATTCCCAACACCATCCAATCTATCACAGAAACACTGTCTGGTAGCACGAACAAAAAGATACACGGAATCGTCCAATTCATGAACAATGCGTTGAAATCAAGAGGTAGCAAGAAACTCCCGGTTACACAAACAAAGCAAAATCATATACAGACTATCCAGCAGGTTCTCTCTAATTCTCCACAAGAGTTGGTCTACGAAGTTTACGACAATGCCCACGCAACAGACAATGATACATTTTCATTAAAAGAAACACACAATCAGCTTACGCAGCTGGAATCAAGTATACAGAATGTGGAGGAGGAAATGGATGATGTGATGAATATTATGGAAAAATCAATTTATGGGCACTCAAGGGCGAAAAGTCAAATCATGAAAATAATCGGTCAATGGATGAATGGTAAGTTGAGTGGGTATTGTTTTGGGTTTGAAGGTTCTCCTGGTATTGGGAAAACGTCATTGGCCAAAAAGGGTATTTCAAAATGTTTGAAGGACGAGAATGACGAAACCCGGCCATTTTCCTTTATCGCATTGGGAGGTTCTGCGAATGGTTCTACAATAGAGGGTCACAGTTATACGTATATGAACTCAACATGGGGAAAGATAGTGGAAATCTTGATGGATTCAAAATGCATGAATCCAATTATATACATTGACGAATTAGACAAGGTGAGTAAAACCGAGCATGGCAAAGAAATCATAGGTATATTGACTCATATGATAGACAGCACACAAAACGATTCTTTCCAAGACAAATATTTCAGCGGTGTGGATATTGATTTATCAAAAGCGCTATTTATATTTTCATACAATGATCCAGAGCAAATAGACCGTATTTTATTAGATAGAATACATCGCATTAAGTTTGATAACTTGACCCTCGAGGACAAGATGGTGATTGTAAAGGATTATATTTTACCAGAAATCAACGAGAAGATGGGATTTGAAAACGTAGTGGATCTAAATGACACATTAATTCAATATATAATAGAGAATTACACGATAGAGCCAGGTGTTCGCAAACTGAAAGAACTATTGTTCGATATGTATGGAGAAATCAATTTAGAAATATTGAAAATAGATATGCTCCATAATGTGAGTATACCTTTACAACTGACTGAACATGATATTGACAATAAATACTTGAAAAACTACAAGAAGGTCAATGAAAAGAGGATTCATAGTTCTCCTGAAAAGGGAATTATTAATGGTCTATGGGCGAATGTGTTGGGTCATGGTGGTATTATTCCAATTCAATGTATGTTGTTTCCGTCTTCAAATTTCTTGGAGCTACGTCTTACCGGATTGCAAGGTGATGTAATGAAAGAAAGTATGAATGTAGCAAAAACCTTAGCGTGGGACCTAACGCCCGAAAAGCGAATCAAAAGTTTACTGAAACAGTTTAATGATACAAAGAAACAAGGTCTGCATATTCATTGTCCTGAAGGGGCTATTTCAAAAGATGGTCCATCTGCTGGAACGGCGATTACTGTGGCGATATATAGTATTTTCAATAACAAAGAAATCAAACATGATATTGCGATTACTGGTGAAATTAATTTACAAGGACAGGTGACGCCGATTGGAGGTTTAGACATAAAAATTATAGGAGGAATAAAAGCCGGAGTAAAAACCTTTCTGTATCCGAAAGGGAATGAACGAGACTATGAAGAATGGAAGACAAATAACAAGAAAGAAGTTGGCGATATTCGTTTTGTGAGTGTGTCGCATATCAAGGAAGTATTTAAATATGTTTTTGTAGAGTAATCAACATTATCTATGGATAGTATAAATAACATGGATTTAAATTTACTTGCTTTTGGCTATTTATTTTTACGTCTTGCACCGTTTATTCTGGTATGTTTCTTCACGCTTAGTTCTATATTCAACCAAGATTTCAAAGGGTTCATTTATTTAGCAGGTGTGTTACTATCGGCGGTTTTCTGTATG
>JGI20156J14371_10001923_pt1 | contig 16800 bp, 13 predicted proteins | sample COG_06_FD_14371 | JGI IMG/M metagenome (IMG submission 14371)
CATTCGTATGGACACATGGTGGTGGGCAGAGAGCTGAAAAAGATCGGGGGATCTATTTCGCTAAGCAGGGATACGCCGTGATCGATATTAATTGGCTCGGCCGATCGATGGAGAAAGGGGTCAAAGAAAATACCGACTGGGGAAAAGTCGATCCGACCTTGGGTCCAAGGTTTTACCCTAAGGCATTAAGACAGCAGTGGAAAAGAACCTTGATACCAGACGAATATTCAATTGATCCAGTTCCAAGCCCGAGAAATTCCAATTGGTTTCTCTTAGCTGTTGCAGGGAAAAGAGGGATTACTTTTTTGGAGCAACAGCCAGAAGTCGACGCAAACCGCATCGGCTTTGCTGGTTTTTCCATGGGTGGAGTGATTACCGCAATGAATGCAATCGATCCTAGGTTAAAAGCAGTTGTGCCCTTTGTGGGGGGCTCAGGCTTCAATCATCAAGACCTCCCCGAAATCGAGGGGAGTAGCCAGCGTGCTCATTATAAAAATATCGAACTTTACCGGACAACCGTTGATGTGAGTAGTTATTGGCCCCGAGTTCAATGCCCGGTTGCTTTTCTCACTTCTTCCAACGATTTCCACTCACCTTATGAACGTATCCAAAAGTGTATGAATTTACTGTCCCATAAAAACTATCGAATCTCTGCAAACATGCACAGAAACCACGGTCCTGATCCAGAACAATGGGTACTGCTTAATCTGTGGTTTGATCGATACCTCAAGGGCAAACAAGTTAACATCCCTCCAACTCCCTCATCTTTATTGGAAATTAAGAAGGATACAGCACACTTTTCCGCCTACCCTCAACAAACTGATCATTTAATAGATGTCGAAATTTATTACAGTTACGACCCAAACGCACGCACTCGTTTTTGGAAGAGCGCAAATTCAATCAAGGAAAACGAAAAATGGTCCGCACAATTTCCTATTTATCCCAAACTCCCATTGTATGCCTTTGCTCTATGCAGGTATAACATGATACAGAACATCCCCCTTCAAAGAGGGGAATCTAAAACTTTTACTCTTAACTCGGTTGAACAAATCTACGAACCACCGGAAATTGACCTATCTTCTTATTCTTTAATACCCAAAACACGACAGGTTGATAATTTTTCCTCCGGAGTAAAGGATTGGGCCATCAGAGAAAACGGTAAACGTTTGGAGACTTATAAATTTCAGGACCCCTCGCTTGACCTTTCGAATGAGTTAGACCTTACCCTGGGCATTGACCCTCAAGGTAAAGAACTGATGGTTAGCCTAAAAACAAGTAGCAGTTTTGTATCCAAGGGAGAAGGTATGGGGAAATTTCAAGCAAATAGGAAGGTCGATGGAAAGGGCGAAAGAAAGGTCATCTTCAAGCGAAAGGATTTTACCGATAAGAAAGAAGGGCAAATTGCATGGTCAAAAATTGGAAATTTTTCCATTGCGATAATCGACCTTAAAGCAAAACGTCCCATCAATCTTGCCGATATGGGACCGCCACGCCACCTCAAGTATATTGAGATGATTTCTATCGATTGATCATTAGGGGGGAGGCCAATGATGATCTTTTTTTCAGTACCTTAACTATTTTCAGGATAGCCAATTTACTATCTGTTTTTTAGACCTAGCAGCATGAGACACCAACCGATTGACCCCCAGTTATTTTCCAAAAACAGAGAGAGGTTAATCAATTCCCTACCAATAAATTGCCTGGCTATTCTCAATGCTAACGACCTGATGCCAAGTAATGCCGATGGTACCCTGCCCTACCACCCCAATTCTGACCTCTTTTATCTTTCAGGCATTGAGCAGGAAGAGTCCATTCTTGTCATTCAACCTGGTGCTGAAAAGCCAAGAGACCGAGCTCACCTTTTTCTCCGTAAACCCAATCCAAAACTCACTCTTTGGGAGGGCTACAAGCTTAGTAAAGCAGATGCCCGAACCGTTTCTAGTATTTATTATGTACATTGGATTGATGATTTTGCCCAAGTTTTTGCCAAACTAGCACGCATACAGAAAGGGGCTTTCTTTCTAAATGACAACGAGCACCAAAGGGAAGAAAATCCTGTGGAAACACGGGATCAACGCTTTCGAAACTCCCTCCGTAATCGCTACACCAAAAGAAGGTTTCTTCGGCTTGCCCCCCACCTGCATACTTTGCGGTTTAACAAAGATAATAGGGAAATCACCCTGATCAAGCAGGCAGTTAATATCACCGCAAACACTTTTAAGGATATATTAACTACGATAAAACCCGGTGTAATGGAGTATGAGATCGAGGCAGAATGGGCTCGTGCCTTCATCCGGAAAAGGTGTAAATTTGCTTACGGCCCAATTATCGCCTCAGGAAAGAATGCCTGTATTCTTCACTACCTCCAAAATGATCAGCCCTGCAAAAAGGGGGACCTTTTATTGATGGATGTGGGTGCATGTTATGCCAATTACAACGCAGACCTTACCCGGACAATACCAGTAAATGGAAAATTCTCACCCAGACAAAAACAGGTTTACCAGGCAGTCCTCCGGGTATTACGTAAGTCCATAAGTGGTGCTACAGCGGGCAAGGAAATCAAACAGTGGAACACTGAAGCACATGAAATGATGAATGAGGAATTAGTGGATTTGAAACTCGTTTCCCTCAAAGACTTAAAGAAACAAAAACCAAATCAACCGGCTTGCCGGAAGTATTTTATGCACGGACTCGGGCACTCGTTGGGTCTCGATGTCCACGATGTATCCATCGGTCAAACTCACTTAAACGAAGGTGCTGTTTTTACAGTAGAACCCGGGATTTACATTCCAGAGGAGGGGCTCGGCATTCGACTGGAGGACAATATTGTTATTTCGGGTGATCAACCCATCAACCTAATGACCGAAGCTCCTCTCGAACCAAATGAGATTGAAGAACGGATGAACCCTTGAATTTTTTCCTCTCCTTCCACATAGTTACAACATGAACCTTAAACATTTCCTTCCCATTTTTTGCACCGTCTTTCTTGGCTCGACTTATCTCTTTGCCAGCAAGCCCAATGTTATTGTTATTATGGCTGACGATATGGGATACGGGGATGTCGGTTGTTACGGAGCCAGCACCAAAAACCTCAAAACGCCAAACATTGATCGTCTGGCTAAAGAAGGATTGCGTTTTACCAGTGGTTACTGCTCTGCATCCACATGTACCCCCACCCGTTATTCCTTTCTTACTGGAAACTATGCCTTTCGTAGAAAAGGTACTGGGATCGCTCCACCCAACGGGCCATCGATTATTCAGCCTGGCGAAACCACGATTGGAGATCTGCTTAAGCAAGCAGGGTATAAAACCGCGGTCATTGGAAAGTGGCACCTTGGACTTGGGGCTCCAGGAAAAGGACCAGACTGGAATGGACAACTCAAACCTGGCCCGAGGGAGATCGGGTTTGACTACAATTTTCTTTTACCCACAACCAATGACCGAGTTCCACAAGTCTATGTAGAGAACGATCGTGTACTCAATTTAGATCCGAAAGACCCACTTTGGGTGGGATCTCGAAAACCCAGCCCGGACCATCCAACAGGCATTACTCATCGGGATACACTAAAGATGGACTGGTCGCACGGCCACAACTCCACTATCCATAATGGCATAAGTCGGATTGGTTTTTATACTGGCGGAAATGCTGCCCGGTTTCGAGATGAGGATCTGGCAGATAAATGGGTGGAAAAATCTGAAGAATGGATCAAGCAGAACAAGAAGGATCCTTTCTTTCTCTTCTTTGCTTCTCATGACCTACATGTTCCACGCATCCCCCACGAACGATTTCGCGGAACATCTGCTCTTAGCTACCGCGGAGATGTAATCGTGCAACTGGATTGGTGCGTTGGGGAAATCGTTCGTATCTAAAAGAGCAAAACCTGGATGATAACACCATGGTTATTTTCTGCTCGGACAATGGGCCTGTTGGCGATGATGGATACAAAGATGGTGCCTTGGAACATATGGGAGACCACAAACCAGCTGGGCCCTACAAAGGTGGAAAGTACAGTATTTTTGAGGGTGGTACCCGCACACCTTTTATTACTTGGTGGCCAGGAAAAATTAGGCCTGGAGTATCAGATGAAATTGTTTGCACCATCGACCTAGCCACCAGCCTTGTCTCTCAGGCTGGCGTTTCTATTCCTGAACAAGCCCTAGTGGATAGCCAAAATATTATAGGGGCTCTACTGGGAGAGGAAGGAGCTAAGGGTCGCGAACACCTAATCCAGCAGGACAATAGAGGAAGAGACTTTGGGTTCCGAAAGGGGAAATGGAAACTTCTTCGGCACGCCAAAAAAATGGCCAGGAATGTAAAAGTCGAAGAAACTTTGGCCAATACAAATGTGGAAAGACTCACTTTAATTAATTTAGAAGAAGATCCTGGCGAAACCAAGAATCTGGCTAAATCCAACTCCGACCTAGTCGAAAAGTTAAATGCCGAACTTCAGATAATTCTTGATGCGGGTCGCAGTCGAGAAACCGACTCTGTTTCCCAGTAGCCTTAATGCGCCTCACTGTTTTTTCTTTCCTCTCCCTGTGTTCATTTATCTGGGCCAGAGACGAGCAGCCTAACATTCTCTACATTTTCACCGATGATCAATCGGTTCGTTCCGTATCCGCCTATGAGAAGGCACGCTCCTGGGTAAGCACTCCTAACATCGACCGATTGGCAAAATCAGGCGTTCGCTTCACCCAGTGCTACACCGGCACATGGTGCCAACCTTCCCGTGCCTCCGCACTGACAGGACTTTTACAGCATCGATTGGACTCGATCAAGGTCACCAAATACCCAATGGCATCGTACGACCCAAAGAAACTGCCATTCTTTCCGTCTGTACTTAGAAAGAACGGTTATGAAACCGCCTGTATTGGAAAGTGGCACCTCGGTGAAGATGTGGGGCATGGCAGGGACTGGGATTATTCGGTTATCTGGGACCGTGGAGGGGGAAGAAGGAATGCCATGGCTTACTACCATGGCACCCAGGTACGAACAAATGGTGGCCCAAGAGAAGCTCTGGGAGGATACAGTAATGACCGATTCACCGAAATCGCCGAAGAGTATATCCTAAAACAAGCCGCTATCTCAAAGCCGTGGTTCCTTTGGCTTTGCTACCCTGGAGTCCACGGCCCCTACACCCCCGCCGATCGACATATGAAGGACTACTCTGGAGTACCTGACGCCAAAGTTCCCGTTGATATATTTGGCCCCCGCCCGACCAAGCCCGAACACCTCAAAGACTTGACGCGTTGGAAAAAAGACAGCAACGGAGACCCTCTTAAGTATGACAATCTTGTAAAGAAATATCATCGGGCGGTCAGGTCTTTGGACGATGGTGTGGGCACTATGCTCGCTGCCTTGAAAAAAACAGGCCAATTAGAAAATACGGTTATCATCTTTACCTCAGATCAAGGATTCGCGTGGGGACAGCACGGTCTGCAAGAAAAATGGGCAGCTTATGACGCCAACCTTTTAGCCCCATTAATTTTTTCTTCACCAGGGAAAATACAGGCAAATACAATCTGTAAGGAACCTGTTAACGGAGTCGATATTACCCGAACCATTCATTCATTGAGCCGAACACTTCCAGCATGGCAAATGCATGGAAGAGACCTTTCAGGTTTACTCGATGACCCCTCCTCTTCTTTGACTGCGCCCATGCTTCTCATCAATACAACCTATGAGTATGGCAATACCGTAACCGAACGCCTAAAAAACAAGAATTACGATATCTTCCAAAGAAGAGGCCTTACCGCCTGGCTGATGATGCGAGATGGACCATACAAATACATCCGTCATTTCGATGAAGATACGATCGAGGAACTCTATGATTTAAACAAGGACCCCGAGGAGTTGAACAACCTGGCCGTGAGTTCCCAACATCATGACTTGCTCAAAAAACTGCGGGTCAGAACGGTTGAAGAGATGCAAAAAAAGGATGGTGACTTTGTTCAATACCTACCTGCACCAAAGGAGCGGCATTATTAATTCCCGCAGACTAGTCCAGGGACACATTACCTGCTTTTTGACATCTCTCCTAAGCTTTTTGGCAATCGGTTGTGGCCTAGAAAACAAAAAGGAACTTTTTTCACTTACTGAGCTTTCGGGCAGTGCATTAGGTACCACCTGGTCCGTAAAAGTTGTTAGCTATAAAGAATTTGATCAGTCGGATCTTAGAAGTGAGATCGTACAAAACATAGAGAAGGCCGAAAAAATCTTCTCACATTGGAGACCCGACTCTGAACTTAGTGAACTTAATCATGCACAGGACACCAACCCTAGATCCATACATCCAAGACTCCACGAACTCATCAAACATGCCGAATGGATGAATCGTGAAACCGGCGGTGCCTTTGATCCAACCATCGCACCATTGGTCAACCTTTGGGGCTTCGGGCCAACTAGTGGCACACGCTCCACCATTCCAAAAGATGATATAATTGCAGTTACTAAAAAACTCACGGGAATGGATAAGTTGGAAGTGTTGCCTAGAAACAGGATCAAAAAAAGAATCGCTGGCATGCGGCTAGACCTTTCCGGGGCAGCCAAAGGAGAAATCATAGATCAGGTCTGTCAGCTTCTCAACCGCTGGAATTTCAAAAATTACCTAGTTGAAATTGGAGGAGAAATCAGGGCCCATGGACGAGGAAAGAAAGGTAATAATGGGTGGATCGTCGGTTTAGAGAGTGGAGACTCTGGTCGGGGCGGATTCGTGTCGGTAGCTCTTCGCGATTATGCAGTAGCCACATCCGGTACATACCGACTAAAAAAAACAAATCCTAAGTCGCCGCGAAATGCATCTCACCTACTCAACCCCAAAACAGGACTTCCCNTTGAGCATAATTTAATTGCAGTCAATGCATTTGCCCCCACCGCCAGGGATGCGGATGCCTGGGCCACAGCATTGATGGTCATGGGGCTGCAGGAGGGCATGAAAAAAGCCGAAGAAATGAATCTGGTCGCTCGCTTTTGCAAAGAGGTAGACGGTGAAATAGAATTTCATTACAGTACAGCTTACCAACGCCTTTTTCCTGCCAAAAACAATTTATAATTTCATCTGATTTCTTCTTGTTATCAGCCATTACACAATTCTTATTGAATTTTTAGTATGAACTATTTGGAATTCATAAAACCACACTTATTAAATTAAAAACTTCTATACTAATATTCTCAAACCTAAGATTTAGGCTTTGGAACATGGTCACAAGCTCCAAACTTTGAATTAAATTTATCAAATTATGAATCGACGAAATTTTATTAAATCGAAAGTTGCAGGAACCGCGATCCTCGCTTCCTCTGGTCTAGTCTGTAAAGCAACTGCCAAGAACCCTCCTGCAGTAAACGAACATACTTCGATTCTGGATGTCGATGTTCTGGTTGTCGGTGGTGGGTCCGCCGGACATGTGGCAGCTATCCAAGCCGGTCGTCTGGGAGCCAAGACTGTTCTTCTTGAAAGAAATTCACAACTGGGAGGAACCACAACTACCGGTGGTGTTTGCTTCCCTGGACTTTTTCACGCTTGGGGCAAGCAGGTCATTTCCGGAATTGGTTGGGATCTGGTCAAAAAATCTGTGGAAATCGATGGTCGCAAGCTTCAGGATTTCACCATAAATCATCGGTCACATGTGCCCAATCATGTTCAATTAAATGGACAGTTGTATTCCCTTCTTGCTGAAGAATCCTGCCTAGATGCAGGCGTATCACTCGCTTACTACCAATTCCCTGAAAAGGTCACCCAAATTCCCGAGGGGTGGATGGTGGATGTGCGAGGGCAAGGAGTTAGCTATCAATTGCGTTGCAAACAAATTATAGACTGCAGTGGAAACGCCACCGTGGTCGGGATGCTAGGATTTGAACGTTTGCGTGGAGACGAACGACAGCCTGGCACCCATGTAGTAATTTTCAAGGGTTTGAACATGGCAATGGTAAATAAGAACGCCAAGCAAATCCAGCAAATGTACGACAACGCAATCAAGGAAGGCCACTTACTGAAAGGAGATACTTGGAGCGGCAATGTGATGCAACCCATCCGCAGCACCAGAGGAAATGTGAATCATATCTTCGGTGCCGATTCAACTGATGCGGCCACCCAGACCCAAACCAACCTAGCTGGCAGAAAATCGGTACTACGGATGCTCAAGTTCCTCAAAACTATACCCGGAGGTAAGAATGCCAGTATTGACAGAATGATGAACGAAACCGCAACCCGTGAGACATTTAGGATCGAAGGGGAGACCACCATTACCGTTAATGACTACCAGCACGGCAGAATATTTGATGATGCCCTGTGTTATTCTTTCTACCCTATCGACTTACACACCAAGGATGGTGTGGTACCCAAGCACCTAAAGAGAGGTGTCGTACCAACCATTCCAAGAGGCTCACTGATTCCAAAGGGGTCGAAGAATTTAATGGTTGCAGGCCGTTGCCTATCCAGTGACCGCTATGCCAATTCTGCAGCACGGGTACAGGCATCCTGCATGGGCATGGGGCAAGCAGCAGCCTGCACTGCAGTGCTCGCCGCAAAGTCTTCAATAACCCCCAAAGAAGTTCCTTTGGATGATATCTACTCTCTGTTACGCGAACATGGGGCAATTGTACCCTCCAAGTCCTAAGAGAGCTTGAAAAGAAGACGGATCATATCTCTGTTCAATGCCCTACTCTTTTTGGTCATGGCGTTGTCGGGCATTTATGCCTTTTCGCAGCCATTCTCTATCGAAATAATCGGCCTACACGCCCTATCTGGGTTTCTTTTTATTGGGGTGGTTGTTGGGCATATCCTCAATAATGTGGTTCCGCTCAAAAAGTACTTTAAGCATGGCACCTCACTGGGAGTTGGCCTGATTGTCGCATTATCCACCGCACTCTTTTACTACCAACCTGCCCCAATTAAGGCGATTCTTGGTCTAAGCGGCAATCTTGGACCTGCCCAAGATATGTTTAAGATAAAAAATGAAGGCCTAACCTACCAGTACTCTCCCGACCCAGGTTATAAACTACTATTGGATGTGCGTACAGGTCCCAGCTATAATGCTCAAAATCCTCCTCATTTAGCAATCTGGCTGGAAAACCAGTCCCTTTATCATATCAAAACCCTCTTTTCATCTGACCATAACAAAAGCCGGGAAGAATTACCTTATTGGGCATTCAAAGTGNGAGGTTGGGAAAAAGCGATAAAAGATGCAGAGGAAAAACAGTTGTCCCTGGATGAATCAATCGATGCGATTTCAGAAGCTACTGCAAATGGTTCCTTCGATCCATCAGATTACATCCTGCCCAAAGACCAAACTTCCTCGATGCCCTACCGGGTGATGCTCGAAATCAACCAACCCAATGATCCATCCAGCCAACTGGATGACCAACCTTCCCTGGTTTATGAAGTGGAAGTGATAATTTTGACCCCCGAACGTTTCAACTACTTGAACTTGTGGGCTATCCTTCCTTTGACCAAGAAAAAGACGAGTGGTACCTCAGCTATGTGGATCAAAGCATTGAATCTGCTTTTGAAATCGTGGACAGTGCTCTTTTGCAAATTGAGCGAGAATACGAGAACTCCTTTTTTCAGAAGATCGAAAAGCCCTGATTATTTTTGGCAAGAGAAACTTTGTTGAAGGCCATTCTCCTTAATTTTTTCTCAGTTTTACCTTTTGCTTTAACCAAGCCCTCGCTTTTTGCCGGGTTGAACTTTCCCGATGTGCCCAAAGATCGGTATGGGGATGAAGAACCTCTCCCTCTGGGATGGAAAAAATATCGTTCACAGGCACCGGTAAAAAAGTGAAATCTGCAAGATCTGTATGGTCTTTCAAAAATGAGTTTTTGTCCCCGCAAATGAGTGCGGGTCGATTATTGAGTCGATTAATCCGCCTAAGTGCAGACTCTCGGTCACTCGCTTGGTACTCCCACTCTCTTTGCCCATCAAAATGATCGTGAGTAATCATGCCTTTCCAAAACGATGCGATCTCATCATCCGCAAGTCCAATGTAACTACAGGCAATGGCTCCGCGGGAAAAACCGCAGATAAAAAGGTTATTGGTATCTCCTCCAAAGTCCGCACAGATGCGCGGGAGATTAACTTTACAATAATCGATCGTCGCCTCTCTATCCCCCCACCATGTTAAAGCATTTTCTTTTTTACCCTTTTGAATGTAGGGCATGGTTACCCAAATAAATCCTTTTCCACCGCTCAATCCATAACCAAGATTGGCATCTTTAACTTCTCCCGTTGCCCCAGATGGCACAAAACTTGTTTCCGGTGTATTCAATCAAAACGGGAAAGCTTTTCCCCCATTTCCAATCGGTCGGCAAATACAAAGAGTGATAAACCTGAGTGCCATTATATTCCGAAGCAACCTGTCGAACTCGTTTGCCAGGTGACGGTGCACTTTTGGTCATCATTGGAGTGACCAGATCATCTAACTGAAGATTTTGGTTTTTACTTTGTAGTTCGAATGTACTTAGGGACAAAGAGAATACATAAAAGACCTTCAGCAGAATACTCTCTTTCATAGGATCAAAATCAAAACTTTTTATTTATAAGAAATAAGGAGAGGCATTGTATAATTTGCAGATTTAATCAAAGATTCAATCTTAGTGAAATTCATAAATTTTTGGTTTCTAATATTTTTTGTTGCAGGTGTCGTGCATGCAAGAACCTATGTGGTATCGCCACAGGGGAACGACGGTAACCCTGGCACCTTTGAAAATCCAATTCAGACTATTTCATCAGGTGCAAGAAGGGCTCAGCCAGGAGATACCGTCCTGGTACAGGAAGGAATCTATCGGGAACGAGTAACCCCCATCCGAGGTGGTCGACCCGGTATTCCGATTACTTATCGGGCAGAGNGAGGNAAACGGGTATTTATAAGAGGCTCGGAAATATGGACACCCAAATGGNGCAAAGAAGGAAAGGGAATCTACTCAGCCAGACCANAGGATGATCTGTTTGATGACCGAAGTTCCGAATACCTCGATCACCATAATCCATTTAAAGTATTACTTGCGTCCACTCCGTATCGTAGAGAAGGCAAAAAAGAAGCTGAGCGTAAAGCAGAAGGGGATCTTCGCTTTAGCGAAACTGACGATCGTATAGCTTACACTTGTGGGCAAATTATTGTAAATGATCTTCCATGGATGGAAGTTCCATTGAAAGAAGAACTGGCTTCGGAAAAATGGTGGTATGATCCAAAGAGCGAAAGAATTTGGATTCACTTTGGCAATGTAGTACCAGAAGAGCAAAAGATCGAGATCACCACCCGACGCAGGCTTTTTGCTCCCATAGAGCGGGGACTTGGTCATATCATTGTGGAAGGCTTTATTTTTGAGCATTGCGGAAACCAATATCCCACCAATTTTTGGAAGGATAAAAGGTACCCCCAAAAAGGTGCGATTGGCTTAGAAGCAGGCCACAACTGGGTTATTCGGAATAATCTCGTGCGCTATGCCAAAACTACCGCGATTGATTGTGGCAGAGTGGATGGGAATACTCCCTACAATGGATATTCGCATGATAACCTAATTGAAGGAAATTATTTCATTGATAATGGATCTGCAGGAATCCTCAGTTATGGATCAAAAAACTTAACCATACGCAACAATGTGATCCTCCGGAATAACACCCTAAATTTTTTTGGTAAAAAGAGATGGGAGCATGGCGGTATCAAATGCCATCATTTTAAAAAGGGAAAAATTGAAGGAAACTATATCGCCCACAATGCTTACTCTCCGGGAATATGGTTAGATAATGAATTCCCAGACAGTCGAATCAGTCGAAATATCATTCACCATAACGGCACGCACGGTATCTTTCTGGAAATGAGCAATTATGAATTCGATCAATTACTGGTGGATCACAATCTAATTTTCGAAAACCGGATGGATGCAATTTATATTCACGATGCATCTGGGGCCACTTTCACTCACAATTTAATTTCTGACTCTTCCAATCCATCAAGCGGCGGGCAATTGGTCCGAATTCAACAAGTAAGCCACCGGGCAAGTACCGCAAATCACAGCTTTTTTCATAATTTATTTGTGGGTAGATTAGCGAAGATCGAAACCAATTACCCTGAGTTTTTAAGCGGTATACAAAGATTTGATTTCAATGGTTATGGATTCCACAAGGACGACAGAAACTTTCTAATTAGCAATAAAAGCGATGTGCCCTATCCATGGAAGCAAGATGCTTTTCAAGTTTTAATCCTCAAAGAGCTCGGTTACGGAAAATCTCCAACTGAATGGATAAAACTGAAAAATAAAGTCTCCATCAATATCGATGAGTGGAAAACTTTTTGGAAAAATAAAGATCAGAAAAATGACCTAAACAGTTTCTTCTCCCCAGATTGTAAAATTAGATACGACGAGCATAAGCAGGAAATTAAGATCCTTAACTTCAGGCAATCTTCACCCAAAGGAACCTCGTCCAGTCCATATAATATGGAAAAGGATTTTTTTGGTAAAAACCGTATCAATAATAAAAACGATCCATTCGGACCCTTTACTCTAGGTAAGGATAAAAAAGATACCTATAAAATTTGGTCGGGATTAAAAATCCTCAAGCCTCAAAGCTTACCCGCAAAAGATTGGAACCGTTAAGAAAAGGTTATTTGCGTTTCCAATAAAACATCCGTTCTTCTCTCTCCCTACCTTCAAAGTTTCGGGGTTCCCATTCTTCGATCAGTTCAAATTTGTCCGAAAATCGATCGATGATCTCCTCCCTACTTGCACCAAAAGGTGGACCCTCTTCGGTCAGAGGAAAGGTAAAGTGAATAGCCAGGAAATGCCCACCCGGTTTTAACCAACGCGTCACTGCCTTGGCATATTCATCCCGTCGTGCCGGATCGATGGCACAGTACAGGGTGTGCTCAAAGATGAGATCGTAGGGTTCCTGTGGTGCATCTTGTAAAAAATTACCTGGGAAAAAAGCAAGGCCAGGAATCGCCTCGTATCTTTCGCATGCTCGATTAAGGGCAAGCTCTGATAAATCAACTCCGGTCGTTTCAAACCCAGCCCTTGCCCATGCGTGGGCATCGTGCCCACACCCACAACCAGGAACAAGGATGCGGGAATCAGGGTTCATATCATTTCCCACCAACCAATCGATAAGGCCTGGAGCCGCATCTCCCTTGTCCCAGGGTGTATCCCCATCCACATACCTTTGGTTCCAATTTGTCTCACTCATAAATGTGCTCAGGCGGGCCAACGGGCAGAGACCGCATCGAGCCATGAACGGGCAATCAATTCATGCCCGGCAGGCAAGGGGTGGATGCCATCCCAAATCCAATGATTAGGAGAAGAGGTCTTGGCGGCTTGATCAAAAATATCCTGCATGGGTAAGTGAAGAGCATCATAATCTTTGGCTAAACGAACAACCACCTTTCGTAATTCATCGGTCGCGGAACGGCGCTTGGCCCAGGCATGATCCGTACCGATTTTACCAGACCTCAGGACAAAAGGATCGATCAGAATGATTTTAAGTGCTGGATTTGCCTTGCGGCTTGCATCCAAGACAAAGCGGTAGTCCCCCTCAAAATCAACAGGCTTAACATCTTTGCCCACATCATTAGTACCGATGAGAATGCTGAGCAAGTCAGGGTTGGGTTCGATTGCATCTGCCTTCCAACGTCGACGAAGATCGGCAATCTTATGACCAGATATTCCACGGTTAGAAATCTTGGGTAGGGAACTGCCTAATTCAACGCCTAAACGGGCGGCAATCAAGAAGACATAACTGTGCCCAAGTAGATGGTTCTGGTCCCAACCATTTGGTTTACGACTTCTTTGCATATCGGTGATCGAGTCTCCAATGAATACAAGATGTTCATCCTGTTTAAATCCAGGTAAAGAATATTCATATCCATTTGGGAGAATGGAGGCGGAGGGTTTCGCTTCAGCCAGCGTGGTTAAGCTAAGAGCACCTGCCGATAAGGTCGTACTTTGTAAAAATTTTCTACGGTTCATAATGTTTTTTATTATAGTTAAAGCTTCCCTGTTTGCCTAACAAAAGAAATAAGAGGGATGAAACGAAGGCTTATCGCAGCTAATATTTGCCCAACTAGAATGAGTTAATTCTCAGTTTTCTTGAGGGTATGCTCGGGCTGTTAATCCGACCAGTTTCCAACTACCACCACTCAGGCCTTTTTTAAAGGCAGAGGAGTCCAGGATTAACATCTCTCCACGCTTAAGAAGACCGAGCTTATCAATCTTAATAACCCTATTCTTAGAACTCGACGAAATCTGAATAGGTGGTTTGCTACCGATGCGGAAAGAACCTCCTTGTTTGCCAGTTTCACCAATATCAAGACTTAGAGAATTAACCTGTACATCCTGCTGAAAACGGATGGCCAAAGCCTCCCCGGAATTAACCTGGTTGGAATTGTTCCCTACCACTCCAAACCCGCCGGAATCCTGAGCAGGACCTCCTCCTTTTACAGACACGCTTAAAGTAATGGGAGATGGAATGGGTATGGGCTTCGTCCAGTCAAACTTGATTGATTCGCCCAACTTGTGGGCAACACCTTTACCACTCTTCTCTGCAAACGAAAGAAAACTCCCTGAAAGGAGGGTAAAGGAGAACAAATAAAAAATCCGCATAAGATTAACAACTACACAAAGCCAGCTTATTAAAAAGAGCAAGCCCTGGTAAACTTTGCCGACCTACAAAAAGGAGAGTTCAAGTCCTTCAAGAACTGGAGAAGATGCGTTGCTCGTTTTGTCAGTCATTCGAAGTTCTACTTGGAATGAATGACCTGCAGGGAGTGAGGAAATGTCAAGTTGGGCAGGTTCGCGGTGAACCTGTTTAGAAAAGCCCGGCACATAATCGTAACTCTCCTTAACTTCGCTCCACTCACTCCATTGGTCAATCGAACCGTCCCCAGTCTTGTCCACTCCTACGCGGGTTTCCACTTTTTCCACCCATGGACCCGGGCTTACATAATCCTCATCGGTTTGGGTTATTAAATAAAATGTGCCATCGGCAAAGCCAATATCCGGATCAGGATGACCGCTACCAATTTCTCCACAAAACTCAAAAGGCTTGTTGATATCGGAAGAAGTAAACCAAGCCGTGCGTATTTTTTTATGGGCGGGATGATAATCTCCAAACAAATAGTATTGGCCACCTATGCAAATGGCAGCCCAGTCACCATAAGCATTTTGTACAGGTTCGTGAATTTCATACTCGGCCACATTTGAGGGAAATCTCTTGGGGTCCTCCTTTGTCCAATGGGGATGTTGGTAAGTTCCAATCTTTCCAGTTGGCTTGGTTCGGTGATCAACAGCAGGCTGCAAAACCTTAAAAGGATACATGCCATTGGGGCTTACCGAATGCCCGGCCAACGGAGAGTCCCATGAATGCTTACTGGCATTAATTGGGCTGTAATCTTCATAAATAATATGAAACTTTCCATCCAAATCACGAATCACAGCACAGTCAGAACCGTGGGAAGGATCGGCAAAAGCCATACCCATATTTTCCCCAGGGAGACCATCTGTTAGGTCATCGTCAATGAAAAGATGAGGGTCTTGATCATTGGGAAAGTCATAATAAATGTATGTCTTTCCACCCACCTGTTCAGCAGTGGTGGTCCATCTAGCAAATGCAGGAGTAACTGAACCATGGTGTACCCAATTGATCATGTCCCGACTTTGCCAAGCATTATATCCCTGAAGGTTTCTTTTTAACCCACCGGGAGCATTAAATTGATTAGGATGTGGAGTGGTTTTTAAAGGAATATCAAACCCCGGAAGGGTTGCATCCTGAGCAATAAATTTCTTTCCTTGTTTATTGATTCTTCCATAACGCCCGAATAACCAGTAATCTTGGGGTCCTTTTACCAAGAATACAGGTGCATCCTGAAGATTATTAGGACCAACCTGAGGAACCGCATTCCAGTTTTGCCAACTTGTGGATTGCCGAAGCAATAGGGAACTGGCCGATCTTTTCTTTTTGAAATTAGGAGTCCTCACCGTTGCCTGCCCGGATTTGTGCTGAAGCCTAATCTCTCCTTTATCTAGGAAAATCCCATTTTGTTTAATCAGGGCAGAATCCCATTGCTTAGTTGTCTCTAAGATCCAGGGCTTTTGACCGTAAGTAAAAAAGCAGGCAACCAGGAAGGAAATACTTAGTAAAATCGATATTTTCATTTCCCCATTCAACCCCGCAAAAGGGAACAGGTAAATTCATTTCTCAACCTTAGTGAGAAAAAGATCTCGCAGGTGAAGAGCAGATCCAATCCCATCAAAATCATATTGAAAGTTACCGGTTTCAATCGCATCGCCTCCCCCATGCCCGGTAAGTTCGAGAAGGTAGTAAGGATCATCACGGTCTACTTCAATCAAACAGGTGTAGATCAAAGAGGGTTGACCCAATAATTTATCAGGAAAGTTTGGGTTGGAATCAAAAGGTGCATTAATTTCGACACAGAGTACAAATTCCTTCTCCTGGCCCTTCACTAAGTAAGGATCCAGTGCGTATTGGTGAGACTGGGTGGCACCGGATGTGGAGTCTGCATCTCCCGATGGAGCGATTCCAGAAATCAAGGTATAGCGGTGACGCCACAGGGGCAGAATGTGGTGCCTCTCAGTCTGGTAATCTTCCCACAAAGGAGTAGGAGAATAGGCGAGGGATTGCTCTAAATAGAGGGTCTCGATCATCGACCCAGTAGTACTCTCCGCCCAAACCGCAACCGATGGCATGGTCTTCAGGTTTTCTGGGAAATGAAGTAGAACAGATAAACCCGAAGAGTTTTGCTCCCGGCAATCACGAATAATCAATTTTCGATGAGGTGCTGGTTTAGAAAAAG
>JGI20156J14371_10001934_pt1 | contig 16756 bp, 8 predicted proteins | sample COG_06_FD_14371 | JGI IMG/M metagenome (IMG submission 14371)
CAACCCCCTTTCTCCCCCTCTCCGATCTCCACAACAACGTCCTCAGGGGCACCCCGCAAAAAGCAAATTCCTAGCAGTCACGTAAGTGTACGCTGGTTCGAATCCAGCCCTGCCCACCATTACTCCCCAGTCCTCCTTGTGAGGACTGGGGAGTAATGGTGGGCAGGGTGGCTGGATGAGAACGTAGTTCGAGCGCACAGCGAAGCCCCGCGTATCGCGGGATATTTAAGTCAGGCAAAATCCCGAGGAGGATTTTGCGAAACTAGCGCAGTGCCAGCATAATCCAGACCTGCCGCCCCAAATATCGCTCCTGAAAGACGAAAGGGAGGCAATTCAGGTTTGGGTTAGCGACAAGGTCTAAGGAGAGCGCTCAATACTAGGAGTGCCTAATTCTCAGCGATTTTACTCGGTTTTTTTTTCTTATTCAGTCAATACTTAGACGGAAAGTTGATAACTATCCTGACTCATCTTGATCCCACAACACGATGACGCTCAACTATCTCAACCAAAAAGAAATTTTCAGCTATAGCAGTCTTTGAGACACTCACATTCCATCATTCGCGTTCTGAGCTTTCTAACGATAGCTGTGCCCGTTTTTGCTGATGCCCCTGACTTTCGGGAGCAGATTCAACCTATCCTCGAAAGCAATTGCGTGCGCTGTCATAACGCATCGAAGGTCAAGGGGGGGCTGCGAATGGATACCTATGAGAAACTCCTGGAGGGTGGGGAAACGGCCGACGCCCTGGTGCCGGGCAATCCCGTAAAGAGTGAGCTTTTGGTGCGGATCCACCTGCGCCCGATTGACGAAGGTGTGATGCCAGATGAAGGCCAGGCCTTGACGCCTGAGGAGGTCGCGCTGCTGGATGCCTGGGTGAAAGCCGGCGCAAACTGGCCCAAGGGGCTAACCCTTAGCGAGCGGAAGCCTGAAGCCCCCAAACGAGTCGCCATGCCGAAGAAGCCCCCGGTCTCAACTAGCCAGGCGGCGGCGATGCTCGACGATCTTTTGCGGCGCGAAAATGAGGATACTGGGGTAATCACCACAGGAACAATTAACGATGCCGCTTTTCTACGGCGGTCCACGATCGACATTATTGGGCGAATCCCGACGGTGAAGGAAGTCCGGGAGTATGAAGGCTGGGGTGAGGAGCGCCGGACGAAGCTTATCAACAAACTCACCGCACACCCGCGCTTTGCGGACCGTTGGACGATCTTCATGGCCGATATGTTGCGGGTTCGCTCCAACGTCACCGGAGGCAATCAATTACTCGCCTACATCCACGGGTCCATCGAGCAGAAGAAACCCTACGATGTGCTAGTGCGTGAGCTTATAAGTGCCTCGGGCCGAGCCAATTTGAATCCGGCGGTCGGATACATCCTAGGTGATGAGGCGATGCCGATGGAACTTGCTGCCGCCACGTCACAGATTTTCCTTGGGGTGCGGATCGGCTGCGCGATGTGTCACGATCATCCCTTCGACGACTGGTCTCAGAAGGATTTCTATGATCTTGCTGCCTTCTTCGGTAAAACCAAAAAAGTAGAGAGTCGGCGCCGAGGGGGAATAGTCTATGCGACGGAAGGGGACAACATGATGGTGCTCTGGCCACCCGAGGACAAGGCCGAGCGGAATAGACGCAAACCAGTCATGCCGCGCTTCCCGTTTCAAAAAGGCCAAATGGGCGACTTTGAAAAACCTCCCCACCACATTCAGCGTTTTGAAGCCAGCCGTCTCGCCCGAGAGCGGGAGAACTCCACGGATGATGACGCTACTTCCCTCGATGCCTTGCTGGATGCGGTCGAGCCGAATGTCGGCCGTGCCAGCGATCCGGTGCTGGAAGAAGCCAAAAAAGAAAGCCTAAAGCTCAATGTTCATGGCGACATCTACCGCTCGAGTGATCTACGCAATCAACTGGCCAAACTCATCACCGATCCGCGTAACGACTATTTTTCACGGGCTTTCGTGAACCGCGTTTGGGCGGAGTTGATCGGGCATGGCTTTGTCGAACCGCTCGACAATTTTTCCGACTACAGTGGGCTCCATCATCCATCGACACTCGACTTCCTCGCGCAAGAGTTCATCGCCAGCGGCTATGATCTCCGGACTCTGGTGCACATCATCACCCTCTCCGAAACCTACCAACGTTCTGCCCTGCCCGCCGGCACCTCCATCAAGTTGCGCAAAAAGAGCGAGTTGAATTTCTCTGCTGCCCCATCCCGCCGTATGCTTGGCGAGGTTCTCTATGACAGCATTGTGGTGGCTGGGCACCTTGAGGACTTCAAATGGCCAAAAGGCGCAAACAAGAAACAGGCATCCCGTAAAATTCAGGTGCCGACCGGAGAGCTCACGATGATGAAGGATCAAACGGGGGAGGGGGGCAAAGCCACGATGGTGGCGCAGCAACCGGCAACGCGGGGTGACGGCTACGACCTCGAGTCGTCACTGAAGATCGACTTCGCCTCCATCCTTAGCAGTAATGAGCAAATAGAACTCGCATCGATGCGGGAAAAGTCTGACGAGCAGATCAAGGCAGGGAAAATGGCCGCGATGCAAAAGGATGAGCAACGCAAGGTGATGAAATACAAAACCGAGACGATCACCGAAACGGTGGATGACAACCCACGTTTTGACAGCGCCATGCGTATGGCCACTCCGGCCCCGCCGGCACATTTCTTGCGGGTCTTTGGCCAGCCGGCACGCACTGGGCTGGGTGAATTTCGGGATAAGTCCTCCTCGCTGCGTCAACAACTCATGATGCTCAACGGTCGCATGACTCACGAGGCGTCACGAGTCGGCTCGTTGGAGCCACTCCATCGCTTGTTAAAAAAAGATTCTAACCTCGCCATCGATTGGGCCTACCAGGAAATCCTAACCCGTTTACCTAGCACGGAAGAGAAAGCCGCCGCCCACGCCATCGTCCATAGCAATCCCGAAGATGTGGCCGAAGGTATGGCCGACCTGCGCTGGGCTCTGCTCAATAGTAACGAATTTAGATTTTTGCCGTAAACACTTCGCCCGTCTATTAACTGCCAACGCGCTAAAAAAATGCCCTGTAATAATTACCAATTCACCCGCCGCCACATGCTGAAGACTTTCAGCGCTAGTATCCTGGGCATGCCGATTAGCCAACTCTTGGGTAACACCGCCGCTGACGCCACTGGAAAAGCCAAGGCCGAGCATGTCATTCTCTTTTGGAATAGCGGAGGCATGAGTCATCTGGACACCTGGGATCCGAAGCCAGGGCGCAAGGTCCAGGGCGAGTTCAACCCGATTAAGACCTCGGTGGAGGGTATGGAGATCTCGGAGATTTTTCCTCAGCTAGCCAAGCAAATGCATCATGGAGCACTAATTCGTTCTATTGCCGGTACCAATGGCGATCACGGGAGGGCGCAGTATGAACTCCAGACCGGTTTCAACCAATCGCCCAACATCATGCATCCGGGCCTCGGCTCATTGGTAGTGCACGAACGCGAACCACTAGGTGATCTGCCCGCTTTGGTAAGTATCAGCGGCCAGGCGGCCCGTGCCGGTTATCTTGGGCAGCAGTGCGAAGCTTACTTTGTCGGTCGTCCTGGTCAAAAAGACCCTTACCTCGCCTTTCCAGAGGGCATTAGCCATGCCCGGGGTATGCAGCGGCTGCAGATCCTCGAGAAGATGAATGCTCGAACCTCAAAAGAGAAGGGCGCACAGGAATTAAAAGCTTCTCAGACGGCGTTAAAAAATGCGGTTAATTTGATGGAGAGTCCGGCTCTTAAAGCTTTTGACCTGCAGGATGAGAATGCCAAAACAGTTGAAAAATATGGCAATACTGAATTCGGCCGTGGCGCCCTGTTAGCTCGGCGACTTGTAGAAAAAGGGGTTCGCTTTGTGCAGGTCAACCGCGGTGGGTTTGACAATCATGGCAACATCTTTGAAGCGATGCGCAACCACGGCGCGGCCATGGACCCCGCCATTGCTTCGCTTATCTCCGACCTCAAGGCGAATGGTATGCTTAGCAAGACGCTCGTTGTGGTTCTTAGCGAATTTGGACGCACACCACGCATCAACGACGGTGGCGGGCGCGATCACTGGGCGCGTTGCTTCAGCTGCATGATGGCTGGTGGAGGCATCAAGGGAGGCAGCATCATAGGTGCTTCGGACGAAGACGGCATGGCACCCGTCGAACGCCCAGTCAAAGTCTCCGACCTCCACGCCACTCTCTGCCATGCACTTGGAATCAACCCTAGCAAAGAAGTCTACACTCCCCAAGGCCGCCCGATGCGCCTCGTTCGTAAGGAAGCAACTCCCATCAGCGAATTGTTCGCCTGAAAAACATGAGCCCCTCCTACTCCATCATTCGCCTATTGCTGCCTCTTTTCCTCGCCCTGCCGTTGCTCGCGCAGACGCCGAAGACACCTGAGCGTGGCTCCATCATCGAGGATCGAGCAGCTCGCAAGCTCTTGCAGGCTGGCGATGCGCGTCTTGAATTTGGAGAAAATGAAAAGGCCCTCGAGATCTGGGAATCCGTCGTGGAGCGCTACCCCGGAAGCCAGATCCGCTTCGAAGCCCATTTACGCCTCGCCGATCATCTCCTCAAGGAAACCAAGGACTTTGACAAGGCTCGCTTGCACTACGAGGCCGCGGCGTTGGAGAGCAACGAAAACGACGAGAAACGTGCCTACGCTTTTCTAAATACCGGCATCTGTTTCTATGAGGCGGGCAACTACGGTAAGTGTTTCAGTATTATGCGTGACGTTATCGAGCAATTTCCAACCTCACCGGAAGTCAACGAAGCGTATTACTACATCGGCCTCGGTCATTTCAAGCTCGATCACTACAGCCGAGCGATCGAAGCCCTCGAGAAAGTGGGCACCGGCCTTTCAAACAAGGACTCGCTCACTGAAAAAGTCGAAGCGGGCAAACGTCTTTATGTAAAGATCGATGATCAGGATCTCGCCATCCTCGAGCCAGGTAGTCGGATTGAGGTGCGCTGTCGCACTAAGGGCGGTGACGAAGAAATACTTTTCTGTGATCCAGTCGGCCGTAATTCACGCATCGCACTGGGGCGTATCGCTACTCGGCTCGATCAGGCCGTTCCTAACAACGGAACCCTAGAAGTTCGCGGAGGCGACCGTGTCACGGTTACCTACGTGGACGCCCACACTGCCGAAAAGAGCTTCAATGAGAAACGGCTCAAGCAAGTCGTGGTGGTCGGCAATGGAGTCGCCCGTATCACCGATGGCTCCTATCTGCGCGACCTGCCCGCCGCCGTGCTCGGCAAGCCCCTCCATCTTCAGGTCATTGACGCCGATCATGATACCAGCGAAGACGCGGACAAGATTAAGGCGGTAGTGCAAATTTTTCGCCGCAAGACCGTCGACGAGATCGACGATGAACTTGCCAAGCGCGTCGCCAGCGGAGAACTGTTCGAGGGCCCGGACGGCGAAGACTTCAAGTCACAGATTGATCCACTGCTGATGGTGAGCTCGGTTCCGGTGACTCTGCGAGAACAAGACCAGAGAGGTACCTTTCGCCTCGCCATTCCGCTTAGGCTTGGAGCCGCGGAAGGCGTGCTCACCGGTGAACCCAGCCAGACGATTCGCCTCGTCTACCGCGACGAACAAAACCTCAGTGAGGGCACAATTGTGCGCACCTCCGAAACGAAAATTATCGAAGGAAACCTCGGCGAAGTGCGCGTCACTCGCACCGAAATTTCCGATGAGGCGCTCCGTCTTAAAACCGAACTTCGCACTGCCTCGGCGCTCACCGAGGTCGGTAATCATTACAAGGAATTCGGGCTCAACGACAAAGCCGACCTGAAATACACTGAGGCACTCAGTGTTTGCGAAGAGATCCTTACCCACGCAAGCGATGCCGGCGGCAAGCTTCTTGAGGAGACCTACGTGCAGCTTTGGCGGATCTACTTTGCGATGGATCAGCTCGACCTCGCCCTCGGCATGAGCCGCCGACTCCTTAATGAATTTCCCTCCAGCTCGTTTGTGGATGAGGCGATGCTACAGCAAGCCCACGTCGAGCGAAAGCGTGAGAACTTCCTGCGCGCCATCAGCCTCTATGCCAGTATTGCCAAACTTCCCACCAGCCCACTGCGGGGCGAAGGCCAGTTCTACACCGGCGAATGTTACGAAGCGATGGCTCTGAAGGCCACAGCCGGCCAATCCTCACAGCTCTTTGAAAAAGCCTTCCTCGCCTACCAGAAGGTTTACGAACAATTCCCTGACTCCGGGCGAGTCGGAGATGCGGTCGCCAAGATGGCCGCGTTTTATTACCAGAAGGAAGACTACTCCCGGGCGATCGATGTCTTTGAGAATGTGCTCTCCGACCACCCCGACGCCAACTTCCTCGACGTCATCCTCTTCAATTACGGTCGCTGTCTCTACAAACTCAAACGTAAGCCGGAGGCGCGCAAAAGGTTTGAACAACTCATCAACGACTACCCCGAAAGCGAGATCGCTTCGGAGGCTAACAAGATTGTAAAAGCGCTCAAAAAAGCAGGATTTTGAAAACACCCATTCCCCATCTCGCCCTCGTTCTCGCCCTCAGTGTGCAGGTCAGTGTGCCGGCCTATGCGGACCAAAGCTCTGACCCGACTGCTGACCTCGAGGCCAAACTCAAGGAGACCGCCGAGTCCTCGCTCACCGGGGCGAAGCTGATGCTCGAGCTCACCGATCTCTACTGGAACAATGAACAGGTATTCGGGCTCATCCGGACCACCGGAAAATTCTCGCGTGCGCAAACAGAGCATCCTCAACGGGCGGCAATGACGCTGAAGTTGATGGAGGGCTACGCAGTCACCGCCCGCCACGATGATGTCATCGTGACCGGACGACAGTTCCTCGAAATTTTCCCCAAACATGCCCTGACCAACAATGTCCGCGACCGGATGGCCACCGCTTATGAAAACACCGGCCGTGGCAACCTCGCCGCTGCCGAGCGACGCATGATCTGGGAAAACGGCGGCACTACAGGGCAAGGAGTCCGAGCCTTGCGTTTGTTCATCAAGGCCAACAACGGAACTAGCTACAAGCACGCCTCTTCCCTCGCTGTGGCCATGGTGGCCAAACTTCCCGCTGACCCGCTTCTCACCGGTGTTGGATTCCAAGGGATGCACGCCGCCGAACGGGCTGAGCAATGGGCCGATGGACTGCAAATTGCCAAGACTCTGGAGCGTCGTAAGGCGCCGCGCAATGAGAACACAAAACGAGATCTCTGGTTCCGCACCGGACGATTCGAGTCCCGCCTCGGGCAGTTTGAAAATGCCATTCAATCATTCCGCAAAGCGCACAGCCCGGGCCGGGATGACATCCACCGGAGCCTGGTCCAGGCGATGGTTAGTGCGGCCAAAGCCCCGGCGGAAATCGAAGCCGAAGCCCGCCGTTACCTCGCTGCCTACCCGCACCGTGAGGACCGCTATACCCCCTTGGCCCAAGCTGCGGAAGCTGCCGCCAAGGCCAAAGATAAAGACAAAGACACCGCTCGGGCACTCGCCATCGCGGAAGAGATTCTTAGCCACAAGGTCACCATCAACGACCTTCCGCGGGCCTACGTACGCTGGTGTGGTGAAAATCGCCAACGCGCAGAGCAGGGACTGCTCAAACTGATAGCTAAGAACCCCAGCGGAGCGGGCACCCTGCGTGCTGTGCTGGCCATCGATGTCTATCGTGATGGAATGAAGGACACTGCCAAAGCAAGGCACATGGCGCATCAATATCTCGCAAAGTCTCCCAGCGTGGATGGGTGGTCGGAAGAAATTACCGGCTTCCTCTATGAATCTGCCACTGGTGAGGAAAGCTTCCGCAGAGATCTCGCCGCAGTGATTGCCAGTGCAACAATGTTTCCACATCTCGCTGGGTTTCAGGACCGGGTCTGGAAACGCGCGCCCAGAGACAAACAACGCAATCGCATCTGGCAGGCGGAGAAGAAGGCCCACCAGAATAACTCCGTGACAAAGCTCTGGAAGGAGACCCGGCAAAAAGGAGGCAAATCCGGACAAGCATGCAAGCAGCTTCTCGAGCAGAAACTCAGCAAGGAGCAAAGGCATCTTGTTTTGACCCGTCTGGCTTATGTCTATCGCCACCACCTCGGTGGCCAATCGAAAGCCAGCTCTGCGAAATACTACCAGAATCTCTGCAAGGAATTTCCGCGTGACCTCAGTGCTGCCGAACAATGGCTCGAAGCCGCAGCCCACGCCGAGGCCAAGGAAATGACGACGATGAAACTTGCTGCCGCTGGTCATCTCCTCACTATCCCTGCCGCCACAGCCCAAGCCCATCACGATACCTGGTATCGCCTGGTAGAGACCAAGGACGAGGGAATTATCCGAAAGGCAATTCCCTGGATCACAGAGTCGGCTAAACAAAGTCCCAATAACGCGGCTCACAGTACCCGAATTGGCGATGTGATGAACGAGCTCGGCATGAAGGATGAAGCGGCCTCGTGGTGGAAGTCGCGTATGGACTTGGACCCTAACAACGGGGAGTACGTGTCATGCGCTCGGCGCCTCGCCAGCACCCTTGAGCCAGCTGCGGCACAAGCATTCCTCCAGGCCCGCGCCGCCGCAGACACCGACCACCACGGAAGCTATACCGCGGAGCTCGCCAACTTACTCTTTCTTGCTGACAAGCTGAGCGCGATGGAGACTCTGCTTAAGAAGTCCCGCGCACGTGCTGATCGGGATCCTTTCCGCCCGTGGGGGATGGGAGAGTGGCCGGCCCGTAGCTGGCTGGAGACCGCTCGCAACGCGAAGACCAAAAACAAAAATAATTCTGAAGATTCCGATGAGTGGTCGGAGGAGAAAAAGAACCGTGTCTATCGTATGGTCCACGATCTCCGCCTCGGCCGTGTCAGTGCCGAAGCAGGGATGGAACTCATCGCCAGCGAATCCAAATCGATCGACCGTTTACTCCACGCACAGGTCCTGATCCAACAAGCAGATCGCCACCATGAATCATGGAAACGCATCTACCCCTATGCACAAGGAGCCCTAGCCCGTGAAGATTTTTCCCTCGGCATAACAATACTCAATGGACTGCTGAACACGATCCGCTCCGTTGGTAGTGCTGAAATGACGCAAGCCCGCAATATCCTTAGAAATGCCTATGGCAAGATGGGCAGCCTGAGTGCGGATATTCCTGCAGACAGCGCTATCGCACCGCTTTTGCAAATCATCCTCCACCTTCGCCTCGGAGAAGATGAACTCGCGGAACAGGCTTACTACGCTAACAAGGATCTCTTCGACAAGCACCGCCATGAACTGCCGGTCGAGCTCATCCTTTTTGGAGCGCAAACCCACATCGCCCAAGGAGCTCGGGAAGATCATGAACGAGCTGAGGATATTCTGCGCGGATGGATGATTAAATTTGGTGATTCAGAAAAAGTCGACGTGCGTGACAAGTCCCGCATCCAACTCTTGCTCGCCCGTAACTACCAAGGGGCACGGCAGTTCGACATCGCCCGAGCCGAATTCACCACGGTTTTGAATATTTACAAAGAGCAGCCCGAGGCCATCGAGGCGCGTTTCGGCATCGGTGAAACCTACATGGCACAGCGCGTCTACGATCAAGCTGGAGAAATTTTTGTCGCACTCTCGGAGAATCTCAACCCGGCGGTAGCCACCCGCGCAAACTTCCTTCGAGGAGTGCTCGCGATCCGCCAAGACGACAATCAGGAAGCCCGCAGGATCTTCCTCACCGTCCTTGAGAGTGCTCCCGATGCCGAGCTCGCCAACGAAACGCTCTACAACCTCGCCGAAGTCTACGGGATCGAGCAACGCTTCCTCACCCAACTCGAAACGTTGCGCACCGTTGGACGCCTAGGGCAGCAGTCAAAACTCTGGCATACTCCGGGCAAGGCCCTCTCAGTGGTCGTGCAGGACCCTGACCTCGGCATCAGCCGTGGCGATACGCGCATTCCGGTCATCGTCCGCACCGAGCCCGGAAATGATCACGAGGAATCATTCCTTGTCAGCGGGGGAGCTGGTAAAGGCATCTTTCTCACCGAGTTTCCAACCATTCTCGGCGAGGCAAAAATGGGTGATGGTATCCTGCAGGTCACTGGTGGCGACGTCATCACTGTGGACTACCCTGAGGACTTCAAGAAGCAGTTCCAATTTGAATTTCTCAGCAACACCCGCCTGCGCATCGCCTCGGACGGCACGCTTGAGGTCGCCAGTAGTGAGATTATCAACGAAGATGACGCGTCCTTCACCGACACCCTAAAAAAGGAAATCGCCGACAATGAAGAAGAGCAATCACGCTCCGCATCCCGACCGAGGAACCAAGTGAAACCTGGTAACTTGGTCTACATTCAGGTCAAGGATGGCGACCGCGACCTTACTGCCGCTCAGGACAAGGTCGGCATCAAGCTCGCCGCCTCCAGTGGTGACGAAGTCCAGCTGATGATCGAGGAAGAGAGCCTGCACGGTGGCGTCTTTCTCGGTATGGCCCGAACTGGCGAACTGCCCGCAGGTGCCAAGGCCTCCGATTCCGCTCTCGACCACAGTCCGCTGATGGCGATTGACCATTCCCTCGACACTACTTGGCGCAGCGAGCCGGATGGAGCGGCGCCGAAATCGCTTTCAGTCGACATGAAGGAGCTTCGCCTAACTGAATCGATCACGCTGAGTTCCCCGCAGGCTGAACAAGAAGCGCCGGTTCGCATGCAGGTTCGAGGTAGTCATGACGGGCGTTTTTGGTTCAAGCTTGCCGAGTTCCCTGCTGCAGTTGAAGCCCAGCCCCTGAAATTTCAGGAGACCGGCATGCACCTCCACATTTATAAAACACCTGCCAAAAATCTGCGGAAGAACTATTCATGGAAAGAGATGGTTGATCTTATTGAAAAGACCAAACCGACGGAGGTAAAGAAAGTTGATACGCTTTCCTGGCAAGCGCCCGAAGAGGGAGAAGACGCCTATTTTCTAGTATGGTCCGGACCTTTTGTGCAGGAACGTGAGGGAGCCCTGCGAATCGAAGTCTCCGGATATAATACCGCGGTCATGTTCGACGGGCGGCTGGAACTTCCCGTCGGCGTGGGTGAACAACACCTCGACCTCTTCGTTCCTCGTGGCGTACATGAGCTCACCATTCTTACCATTGCCAGTCCCAAGGTGAAGTCCGTCGAGGCCCGCCGAGCTCGTGAAAACCGCCAGTCGTCCTCCCTTAAGCTAAGTCCCTTTGTCGCTGCCGACTTCGACCCGAGCACCGTTCCCGATATTGAGAAGTTCACCCCAGCCCCGCCTGTCGAAATCAAGCAGGAGGAAAACTGTTGGACGCTCTCGATGCCATCCCGCGAGTTACGCTACGTCGATTTTGAGTTTCTGGAATACCGTGGCGAGGCGATCGCCGTCAACCATGTCGAGATCAGCGGAGGTGGCAACCAACACATGCCGCCAGTAGCCGACGTGCTGAAGCTCGCCAGCAACAACATTCTGGAGCTGGCTCCGGGCGACACGGTGAAGATATCCTACCTCGACGAACTCACTGCAGGTGCGCAGCAACGCAACCGCCTCCTTACCCAATCACTCACCGCTACCTATTACAATGGCGAGATCACCCCGATCAGTTACGACTTTACCCGCAGTGCCGAGGGATCGGTGCAAGGCTCCCGCAAAGAACTACTCCGTATCGAACCAGGTGAACGGATCGTCGCAGAGGTGGTTGACTTCGATTTTGATATTGGACCCGATCGCGATCAGGTCGAAGTCGAAGTGCAGATCAATGCCGATGCACCCATCAAGCTTGTCGCCACTGAGACCGGGCCATCAACTGGCATCTTCCTTGCGGAGATCGACACCGCAGCCGAAGCAGCCACTGAGATAGCCGAGGGAAAGGTTGTCGTCAAACAGGGCGATAAAGTTTACCTGCGCTACAAGGATAGCCAGAACACCTTCCCCGGTCACGCCGTCTACCGTGAAACCAACGTCTTACTCAACGAACCGACGGTAGCCCGCATTCAGATCGTGGACAGTGAGACACCGGTTGATGGAGCTCCCCGACTTATGCCGATCGATGGCCTCCGACCCGAGGACTACGTCAGCAAGGTCGAATACCGGCTTCCGCTCACCGTGGAGGTCATCGATCCTGACCAAGCCAAGGATTCACGGAGCACGATTTTGGTCGACGTTGTTACCAGTCAAGGAACCACCATCCGAGTCCAATGTGTGCTCTCCCGCTCCTTTGCCGCCGCCGACGAATCGCTGGCAGAGGCCCGCAATCCTGCACTACAAGAAGGCCGCTTCGTAGGGCAAATTCCTCTGCTCCTCGGTGGCCCGGATAGCGCGACCATGGTTCCCGAAGATGGATCACTACCCAAGGGAGGCCTCGGTAAAATCATTTTTTCAATCGATGACGATCTGGAGGCCGCGCTTGATGATGGTTCCGACAAACTTGAAAAGGGGACGGCTACACATGCCGTGCTCAGTGTTATCGGTAGCGATACCTTCACCGCTCGCTATGATGATGCAGACCGACCGGATGGTTCGGCTGCCTCACTGAAAGCGTCTGCAGCACTCTTCTCTGCCGCTACTCTCGCGATCACGGATTCGGAATATTTAGAAACGGTCGAGATCGCCCATGTTGGTAAAAAAATCTTCCTGAGCCTCGAAGATCCTGATCGTGATATTTCCAATGAGCGGGACAAGGCGTTGATCCGCGTTGTCACAGCCAGCGGCGAGGACGAGACCATCGAACTCGAAGAAACTCTCAGCCACAGCGGAGTCTTCAGCGCCTCCTTTCCGCTCCTTGCTCAGGCTGAGCCCACGTCTGGAAATTTCGATGGCAGCATTGAGACTTTCTTTGGGGATGAAATTACGGTCGGCTATCTTGACAATGTTTCGCATACCTTGGATGGGGAGCCGATCATTGAACAGACGATTCCCGTTGCGGTTGGCACTAATGGCGTCATGGCTGCCTTCAGTAAGGTCTACAAGGACGAGGATCTTGCCATCCAAACTCAATTCCACATCGCGGAAAGTTACTTCGAGCTCTTCAAGAGCCACCGAAGGCTTAAGCATGACGAGGAAGCCGCCGCTGATCTGGCATCCGGTCGAAGGGTCCTACGTGAATTGCAGGACGACTACCCGAACCCCAAATACGCTCCGCGGGTTTCCTATCTTCTCGGTCAATTTTCGCAGGAAATGGAAGCCTGGGACGAAGCGATCGCCGCCTACGGGTCGATCGTGCGTAACCATCCGGACCACCACCTCGCACCGGATTCCCAATACAAGCTCGGCCAATGTTACGAGGAAGCCGGAGAACTTGACGAAGCACTGGAAGCCTACGTCACTCTAGCAGGAACCTACCCCAAGAGTCCGCTGATCGCCAACGTCATGCTGCGCATCAATGAACACTTCTACCTGAAGGAAAATTACGCAGTAGCCGCCTCGGTTGGCGCAAAGTTCCTCGAGCGCTTCCCGAACCATGAATGGACGCCGAAGATGGCCTTCCGCATTGGCCAGTGCCGTTACAAGCTTGAGGAATTCATCAAGGGTGGTAAATCCTTCGATGCTTTTGCGAAGCGTTTCCCAGAGCAAGAACTCACAGCCCAAGCCCTCTTTTGGGCTGGCGAAAGCTACCGTATGGGTAAGGATATCCCCAATGCCTTCCGCCGCTACAACCGCTGCCGCTGGGACTTTCCGGAAAGCGATGCGGCTAAATATTCCCGTGGACGTCTAGCCCTACCCGAGCTACTGGCCCAGTTTGAACGCGAAGCAAACCTCGACAAATAACCGATGCATATGAACCACTCTGATTCCATCCTCGCCGCCAGTTTTTTTGATACTGGCGCCCTCAAACTCCTGCTCGAAGGCGGCATCTTCATGTGGCCTCTGCTTGCGCTCTTGATCCTCGCCATCGCCGTCATTATCGAACGTTACCGCAGTCTCAAGCTACTCGAAACTGATGCCAGCGAACTTCGAGAAAAGGTCACCACCCTTCTTTCCGAGGACAAGATCGAGGAATCCCTCGAACTCTGCGACGCTGCTCGAGGACCCGTCCCCGCCGTGCTTTCCAGCGGACTGCGTAAATACCTCGTCCTGCGCCGCCTCAACTACGATCAGGCGCAGATGGAACAACAGGTGATCAAAAGCATGGAGAACTACGGCGTCAATATTGTTGCAGCCCTTGAGAAGCATCTGCCCATCCTTGCTACCATCGCCTCGGTTGCTCCCATGCTCGGCTTTCTCGGCACGGTGCAGGGCATGATCGTTGCTTTTGGCGATATCGAGGCCAACATAGGCACTCAAAATATCGTACAGGCAGCTGCCGCCGGCATCCGCGTTGCCTTGCTCACCACCGCCTTCGGCTTGATCGTGGGGATATCCCCGCCTACATGGCCTTCAACTACTTTACCGGTATCATCAATGACTTCGTTCTTCAGGTGGAATCTTCCGCCGCTGAACTCATCGAAGTTGTCACTCTTCGCCTCACTCTCGACAAGGGAAGCTCATGAAACTGAAGCGCGGCAAGATGCTCATTGATCCGCCGGCCAGTGCCAGCTCGGACATTGCGCTCATCCTGATCATCTTTTTCCTCGTCTGCGCCGCGGTGCAGCCGGAGACAGGCCTTGCCCAGATCCTGCCGAAAACCGAGGAGAAGAAGCAACAACGTGATCAAAGTAAAAACATCGAGGTTTCGATTACCCCCACCAGTATCGTGCTCAACGGCAGCCCGCTACAACTGCCTGCGTTCGCCCAGCGCATCACCGCCGCCTTGAAACAAAAGACCCGTGATGCTGACCGCATCGTTGTGGTGAAGAGCTCGCCAGACACGCCTTATCCAATCTGGATCGCGGTCTCTCAGGCCATCGAACAAGCGGGCGGCATCCTTACTCTGGAACTCGAATCCGAACGCATCATCAACGTCGAATGAAAATCCAACGCAGAAGGCTAACAGCTTCTATCCCCTCCTTTGCGATGGGTGATATCGGCTTTCTGCTGCTTATCTTTTTTGTCATCCTTGCCCGCGCCCAAGACGATAGCCACATTCAGTGGCAGCCCGCCAAGCTCAAGGATGTGGAAATGGTCGCTGCCCCCCTCGCCAGTGTCGCCATTGACACAGGATTTAAGACCTACCTCGACGGCAAGGAGATCTCCCCAGACGAGCTCGCCTCCGCCCTTAGCACGCTGCTCGGCGATACGCCCTCAGGCCAACGCCACGTCTTCCTTAAAGTCCACAAGGAGGCCAAAGCCTCTCACTTCGAACCTATCATCGCTGCGATCAGTGAAGCTGGGGGCGATCTCGTACACATCCTCGAGCCCGAAGAAACTCGTAACAAACCATGAAAGGCCCATCAGAAAAATCTACCGCAGAACGCAGCTCCTTGGCCAGTACCAAGGCCGACCTCCGTGAGCTGAAAACCAACTCTAGCGCTACCGTTCAAGAGCTTCAGCAGTTCTTGCGCGAGCTCAGAGGCAAAAGCCCTCAGGAAATGCTCGGCGTGGTCGCCTCCAGCCAACTCATGCGTACCACCATCCTTGCCTTCGTTCTCGTTACCGCAGTTATCTTTGTCCTCACCGCCTTTCCCTACTTTTTCGGAGACGAACCCGCAGCTGAGCCCGAGCCCGAGTCAAGACCTGCTGTTTCAGCTACACCCGTGCCAGTAACTCCCATCAATGAACCCCAATCCAGGCCCTTCGAAACACAGGAAATCCCAGGTCCACTAGCGCCTCTCGGCGTCAACGAAAAGCTGCCCGCCGCGCCGAATGAAAATCCGCTCGAGGACAAAGGGGAAGATTTCCTGAAGGACTTGGAGTAGCCTGAATTTGCCATCTCCAGCGCATATCTAGATGCCCACTAAGCCTCAACTCCTCATCGTCCGTGACTGGCTCTTCCGGCAGAGTCGCCGGCCGATCGTGTGGACCGAGATCTATGCGCTTACCTGGTGTCTGCTTTGGATCGATGCCCATGCCTGGTTCCAGTTAGGGGTGTGGCCACTGACAATCGGATTCCTCTTTGCCCTGCCGGTCTGCTACTACTGGATCCGTCGCCACCGTCATGGCCCCCTTGTCGTTCGCCGCGCTGTCCTCAGCGTTTGTTATCTCCCCCTTTGGCAACTCGCTGCCCACCTACCTCTCCACAGCTTTTCCTACTCTCTCTCGGCAACCATTACCCAAATCGGTACTGCCGGAGCTTTCTTTCTTGGGCTGGGCTGGGCCGTATGGTGGATCGACTGCGAAACAAAGCGTGTCTCCAAAGCAACCATAACAAATAGAAAAGGACACATTTGGGACCCGCGCCAACTTGTGGCATGGTACTTCGGTCGCAAGAACAACAAGCTTCGCCAATCGGTCTTCACCCTGCTCACTTATACCTGCCTTTTCGGTATCATGGCGTTTATCCTGACTCGGCTTTCGGGTTGTAGCATCTACGAATCGCCGATTGGCGGAGGTGAAGAGAAGCAGCTCAAGCAGATTGTCAAAATTCAGAAGGTTATCAATAAGAAGTATGTCATTAACCCCTATAGCAGTATCCTCTTCAATCCGCCACCGATCGATGACGTCAAACTACAGGTGCTTGAAGTCACTGAGCACCTCTACAAGATCGGCCAGGGCAAAGGCGATGGCGTAGGCTTCTCGGCCGGCACGACCCGTGGCAAAGTGCGCTTTATCCGCTTGAAGTACAACGGTGGCGACTGGCAACAGGATATGGAGCGAGGATCCGATCTTAACCTCCTTACCGAATACGGAGTTCGCACCGGCCACCCAGTCAGTGATCGACCTGAACCGATGGAGATTGGCCGTCTCAAGAGCTTTCCGGTTCGTAAAAGTCC
>JGI20156J14371_10001943_pt1 | contig 16731 bp, 7 predicted proteins | sample COG_06_FD_14371 | JGI IMG/M metagenome (IMG submission 14371)
AGGCGTACGTGAATGCACAAGCAGCTGCGGCGACCGCTGCCGCCGGCGGCGGCGGCGGCGGCGGCAGCGGCGGCGGCGCCGCACCGGATCCAGCCGCAACAGCAACAGCAATTGCAGCAATGCAAGCTCAAATTACAACCTTGACAGCTGAGGCGGCCGCTGCCAAAACTTCTGCTGAGAGCGCGAGAAACGCAGCAACTACGGCTGGAGCAGATCTGATAAGAGAGAGACGTGCTTTGCAAACACTCCTCGCTACAGAGACAACCCGGGCTGAACGTGCCGAACTTGCCGAAGTAAGACGGGCAATGAACGAAGAAGCAGTCTTGAGGCAAGAGCTGGCTGACATGCAGACAGAGATTGCGAGTCTGAAGGCTGTAGCAGGGGGAGGCGCAGCACTCGCAGCTGCTGCAGGCGCACTACCGGCCGCTGCTGTTCCTCCTGAGTTCCGTGACTTCATTGTGGTGCGCCCGTGCATCGAGCACCAAATGCTTGGGGTGGTGATGGGCCGGGGTGGCAAGGACGAGCTGGGCTGCACGTTTTGGGGGCAGACGGAGCTCTCGGTGTACGACGACTCGATGCATGGTCCGTGCCCCGCCAAGCTGCCTGTGTGCTTGCTTTTAACGTTGCTGCGTTGTCTTGCTGCTGCGTTTCTGTTGCGGTGCCGTTTGTGACGAGCGGGTAGCACTGAACTGCGCTGTTTCCGCGTTGCAGGTAAATGGGGCATGAGCTACAAGTACCACGAGCGCGCGATGGTGCTGAACGAGCGCAACCTCGTGCGCTGCTGGGACGTGGCGTTCAACGGCTACAACGGCGGCAACGACGACCGCATCATGCAGTTCAAGAACGCGGATAGCGTGAACAAGTTCCGCAATGATGTGGCCGACGTGTCCAAGCCGTATTGCGGAGACAGTATCATGGTCATGAGTTTCAAGCACGCTTCGCTCCGGCGCTACTCAAACCCCCTCGTGTTCCAGAACCCCGAACTCGGCAGTGACACCATTCACATCGATCCTGATAACGTTCATGCTGTGTACGACCCCACGATGGAGCTGATGACGCATACTAGTTCGGAGGATGATGCGCTGGCCTCGTATCTGCGCTGGAAAGACTACTCCGAGCTGATGCCGCCGTTCAGGCAGATCACCGGCTCGCAGAACGGCGCAGGCCACAACTCCAACGACGAGGTGACTGCGACGTCGGCGCTTGCGTTCCAGGGGACCTGCAAGGTGCACATCACCAACGGACATCTGGAGCCCCCCCGCGCCTGGAGTGCCAGAATGGCTCGGGCCACCTCGGCCCGTCGTACGTCGGCGTTGCGTCGGTGCGCGAGGGCAAGGGGCTCTTCTTCCAGCCTGGGGCGAGCGCGTTCTCGTTCACGCGGCCCATGTGAGAGCGCGCGCGGCCCATGTGAGAGCGCGCGGCCCATGTGAGAGCGCGCGGCCGGTGTGAGAGCGCGCGGCCGGTGTGAGAGCGCGCGGCCGGTGTGAGAGCACGCGGCCGGTGTGAGAGCGCGCGGCCGCTGTGAGAGCGCGCGGCCGGTGTGAGAGCGCGTGGCGGGTGCGGACGCAGCGGCGGGCGCGCGGCTGTGCAGGCAAGGCGGTGTGTATGTGAATGCACAGCGTGGACCATACCGGACTTGTTTATTCCAGACTGTGGAAAAGCCTGTTTCAGGCTGCGGGGGGCAGGCTAGAATGGGTTTAGGGTTTAGCCGGCTGCTCCGCCTGCGTCCGCGCCAACGCCGACTTCTTCGCCTGCGCCGCCTGCCTTGCGTGCTGCGAGCTGCATCAGCGCGTCGACGTTGACTGTCTGCGCGATGACTGTTGTTTCGCGGGCGACGCGGAAGACCTGCGTGCTATGCACGAAGTCGTTGGCCTCGAGCAGCGAGGCGCGGAACGCGGCGTTGTTTTGGTACGCCTCCCACACGGCGGTGCCCTCGGGCCCGGAGCAGGCGATGGTGACGCGCCGGAGCCCGGCGTCGGGCTTCTCTGGGAAGTGGGCGGTGACAGGCCCAGCGCGCACCCGGGTCCGCAGGTCGCAGAGCATCGCGTCGGCGCCGACGCTTGGCAGGCGGCTCTCCGCGATCTGCCGCATCCACCCGTCGCGGAACTGGTCGACGTTGGCTTGCGCCATGAGCGGGTACCCGATCGGCTCCATGGTGAGCATTGCGCGGTCGCGGTGGAACAGGAAGTCTGCAGCGTCGCAGCCGACGCGGTAGCAGTTTGCGGCCGCGCTCGTCGCGATGGCCGCACCTGGCGGACTCGCAGGTGTTTCGAGCTGCATGGTCGCAAACTCGTCAAGCATGTACACGGACTTGTAGAACGTGGGGAGGCCCATCTGCGTGTCGAGGTCGTTGACAAAGCCGGTCACGCGCACGTTGACCGGGTCGCGCACAAGGTTGCTCACCAGGTTGATGCCGCGCAGCTGCAGAAACTCGCCGACGCTCAGCCGGATGGCGCCGTTCGCCTTGATGGACGCCTGGAAGTGGGCGAGCGCGGGCGACGAGCCCGGCACGCTGGAGACGCGCAGGTGGCCGCGCAACGGGCAGCGGCTGACGCACGTGGTGCTCTCGAGCAGCTGAAACGACGTGTTCTCCGTGGCAAGGTCGCGGAGCTCCGGACGCGCGCCGGCTGCGCCCGCACACTGCTGCGTGGAGAACAGCGCGTTGTACACGGCCGCGTGTGTGGGGTTGGTTACCTGGCTCTCCTGCTGGGCTATTATCTTCACGTCGAGCGACGGTATGCTGGCGACGCTGCTGTGCGGGACCGCAAGCATGTTGTCAACGTACGCGTACACGCTGCGCGCGCTCGCCATCATTTGCGTGTGGTCAAACCGCGCGGCAGCGGCGCTGTGCCCACCCTCGGTCCCCACGAACGAGCTGTCCATCTTCTGCAGCGGCGTCGCGCTCTGCGCGCCGATGGTCAGCGCGTGCACGGAGACCGCCGTCCTGGCCACGATGCCGACGACGGTCATCTGCGTTGCGTACGCGAGAAGCTGCGAGCACGGGAGTTCTGCGTGGCAATGCGTGTCGGCCCACGTCGCAAGCACCTCAGGGTTTCGCGAGACCGCGAACTCGCGCAGCGCCTCGAGCGCCGCGGTGTGCACGTGCTGCAGGCAGTCGAAGTTGTAGCAGTAGTAGCGCGTGCCGCCCTCGCAGTCGTCCGCGTACGTGACCCCGTTGGGCTGGCACGGGTACAGGCTGAACATCTCGGAGTCCTGGAAGCTGTCGGCGCCCAGCACCGGAACGTCCGCTCCCATCATCAGCGCGCGCTTCATTGCTGCGCTGGGCCACGCGGTCATGTCGCTCACGTACGGCGTCGTCTCGTTGCTGACCCACGGCAGTGTGAGCGCGCCGTGCACCGCCTGGAGCAGCTCGTCCTCAGACAGCCTGCGCGCGTCGTGCATGCCCGGCACGGTCTGGCGCTCGACGAACGGCTGGATGCCCGCGACCGCAAACGCGTGCACGGCGCAGTGCGCAGCGTGCTCCGCGCACACCGCGCCGTGGTCCGACGCCAGGTACGCTTTCATGTCCGCGATGCGGAAGACCTCGTTCATCATCGGCGACATCGTGATGGGACACTGCTGCATCCCCCCGATGCTGTTCGGGCGCACAGACGCGACCGACGCGATGGCCTGCCCGACCACCTTGCTGTTCATGATGTTGGTCTGGCTGCGCGCAATCACGTCGTGCATGTACGAGCGGAAGAAGACTGGATGCAGCGCGGCGTCGTCCGCCCACGTTGCCGCCTGCGTGTGCTCGGTCCCGTTGAGCGTCACTGTGGCGTTGCTCAGGATCACCGTGGACCGCGCGTTTGAGTAGTTGTGCACGAACTGGACTGGCAGCTGCGCGGTTGGGCCGTCGTCCCGCATGCACTGCCGCAGCGCGCGCACGTCGACATGCCCACAGCACAGTAGCGCGTAGATTGGCTCGGAGCCACGGTACGAGTTCACGTACGTTGGGTTGTTTGGGTGCACCATCTCCGTGCTCTTGGGGTGCTCCGTGAAGAGCGCGATTTTCAGCGTGTCGGGGAACTTGCCGTCTTTGTCTAGCATGGCGCCGTCGGTGTTGGCGTCGCTCTTCTGCGGCGCGTACGTGACCTCGCACTTGCCGTCGTACGCGCCCGCGAAGTTTGTCATCCCAGCAGAGTGCATCCAGCACACCACCTTGTGGCACAGCGGCCTAGCGTCGCCCACCAGCTTGTTGGCCATCATGACCTGCTCGGCGCCGAAGTCCACGCGCTGCTCGGGCGCAAGTTTGGCAGCTGAGCGCTCTGCGGACGTGCGCTGCGCATCAAGAGGTTGGTTTTCGTCTGGCTTTTCAAACCAGGTGAAGTCCGCCAGCTGCAGCGTGAACTTGAACGCAACCGACGGCATGCTGCACTGGGCCGCTTCAAAGCCTTAAATACACTCCTTGCGATCGCGGAGCCGCTTACCCGACACGGGCGGCGACTCCGCGGCCGATTCGTCGCCGACATACCCCCCCTGCGCGTACAGCCGCCACAGGACGACCTCCACGCCCGGCGCTTCGCCCTGCATCCCGTCGCTGCTCGGCGCGGCCGCGCGCCGGCTGACGGTGAGCATCACGTCTTGCCGCAGAAACACTTCGCGCGGCAGCCGCAGGTCGCAGCCCGCAGACGCGGCCGTCAGCATTTTTTGGTACTCCAGCGAGTACAGCGGCTGCCCCACCTCAGAAAGAATCCCGCTCACGTCCACGATGCCGCTGATTGCGGCTGCGACAGCCAGACCCGTCTCGCCCTCAACCCATCGGCACTGCTCCCGTGTGAGGCCGCTCTTGAGCGGCGCATCGCCGAGCAGGAAGCGCATCACGGTGCCGCGCTGCGCTGGCGAGGCTGCAAAGCGCGGCTGGTCCACAGCGAGGCGCAGCATCCGTTCCATCTGCTGACGCGTCCCCCTGGACGCTAAATATCGCCAACGTGCAAAACCACAGACGCGCCAAACACACCGGCTCAACCCACCAACCCCGCTGCGCGCGTATAAAAACAACGCCGCTGACGCTCTGAAAATGAACTCTGCGGTCGCACCAGACTCTGGCACTCCAAAGACGCCGGTGGAGGCGCCGGTGGAGGCTGTGAGCGGCGCGAAGAGCGTGCACAAGCTCGCAGCTGCCTTCGAGGAGGTAGCGACGCGCTGGCAGAAGCCAGAGCACGTCGCCCTTCTCAAAGAGTTTGTTGACGCTGAGCGCGGCATCAAGCACCAGCAGCTTCTCTCAGACGCACTACAGGAGCACCTGGACAACTCACACGCGCTTGACCTGGGCACCATCCTGACCATCGCGTACCTGGCAAACGACGGGCTGATCCTACGAGAGGGGGACGACGAAGTCTCAACAGCAGCGCCGCTCTCACCACAAAAGGACTTGGCGGATTGGGACGAGGTTGCGCAGTGGGGTGAGCAAATGGGGGCGCTGTCGCTGGGCAACGCGATGGGTTCCGCGGAGACGGTCGTCGCTTTTAACGAAAAGGACAAATCTACTGACACGGTTGTCAACGTTGCCCAGAAGGTCGCCAGGGAACTTATTGACAGCATACGTGATGAGCAGCGGCGTGAGACTTGATCAAGACGAGCAAAACGCTCTGTGCTCATGTGCGGTTCCCACCACATTGCAAGCCCGGGACGGCTTCACGAAGTTATTGGCGTTTGGATGCAGCGCACCATATTCCGGGTGCATCAAGTCACAGTTCAACGCGTGAGACCCGTCGGCTCCTCTACAGATGGAACATGAGCGCAGCGTTGACTGTTCCAGTGCTTTTGGTGGCGCTGTTGCCTGCATCTTCACGACGACAGTCCCAGGACACTTAAATATGCATATATATGCATGCAGAGAGTATGCCCAGCAGTATGTTTAATGAATTCAAAGCACGCAGCGTCTTCCCACATCATTGCGGTCACCGCAGCACGCGCACAGCCCGCGCAACCTCAAGGTTGGGCATGAACTCGGGTTGCCCAAAAGCGTACCACCACGTCAACGCGAGGTCAAGGTTGGGGTGCGCAGACTGCGCCTTGATGTGGTGCAAGATAATGGTGCGCGCCAGCGGGGGCGCGCACAGCATGACGCGGTTGCCGGGCTCGCGCAGCGCGGCCACCAGCCGCGCGTACACGCAGCGCTGAAACGGCAGCCGCCGGCGCGCGTGCGCGTCGAACGCGTCAGACTCTGGGATTTGCAGACACGCGTGGATGAGTTGGTCGACCGGAAGAGGGCGCTTTGGCCCGCCCGCCTCGCTGACTCGTCGCAACCACTGCCCGCAGGGCGCGCACAGGTACACCCCCTCGTCTGGCTGCGCCGAGGTCAGCAGCGCCCACACGTGCTGCCACACGAACTGCGTCGGCTGCACGGCGCTGCGCAGCTGCGCCATCGTCTCGCGAATCACGCGGCACCGCATGATCGCAGTGCGCGTCGTGCCACAAGTAAGGCACGGGTTGGCGCAAGCAACCTCCCGTCTCGCGCGCATCAACGCTGTGCTGCGCAGCTTGCAGGAAGCTGCACGCCGCTGCTGCAGCGCTCTTGCGGCCACTTGTGGACTGTTGCAAAGCGCGGCGCTCTTTGGGCGCCCGGGGCGCGCAGTTGGACCAAAGAGCATCGGGGCCAGATAAAAGAGGGGGGTCACCCCTGCACCCACATGCTTTGCAGTGACGCGCTGCCGAAAGTCACAGCAGCGCTGCTTCCTGTTAAACACGCCATGGCGGCCGACGCGGCCGCCGCAGAGAAGGCGTGGCAGCGCGTGGCGCGCGAGCGAGCGGTTCACGAGCTGCTGGCTGTGAATCTTGACTCGGACTTTGCGGACGAGTGGGACCTGCGGATGTTGCGGTGGGCGTTGGAGCCCCTGGTGCAGGCACGTGCGTCGGAGTTGGTTTTTACACACGACACAGTAAACGGTAAAATCGAGGTCTGCGAACGCAGCCACATGCGCAGAAAGCCAAAGCAACTTTACATACTACACGAGCGCGACGCGGTGCGCGCGGACTCGCAGTGCAGCAGCAGCGATTACCTGTCGCTGGCAGGCAGCGCAAGCAGCGACAGCCTTGACCAACACCCGTGCGCACTCGACGAGTAGGGCGCTGCGTCGCGGAGACGCGCTTGAGCCAGGACGCGCAGCGTTGCGCAGCGCGGTGGTGGACAAAGAACGGTGTATAATATTACGGTTCGTCCACGCGCGCACTGGACGACGTGCGCCGTCTTTTTGCCAGGCCCAGCACCAGCAGCGACCCCAGCACACACACGCTCGCGGAAACCAGCACAGCGACGAGAACCGCGCTCATGCCGCCTGGTTCGCTCAGCGCAGCGCTCCGGCGCGTGCTCAGCGAGGTGTTGCCGACTGGATTGAGCGAGCTCTCCGCAAGTTCCAGCTCGAAACCACTGAGCGTCTGTTCGATTCGCGGCGAGGACGCGACAGCCGCGTGCATAATTGCCAACGCCACGCGCTCCGCAGTGGTCCGATTACGGTCCGCAGTCGCGTTGTACAGTGATGCCACAAAAAAATCCACGGTTGCGTCGAGTTGCTGCTCGACAAGCCGCGCTGCGACGGCGAGCGCGTCGTCGCCATCGCGCAGCGCCACGAATACGACAAGCTCGAGACTCGTGTTGCTGTCGGGTGCCGATGTGCTGCTGTTCACGCCGCTTGCTGGGTCTTCTGTCACGACAGTGACGTTGTGAAGCGCAACCTGCTCGAGCGGCAGCTGCAGCATGTGCGCCACCATCGCCGCAAAGAGCTGCTCCACAGCGTGGTCCACCTCGCTGGCACTGAAGTTGCTGACAAGCAGCGTGAAGGTGAGCCCGGCAGGCTGCTGCGCGAGCGGGAGCCGGCAGCTGTGATTTCCAGAGTCCGGCTTCTCGAGTGGCGGTGCGCACAGCACGCACTGCGTCGCAGTCGCGTTTGGGGCGTTGCCCGGAGCTGCGCCCACTGCGCAGACGCACGAGGGCGCACCACGCGGAGCAACCATGTGCTCGCCGCACTCAAAGCAGGCCGGGTCTGTGGACGCGTTAGGGTGGTACGTGCCGGCAGCGCACAGCATGCAGCGCGCCGCGACCGGGTCGCGGAACCGCCCGGGCGCGCACACGCACTCGCTTGCCGCCACGCCAGCGGTCACGTAACGCGAGAAGACCTCGCCATCCTCTGGCCCCGGGCACGCGGTGCAGGCCTCGCTACCTGCGTAGAATGCAAAAAAGTTCTCTGGGCACGCAGTGCACGCGCCGTCTCCAAGGCCCGCGCGCGCGTAGCCGGGGCTGCACGGCGCACACTCACTCCCGTTAGCCTGCGGTTCGCTGCGGTTCGACCGCTCGAAGCCGCTGACACACTCGCAGCGGGTGCTCCCCGGCGCCGCAGTCGAGCTGCTGTTGGAGCACACGGCGCACGCAGTCGCGTTGCCACCCGAAAACGTGCCAAGCGGGCACGGCGTGCACGCCTCTGCGCCAATTGTCCCTTTGAACGTACCAGCCGCGCACGCGACGCACTGGTCGTGCAGCAGCGTTGTCCCTGCCGCACACGCACAGTCCACAGACCCCTGCAACGACGCCGCAGCGAAGCCCGGGCACGGCTCGCATTCGACAGCGCCGCTGTCGGGTTGGAACGTCCCAGGCACGCACGGGGCGCAAAGCTCGTCTCTTTCGTTGTCCTTTGCACTTCCTGGCGCACAGGGTTGGCAGTCGCCACCAGCCGCGTCGTAGCCGAACGTGCAGTTGCACGTACTTGCCCCGAACGCGGACACCGAGAAAGGTCCGCACGCATCGCAGACTGCGCTGCCCGGCGCGGCAGCAAAGGTCCCGTTGCTGCACGCCACACACGGCGAGTCACTCAGCACGTTTTTGGCCGACCCCGGGCCGCACGGGACACACTCGCCGACTTCAAGGAAGTACCCAACGGAGCACACGCACACAGTAGCCGCCTCCACGCTCTCCGCGTTGGCGTTGCACGGCAAACACGCAGTGTTTGCCACGCCCGTCTTGAACGTGCCCACCGAGCACGGAGTACACTGCTGCGTTGAGGCGTTGAGGCCGTAGCCCGCAAGGCACTCGCAATCCGCGGCGCCTTCTGTGGAGACGCTGAACGGAGGACAGCGCGCGCACGCCTCCGCACCCTCGCTCGCAAAAAAGTTTGCTTCGCAGCTCGAGCAAGACTCGTTGCCAACTGCGCTCTTGGCGCTCCCGGCCGCGCATGGCGCGCACATGCCGTCCGCGACGAGGAAGTGGCCCGCGGAGCACAGACAGTGCTGCCAGTTACCCTCCCGCTCCGAGTGGTTGTGGCACGGCGCGCACGTCTCGTCGGCCGTGCTTGTCTTGTACGTGTTGTCGAGGCACGCCGGGCAGCTCTGCTGCGCCGCGTCGTAGCCGTGCCCAGGCACACAGACGCAGTCGACGGCCCCTTCGCCCGCGGTGGTGTTCTCGGGGCATGTCGCGCACGCCACAGCGGCGGCCGCCGCCGCGAAGGTGTCGGCAGCACACGCCGTGCACGTGCCGTTGCCGACCACCGCCTTGGACAAGCCTGGATCGCACGGCGCGCAGACGCCATCGGCAACGCGGTAGTGCCCGGGCGCGCACTCACAGTAGGAGAGCGCATCGGCATTGACCGCGTCGGCGTGGCAGGGTGTGCAGCCCTCGTTGCCCTGGCTCATTTTGTGCGAGTTGGTGGGACACGGGCTGCAACCCCCCACAGCATCGGCCAATTCGTACCCTGCGGCGCACAAGCACTCGCTTGCGCCCTCCCCGGCCACACTGGCCTCCGCGCACGGGTCGCAAGCCGTGCTCCCTGCTTCGGCCGAAAAGGTGTCGGCCGCGCACAACGTGCAAGCCTCGTTGCCAGCGGCAGGCTTTCCTGCGCCTGGCGCGCACGGCGCACACGCGCCTGTTGCAGTGAGCTCGTGGCCCGCGGCGCAGTAGCATTCCGTGGCGCCTTCGAGGCTCTCGGCGTTGGCCGGGCACGGGAGACACTCGTCGTTGGCGGTCGTGTTCTTGAAGGTGTCGGCGGCACACGCCACGCACTCCCCGGAGGCTGCGCCAGGGCCATACCCAGGCACACACAGACACTCGCCAGCGGCCCTGCCCGACACGCTGAAGGCCGCGCACGCGTCGCATGTCTGTGCGCCCTCAACGGCAGCATAAAAGTTGGCAGCGCACGCGTCGCACGACTCATTGCCGACGGCGCTCTTCGCAAACCCCACCTCGCACGGAGCACAGACCCCGTCAGCAAGCAGAAACCACCCCGCGGCGCACACACAGTGCAGCGCGTCGGCACGGTTCACAGAGCCTGCGTGGCACGGCGTGCACTTCTCGTCTGCCAGCGTTGCCTTGTACGTGTCCTCGGGGCAGGAGCCGCACTGCTCTGTCGAGGCGTTGTACCCGTATTTTGGCGAACAGAGACAGTCCTCGGCCCCGCTGTCTGATTCGCTGAAGCTAGGGCACACCGCGCACGCCACGGACCCCCACACCGCGGTGAAGAACCCTGCGTCGCAGAGCAAGCACGAATCGTCGCCCGCCGCGGTCTTGGCCAAGCCCGGTTCGCACGGCGCGCACTCCTCCAACTCAACCAAAAAGTTGCCTGCCGAGCAGATGCAGGCGGTGGCCGCCCTCAAACTCTCGGAACCCGCGTGGCACGGCAGACATGCCTCGTTTCCCTGATATTGCTTGGAGAAGTTTGCAGCGCATGCAGCGCACTCCAGTGTGGACGCATTGAACCCGTAACCAGGATCACAGAGGCAGATCACCGCGCCGCTGGCAGACGCGCTGGACGCAGGACACGTGGCGCATTGCGAGGCGCCAGCTGCTGCCGCAAACGTGTTGGGCTCGCACGGTGTGCAAGCCGCGTCGCCCGCCTCGGCTTTGGCACTGCCGGCGGCGCACGGGACGCACGCGCCCGCTGCGTCGCTCGCGCGGAAATGCCCAGCAGCGCACGCACACTGCGCGGCGCCTTCGCTGCTCTCTGAGTTTGACTCGCACGCCAGACATTCCAGCGCGCCTTCGTGCGGCTGGTAGTGGTCCACTGGGCAGCGCGCGCACGCCACGGAGGCAGCAAACGACTTGTTGCTGCCGGGCGCACACAGCGGGCAGCTGCCGTCGTCCTGCAGACCGTGGCCCGCTGCGCACCCACACGCTGCCGTGCCCTCCAACAGCGTCTCGTTTGTGGGGCAGCGCGCGCACGCAAGCGAGCCCGGCTGCGCCGCGTGGTTTTCCGGGCACGCCGAGCAGTTGTCGTCGCCGCTGTCGGGCTTGAACGTGTTGAGCGGGCACATGACGCACGCGCCTGTCGCGCTGTCGAGCGCCCAGCCGCCCACGCACACGCAGTCAACTGCGCCCTCCGCCAGCGTGATCGAGGCAGCACCGCAGGGCGTGCAGGCCACCGACCCCGCGTCCGGCGCCGACGTGTTTGCGGCACACGCCGCACAGGCCGCGGCGTCGGTCGCCGCGCGCGCGGTGCCCGGCGCGCACAGCTGACACGCGCCGTCCGCGCCCATCTCAAACCCGGGCACGCAGCTGCAGGTCAGCCCCCCGGCGCTCTCTGTGACTGCGTTGGCAAGACACGGCTCGCACTGCGTCCTCCCTTCCGCAGGCTGTGAGGTGTTGACCGGACACGGCACGCAGCTCACGTTTGCCGCACTGTCTTTGAAGAAGCCAGGGGGACAGGGCGCACACGCCGTAGCGCCGTCCGCAAAGCCGTAGCCCTGCGCGCACACGCAGGCCGCAGCGCCTGTCTGCAGCGTCACGGTTCCAGACGGGCACGCGTCGCACGAGGCCGCGCCTGCGACGCGCGCAAACGTGTTGAGCACACACGGCTCACAGGAGAGATCGCCGAGCTCGGCCTTGAACGTCCCTGGCGCACACGCCGAGCACAGGCCCGTCTCTGCAGCGTCTCGCCCAAAACCTGGCCGGCAGACGCACGCGGTGCTTTCCTGCGCGCCGGTGGTCTCGCCGGGCGGGCAGACACGGCACGCCTCCATGGCGTACCAGTTCTTGTAGAACCCCACGGCACACCCCACGCAAGTGAGGTTCCCGGGGTCACCGTACCCGGGCCAGCACTCGCACGCCCGCCGAAACAGCGCACCGTCAGAACTGTTGGAGAACGCCGGGCACGGGGCGCACGCCAACACGCCGTCCTGGTACTGCCCAGCGACGCAGTAGAACTCGGGGCACGGAACGCACTCCTCCCCAAGCGCGTAGAACTGCCGGTCGTGCTCCTCGTCTGTGTGCGAAGAGTGGTCGAGGTACGTGGTGGAGCTGACCCAGCCGTCTGCGCACGTGCACTGCGCGGCGCCAGGCGCCGCGTACGAGTTGTTGCCGCACGACGTGCACGCCGCAGCGCCTGTGCCGTTGGCAAACGTGTCGACCGGGCACGAGACGCACTCCAGAAGGCCGACCTCGCTTGCAAACGTTCCCGGTGCGCACGCAGCGCACAACCCGTCGTCGATCGCGGACTTGAAGTGGCCGACCGGGCACTGCGTGCAGTTGTGCCCTGCAGGCGTGCTGACCCCCTCGTAGCCCGCGTCGCACGCGCACTCCACAGAAGCAGTCGACACCGTGGACGTGGACGCTTGGCAGTCCTCGCACGCAGTCGCGCCGGGCAGCGCACTGTACGTGATGGCCGCGCACGGAGCGCACGACTCGTTGCGCGCGTGCTCTTTGAACGAGCCCGGTTCGCACGGCTCGCACGTCGCTGCGCCGAGGCCGTCTGCCGCGTGAAACGCATAGCCCGGGACACACTCACAGAACGTCGCGCCCTCCAAGCCACTAGTCGTGCTGAAGGTGCGACACGGCGTGCACGCGACGGCGGCCGGCGCCGCGCTAAATGTGTCGGGCGAACACGCCTCGCACGGCGCGTTCGCGATGCCGACTTTGAAGGCTCCTGCCGCACACGCCGCGCACTCCGCAAGCGTCTCGCCATCGGCCAGAGGGTTGGCCGGCTGGAACCCCTGTGCGCATAGGCAGGTCGTCTGTCCGATGAGCCCGTTGGTGTCGGAGTTGTCTGGACACGCCGTGCAGTTGCTCGACGCAACCGCGTCAGCAAAGCTGTCTGCATCGCAGGGCGCGCATGCCTCGTCCCCCGCAGCACCCTTGAAGTGACCGACCGCGCACACCTGGCAGACCCCGTCGACGCGCATGCGGCCCGCCAGACACAGGCACACGTTGCTGACCACAACCTCGTCTGCGGGACACGCGCTGCACGCGGCAGACCCCGCGCCCGACGTCGAGTCGTCCAGGCATGAGGTGCACGCGTCAGAGCCGCGCACCGGCTTGAATGTGCCCGCTGCACACGGGGCGCAATTCGCCAGCGGCGACGCCGGGTCGTCCTGCTCCGCGTAGCCGGCGTCGCAGAAGCACTGCGTGTGGTCGTGGTGCAGCACGCCCGCGTGCAGCGAGCACTCTGTGCACGAAGACGCCCCAATTGACAGCGTGATTGAGTCCTGCGCATAGCCCGCAGCGCCGGCGTGTGGACACATGACGCACAGCACATCGTTGCCCGGCTGCGGCTTGTATGTGCCCAGCGCGCAGGCGACGCACCCGGCCGCGACGTGTTCATAGCCAGCGACGCACACGCAGCTCGTACGGTCGGTGCCAATTGTGACTTCGTTGGCATCACAGGACGCGCACTCGATCGCGCCACTTACGGAGGTGGTGTTGCTGGCGCAAGGCTCGCACGACACGTTTGCAAAGCTGTTCCGGAATGTGCCAGCCTCGCACTCTTCACACACCTCACCGACGCGCCCAAAGCCCGGCACACACGCGCAGGCAGCCTGCCCCGTCGCAGTCCCTGTCCCCTCGTGTGTCGGACACGGGTCGCACGCAACAGCCGCGCCGACAGAAAAACTGTTTGCAGCGCAGTGTTCGCAAGAGTGGTTGCCGGCGCTAGGCTTGAACAGCCCAGCCATGCATGCCTCACATGTCTCGCCAAGCGGCTCAAACCCCGCCAAACACGTGCACGCTGACTGTTTTGTGGCATCGCCAGTGCTGCTGTTCCCCACACACGGCAAACACTGCACAGTTCCGTTGCCTGCTGCAAAGGTGTCGGCTGCACATGCGTCGCATGCCGAATGGTCCTCCATGTTGTTAAAGGTGCCGGGTTCACACGGGACGCACGCTGTTGTCGCAGTTGCCTCCGCAGAGTGAGGCTGAACTGACGGTTGCGACGTGCAATACTCCAAAGTAGTGGTGTGCAGTGCAAAAAACTCTGCATCTTCCAGCGCTGCATTGAAGAAGCGAAGATCACGCAGGTGGCCTGTGAAATACTGGGAATTCGCGAAGGAGCCACCGAAAACTGCAATGTCGTATGTTGCAGGCGTAAACGTGCCGACAGTCGCCCGAAATTGTTCAAGTCCATTCGCGGTAATCGTCCACTCACCGCCACCACTCACCCGAAACCCGACATGCACCCACTCTGGCTGCTCCAGGGCGACCATAACCAGCTGCGAGTCGGCAACGCTGTTGATTCCAGCGTACCACTTGTGGTAATAGTAATAAAAAGACAAGCGGGCACCATAGGTCTGCTCTGATTTCAACTCAATCACCTTGGCGGAATCAAACGTGCCTGGCACTTGATTGTTGTCTGCGCGAAACCAAACCGACATGGTAACCGCGGCGTTTGAAAATTCGAAGGGTGTAGGTTTCAAGTTGGCAGAACCATCGAAATACGCAGCAGCCTCACATCCTTCAGCAACGGCAGGAAGAGCGGAAGTACTGTCAACGGTGACGCCGTTGACCTGCGCAATGGCCCCGGAAACACTGTCGCGACCTACAAATTCAGAGTCATCAAACTTGTACCAAACGTTGGGCTGCGAGCTAGATGCTGCAAGCAAGCGTCGTCGGGACGTCAAGCCAGGCTCCTGAGAACCGTCTGAAGAGGTTGACCCGTACCCAACGGGACACACACAAAGTGTCCTGTCGTCGCCTGTGGTCTGCTGGTTGTTGACACAGATGCTGCAGACCTGCGCGCCTGCGTCGGGTGCAACGTAGTTTTCGGCGCAAGGCACACAGGCCTGGTCGCCGAAGGTCGGCTTGAACATGCCTGTAGAGCACATCTCACACGAACCTTCAACGCGGGTGTACCCTGGACTGCACACACACGCAGTCAACCCAGTCACTGTGTCGGTCCCTTCGTTGTCGGGACAGAGCGCGCACGCTTGGTCGCCATGCACACTCTTGAACGTGTCGGCAGCACATGCGACGCAGACACCGAGCTCACGCGAGAAGCCAGAGACGCACACGCAGGCGCTGGAGCCGATAAGGTCGCTCGTGCTCTCATTTTGCGGGCACGGTGTACACGTCAGCGTGCCTACCGCAGCGGCATACGTGTTTGCCGCGCACGGTTGACACACTGCGTCGCTTCGCGCAGCGTTGAACGTCCCAACTTCGCAGGGGGTTGCAAATTGGCAGTGCGGTCGTTGTGCCCCCCGCAGCCACGGCGGCCTCGTACCCCGCGTCGCAGAAGCATCGTGTGTGGTTGTTGTCCACCACTCCCGAGTTTTCGCGGCACTCAGTGCAGTTTGTTGACCCGGACGACAGCGTGATCGAGTCTCGGTCGTAGCCATGCACGCCGGCGGCGGGGCACGCCACACATTGCTGCTCGTCAGCAGGCGCGTCTTTGAAAAACCCTTCAGGACAGTGCGTGCACGCCAGCGTGGCAGCGTCTCTCTCATACCCTGCGCTGCACACGCACGCCACGCGGTTGTCACCCACCGTTCCAGTGGTGCTCGCACACGGCTCGCACTGCAGCGCGCCCGCCTCTGCGATGTTGTCGACCGCACACGCCTCACAACTATGATCGCCTGCGTCAGCCTTGGCAGTGCCCACCGCACACGGTTCGCACGCAGTCGCACCGCGCGTCAACCCGGCAACGCACACACAGTACTGCTGCCCAGTCAAGTTGTTGGTCGTCTCGTTTGCCGGACACGGGTGGCAATGCTCTTCGCCACCCGCGGACGCAAAGCTGTCCACGTCACAATTTGTGCAGTCGATATCACCTGCATCAGCTTTGTATGCCCCCGCCGAGCACGGCTCACACACACCAGCGCGGCGCTCAAAGGCTGCCTCACAAAGACACACTGTCTGCCCTTGCATGCCGTCTGTGACCTCATGGAGTGGGCATGGAGTGCACTCACTTGCTCCACCGGACGAAAAAAAGTCCACGTCACACATTACACACTCGTCGTTGCTAGGCGCCGCCTTGTAGTACCCAGCGTCACACGGCACACACGACGAATCCACATACTCAAATCCTGGCACGCAAACACACTCGGTTCTGTCAAAGCCCACCGTCATCGTGTCTGCCTCGCACGGCAAGCAGCTTTCAGCGGCGTCCGCAGAGATGGAGTTTGACGCGCACGGTTGACATACACTTTGACCAGCACCAGTCCAATGCTTGAATGTACCTGCTTCACACTGCACACAGGATACGTGTACAGAGCTCTCATCGACAATTTGCACCATTCCAAAGTTACAAAAGCACCTGTCAGCACCAGGAAATGAATTGCTAGAGTTTGCCGGACATGCAATGCAGGGTGTCTCAAAATCGTCGACATCGTTGTAATAGCCAATAGGACACACAACACAGTTGCTGTTCGGCATGACATCATCATACGTAGACCCAATGAGCGCCAAGTCTGCTGCGCTGCCAAAATAACCAGTTCCCAATGAACAGACAGGCCTTCGTACGCACTCGTTCTGAAACTGTGCTCCCTCCCACAAAGTAACCAACTGTGGATCACACAAGTCAGCCCGCAGCACACTGACCCAAC
>JGI20156J14371_10001947_pt1 | contig 16717 bp, 14 predicted proteins | sample COG_06_FD_14371 | JGI IMG/M metagenome (IMG submission 14371)
ATTCAAAGATCCTGACTTGGCTTATGGCATTGCGTTGGCGAAAACAGCGGGACGCATAGTTTTGAGATTGGCCAATGCTGAAGTATTGCCTTTTGAGTTTGAGGCATGGCACACGACGGTAGAGGGTTACTTAACAGAAATTAATGCATTGACAAATACGATGCGTGGGGCAGTTGAGCAACACAATGTCTTCATCGATAAAAAAGTATTTTCTTTGACTGCAGATCCAAAAAAACCGTTCAATCAGCCCATTAAGAAAGCCATTGTACCTTATGTCGATTTTTCGCCTCTACACAATGCTCTGGCCAATCTGAAGGTCACAATAGATGCTCTTGAAGGCAAGTCACTCGTTTCCTTGACCTCCAAAGGTGCCCTTAATGACAAACTCATGCATGCTGAACAGGTTTTGACTTTTGCCTCAGGCCTACCCCGAAGGAGTTGGTACCGGCATCAGATTTATGCACCGGGCTTTTACACGGGATATGGCGTTAAAACGCTTCCAGGCGTAAGAGAGGCGATCGAACAAGAAAATTGGGAGGAATGCCAGTCCCAGGTCACTATTTTGGCAACGACACTTCAAAATTTTGATGCCCACTTGCAGAGCATATTGGTTCTGAATTAATGCCCATACATCGCGCCAAAACATCCACCCTCAAGCTTGGGGATATTGCCCTTATAGGTATCCCCTTTGATGATCATTCTTCTTTTCTCAAAGGGCCAGCCAAGGCACCCCCATTGATCATCGAGGCCATTGAGAGTGACTCGGCCAATTATTTTACCGAGGACTTGATGGATTTAGCGGATCATTCGGATGTTTGTTGGTTGGGCAATGCCCCACTCCAAGATTATTTTGATATTGAGTCCATCATTGCTGAGATTTTAAAGGGGGGGGCGATTCCTTTTTCGATAGGCGGTGATCATTCGATTACCTATCCGATTCTGCGGGCCATGTCAGCTTCTTACCCTAGTTTAAGTATTCTGCATTTTGATGCCCATGGGGATTTATATGATTCATTGGGAGGGAATCGGCATTCACATGCGAGCCCCTTTGCTCGAATTATGGAAGAGGGCTTGGCGCAAGCATTGACACAGGTAGGTATTCGGACCTTGAATGATCATCAACAAACGCAAGTCAGTAAGTTTGGTGTAAAGGTCATAGACATGAGAAATTGGTCACCGGACATAGATTTAAATTTATCGGGACCCGTTTATTTAAGTTTTGATATGGATGTACTCGATCCTGCCTTTGCGCCTGGAGTTTCTCATCATGAGCCCGGAGGCTTCACTACCCGAGAGGTATTGCGGATGATACAAAAACTTGATTTAAATATTGTGGGCCTTGACCTAGTTGAGTACAATCCTGATCGTGACCTCAATGGGGTTACCGCCATGACGGCGGCAAAAATTATTAAGGAGTTACTGGCAAAGCTGCTTTCATTTCAAAAGTAATTTTAATCTATTAAGTTTCATTTCTCAAAATAGTTAAAGGCGATTGCCGGACGATGGTGCGACTGTTGAGCAGGCCAATACATACGGTGAGGGCAGTGATACCAAAAAAGAATCCCATGATTTCTAATAAGTCGGGCACATAGGTAAATTCAAAAATGAAATAACCCAATAGACTGGTAAAAACGACGGCTAAAAAGAGGCCTGCCAATGCTCCTAAGCCTCCCAAAAAGAAATATTCAGCTGCGATGATCTTCCATAATTGGGCCTTAGAGGCCCCCATAGTCCGAAGCAAAACATTTTCGCGCATGCGCTGAAATTTACTCAAGACAATGGCACTGATCATCACAATCAATCCCGTCCCGATACTAAATAGGGCCATGAATTGAATGACAAAAGCTACTTTTGACAGGAGATCTTCAAGGGTCTTCAAGATGAGTTCTAAGTCAATGATGGATACATTGGGATGTTGTCGTACAATGGCTTGCTGGAAGCGGGCAGAAACATCATTTTGATTAATTCGTGTGATGAGTACATGGAACTGGGGCGCTTGTTCTAAAACTCCAGTGGGAAATAAGACTAAAAAATTGGTTTGCACTCGACGCCAATCTACTTCACGAAAACTACCTATATAGGTTTTTATCAATGCTCCTTGTACATTAAAAAGCAATTGATCACCAATGTTAAGGCCTAAGTTTTCGGCATATCCATCGGATATGGAAACAAATATAGAATCATCTGGATTTTTTAATTTCCCCTGCCATGTTCCTTGAGAGATCGTTTCTGAACTGATCAATGTGTCTCGATAGGTTACGCGATATTCTCGATTAAATGCCCATTTTGGAAGATCGACAGTGGAGTCGGCGTCGGCTTGATCACGCGTCTGATTATTGATTTCTAACAACCGCATGGTGACGACAGGAACTTCTTGCAGGACCGGAAGGTCATATTCTTCAGTCAAGGTCCGAATAGCTTCTTTTTGGTTGGTTTGAATGTCAAAAAGTATGGTATTGGGTCGTTCATTCTTACCACTGATAGATACGCGATCTACAAGTAATCCTTGCATGAAATATAACATCGCTAAAAACGCCGTACTCAAACCCAAAGTCGTCACCAAAATCACCGTTTGATTATTGGGTCGATAGAGGTTTGAAATGCCTTGACGCCATACAAACCCCATCTGCTTGGGCAGGAGTTTTTTAAGTAACGCATTCAGGCCATGGGCAAGGGCGTACAACAAGGCCAACGCTGCCAAAAGAATGGATATATTGATCAAAGCATCCAACGCATCTTTAAGTTGCCAAAACATGATCAGATACAAGAAGATTAAAATACTCCCAATGATAGTGAAAAAGGGCAGATCTAATTTGAGTTTTAAAGATTCATATCCAAAACGAATGGCGGAGAGGGGACTTACTTTTCTCAATCCAATAAGTGACAGTAATCCAAAGAGAATAGAGGTAACCACACCAATAACCAACCCTGCGATAATCGCAGGCCAATAAATGGTTGGCTGAATATCAAAGGGAATAAATGATTTTGCGATTTCTGGCAAGTAAAGATGAATGACGACTCCCAAAAGGCACCCAATAGATGCACCGATGAGGCCAAAAAAACCCACTTGAATTAAATAAATATTAATGGCTTCTTTGGCTTGCATACCCATGCAGCGCAAGACAGCTACAATTTGTACTTTACTTTTTATGTATACATAAATTGAGCTTGAAACACCCAAACACCCCAATAACAAGGCAGCAAATGCGATCAGTTCCAAAAATGAAGAAAGATCTCTAAAAGCCCTGCCCGTTTGTGCTTTTCTGTCTTCCACATTATCTACGTCATAACCCGCCTGCTCAAGAATATTTCTTGATTCTTCAAAAACATTGGTCGTATCTATATCAGGATGGAATTGAAAATAAGTGATGTAGTTGATGATACTTCCCTTCTGGATTAGACCCGTCTCATCTAAATACTTTAGGGGGATATACACTACTGGTGCAACCGATGAACCGACGTCACTTTGTCCAGGAATTTTCTGTATTTTTCCGACGATTTCAAAGCTGATGTTCCCGACCTTAATGGAATCACCCAATTGAACGCCAAATTGAAGCATCAATTTTTCATCTACTAAGGCTTTTTGCGCGATCCGAAAATCTTGTGCGGCCCTGCGGGGCTCTGTTTCTATGTCTCCATAATAAGGGTAGTTACCTTCTAAAGCGCGGATTTGTACCAAACGGGTGCCATCTGTACTGGGAAACCGAATCATTGAAGCAAAATAAACTTCATTAGATTCATCTTTGCTCAGTCGGGACATTTGGAAAAATAACGAATCAGGTAACTCAGCTTTACCACGAACAGAAACGTCTGCACCCAGCAAGTTTTTTGCTTGGCCGTCGATTTCATCCATGAGATTTTCTCTAAAAGAAGTGATGCCCACCAGCGCACCAATACCCAATGAAATAGAAGCGATAAATAGTAATAATTTACCACGACTTTTTCTACTATCTCTCCAGGCCATTTTCCAGGGCCAAGAGCGATCGTATCTGATTTTTTTTAATGGAGAATTTTTATGCACGGTTTAAAGCCTGTCTTAATGAATGATGGTTCCCCCTTTGATTTTGATAATTTGATGGGTCTTTTGAGCAAGCTCTAAGTCATGGGTGACGATGATCAATGTCGTTCCTTTTTCTTTGTTAATTTCAAAAAGTAAGGCCTCAATAGATTTTCCTGTTTCTTCATCTAGGTTCCCCGTGGGTTCATCGGCAAAAAGGATTTCAGGATTGTTTGAAAAGGCTCTGGCAATGGCGACACGTTGCTGTTCACCTCCAGATAGTTGCGAGGGGTAATGATTTTTACGGGCACCTAAACCGACTCTTTCGAGCAAGGCAATAGAGGGTTCCATGGTGTTTTTTACGCCTCGTAGCTCTAAGGGAACCTGGACATTTTCAAGGGCCGTTAAGGTAGGAATCAATTGAAAATTTTGGAAAACAAAACCAATATTTTGATTGCGAACTTGGGCCAATTCATCTTCATTAAGCTCACTGAGTGAGATGTGGTTCAAGATAATTTCTCCTTCTGTCATACGATCTAATCCGGCACAAAGGCCAAGTAACGTCGTTTTCCCGCTACCAGAGGGCCCAATAATGGCTACAGACTCACCTTTGAGGACAGAAAAATTAATATCCTTGAGTACTGTGAGAGCATTGGTTTTAGAGCCATATACTTTAGATAAGCTCTTAACTTTTAGAATTTCAGACATGTCCTACAATAATAAATCAGCGAGGCTTATATAAGAGGTTAAAAAAGGTTAAAGTTCCTTTTTTATTTTAAAAGGTCCTTTAGCAGATTCAGATCTTTAAATGCCCCCTTTTGAATATTAATGCTTTGACTTGTCTAATTTACAACTTAATCAAGACGAAATCATGAGATTTTTAATGGGTTTCCTAGTACTTTTATGGGTAGGTTGTCAGGGGCCAAAAAAAGAAAAATCGGGCCCTACTTTGCCGGAAAAAGGGGTCGCAGAATCCTTGCCCCCCTCTCAAAAAAAGGTCATTTTATTTTTTGGGAACAGTATTACCGCGGGTTATCAATTAGATATGAATCAGGCATTTCCGGCCATAATTCAGCAAAAAATAGATTCTTTGGGCTTAAGCTATCAGGTAATTAATGCCGGATTAAGTGGAGAGACCACTGCCAGTGGTAAGAATAGGATAGATTGGGTGCTGCGAACCGTACCCGATATTTTTATTTTGGAATTAGGGGCGAATGATGGTCTTAGGGGGCTCCCATTAAAAGAGACTCCCAAAAATCTACAAGTCATCATTGATAAAGTAAAATTGATTAACCCTGAGGTGAAAATCGTCATTACTGGAATGGAAGTTCCTCCAAATTTAGGGGAAGCCTATACCCGCCAGTTTCGTAATATTTTTCCAACACTTGCCAAAAATAATGCGGCAGTGCTGATCCCTTTTTTACTTGTGGATGTTGCAGGCCGGCCTAGTTTGAACTTACCTGACGGCATTCACCCTACTCCAGAAGGCCACCTTTTAATAGCTGAATTGGTCTGGGAAACGTTGTTGCCACTTTTAGAATTGAATTGATGATCATAGAACAGATCGAATATTTTTTTATTCAAGGCGCTAACTTTGTGTGGGGCTTGCCGCTGCTCATCCTTTTGTTGGGAGGAGGATTTTTCTTCATGATGTATTCAAGGTTGCTCCCTTTTAAATACCTAAGACATGCTTTGAAGGTGTTGACGGGAAAATATGATCAGGCCCATGATGTAGGAGAGATCAGTCATTTTCAGGCTTTGGCGAGTCATTTGGCGGCGACCATTGGTATGGGAAATATCAGTGGTGTAGCTGTGGCCATAGCGACAGGCGGCCCAGGGGCCATTTTTTGGATGTGGATCAGTGCTATTTTTGGTATGTCTACTAAATTTTTCACGTGTACTCTGGCGGTTATGTATCGGGGAAAAGACTCCAATGGAGATTTACAGGGGGGTCCCATGTACGTCATTAGCGAGGGAATGGGTGAAAAATGGCGTCCATTGGCCATATTTTTCTGTGTGGCAGGCTTTTTCGGTGCCACACCCATTTTTCAAGCCAATCAAATCATAGCTGCAGCCAATGAGATTGTATTTCAACCCGCTGGAATAGAAGCTTCTTTATCTGGAGACTTGGTTATGGGACTGGTTCTGACTCTTTTAACAGGCATTGTTATTTTTGGCGGGATACAGCGGATCGGTCTTTGGGCAGCACGTTTGGTGCCAGCGATGGTCATACTCTATTTAATCAGTGTAGGCTGCATCCTTTTTTTAAATGCATCAAATATTATTCCCTCCTTATTGTTAATCATAGAGGATGCCTTTTCAGCAAATGCTGTATTGGGGGGTGCGGTTGGGGCTATTATTTTGGCTGGGGCGCGCCGAGCGGCATTTTCTAATGAGGCAGGTATCGGTACGGCTCCGATGATGCACGGCGCTACCAAAACGGAAGAACCGATCAGGGAGGGACTTGTGGCCATGCTGGGGCCTGCCATCGATACTTTATTGGTTTGCACCTTAACGGGTTTATGTATCCTAACGACCGGAGTTTGGGAATCTAGTGAATTGAGTGGGATTGCCTTGACGGTAGAAGCTTTTCGGACAAGTCTCCCTTTGGTGGGCTCCTATATTTTGGCACTTTGTGTGTTGGTATTTGGATTTACAACTATTGTAGGATTGTCTTATTATGGCCGTAAATGCTTGTCTTTTATCATAGGGGCTAAATACGGATGGTATTTTAATTATTGGTATGTAGGAATCATTATTGTGGGTTCAGTAGCTACATTGGGTGCGGTCGTGAGTTTGGTTGATATGGCTTATGGCTTGATGGCCTTTCCCACCATGATTTCTGCGGTGATATTGGCACCTAAAGTGATGAAAGCGGCTAACATTTATTTCAAAAAGATTGAAAATTAGGTGCTATTTATGTTTTATTCTGTTTTTCGGATCTCAATCACAGGGATTGACTTGAGCATAGTTATTTAAAAAAGGATAACTCTATATATTTGCAGGGGCCATGAGGTTAAAAAATACATGAGAATAGTTATTGCAGGTGCTGGTGAACTTGGATTTCACTTAGCCAAATTACTCGCAATAGAAGAGCAAGACATTACACTCATTGATGAGGATGACAGTGTTTTGGATCAAGCGAGAAACCAATTTGATGTGGTCACTGTCGTGGGTAGTGCGACGTCCATTAGTGTTCTCACTGAAGCCAATATTTCTAAAACAGATTTATTGATTGCCGTTACTTCTGATCAAGAAACCAATATCGCTGCCGCGATCATTGGTAAAAAATTGGGTGCTAAGAGGACCATTGCTCGAATTTCCAATATTGAATTTTTAAAGAAAAAAGAGCTTCTCAACTTGAAAGATGTGGGTATTGATGAGCTCATTTCTCCAGAGTTATTGGCGGCGCGGGAGATCAAGAGATTGTTAAAAAAGACGGCATTAACAGATACTTTCGAATTTGATAAAGGCATTTTGTCTTTAGTGGGGATTACCATTGATGAGGAATCTCAATTCCTCAATAAAACTCTTACCGAAACGGCCTATATGGCTTCAAATCATGATTTTACCACGGTGGCTTTGCTCAGAGATAATGAGACGATTATTCCGCATGGTGAAAATAAATTCAAGAAAGATGACCATGCTTATTTTATTGCTGAGCCGACGGGGATTGATCAAATTTTACAACTTTCCGGTAAAGTTAAATCTGAGGTCAAACATTTAATGATTTTAGGAGGAAGTAAGATTGGCATCAATACGGCCCGGGAGCTGAAGAAAAAATATAAAATCAAGCTCATTGAAGAAGACAAAGAAAAATGTTTTCGCCTAGCAGAAGAACTCCCCGATACCATGATCATCAACGGAGATGGAAGGGATTTAAAATTACTAAAAGAGGAAGGTATTGATAGCATGGATGCGTTTATTGCTGTAACGGGTAATTCCGAAACCAATATCATTTCTTCATTGGTGGCCAAGGATGCCGGTGTTAAGAAAACCATAGCCTTGGTTGAAAACATTGATTATATTCATTTATCTCAAAGCATCGGCGTAGATACGATGATCAACAAAAAACTTATTGCCGCTAATTTTATTTTTAGGCACATACGAAAAGGAGAGGTAGTCAATATCACCAGTGTGCATGGAGTGGATGCAGAAGTACTCGAATTCGAAGTTAAAGAAGGGGCAAAGATTTTGCTTGATGAATTACGCAATTTAGATTTCCCACGGACAGCGGTAATCGGAGGGGTTATCAGAAAAAATAAGGGTTATACGGTAAGAGGAAACTTTAATTTTGAATCAGAGGATCGTGTTGTCGTACTATCTAAACCAGAGTGTATCCATGCAGTGGAACATTATTTTAAATAATTTTTGATGTTTAATTATAAATTAATCATTAAAATCATGAGCATTCTTATGGTGCTCAACGGCATTTTCATGTCGATTTGTCTGCCTTTCAGCTGGTATTTTGGAGGTGAAGATTTTGGAGCTCTTTTAGGATCTGCATTGATTGCCATATCTTTAGGTACAGTCATGTGGCTATTGACACGTAATTCGATTAATAAAGAATTACGTAAACGTGAAGGGTATTTGGTGGTCACTATTGGCTGGTTGGTAATGTCTTTAATTGGAACGTTGCCTTATATGTTGAGTGGAGAGATCACAAATTTCACAGATGCATTTTTTGAAACTTTATCCGGATTTTCTACAACGGGGGCGACGATTTTAGAGGATATTGAATCGGTCAGTAAAGGGATCTTGCTTTGGAGAAGCATGAGTCAATGGATAGGAGGCATGGGAATCATTGTGCTTACCGTAGCGATATTGCCTATTTTGGGAATTGGGGGCATGCAGCTTTTTGTAGCAGAAGTCCCTGGGATTTCACCGGATAAATTTCAGCCTCGAATCAAAGAAACCGCCAAGAGATTATGGATTATTTATATAGGTTTTACGGGATTAGAATTGATTTTCCTGATGGTGGGAGATATGACTTTTTTTGATGCCTTAAACCATAGTTTAACGACTATGGCTAGCGGAGGGTTTTCAACGAAAAATAGCAGTATTGCCTATTATGATTCGGCGTATATAGATTTTATTATTGTGATGTTCATGTTTTTAGCGGGAACTAATTTCACCATGATTTATTTTGGTCTACATGGCAAGCTCAAAAAAGTTTTTCAGAATCAAGAGTTTAGAGCCTATGGTGGTTTTTGTTTGGTTATTACGATATTTTGTACGCTAGGGATCTGGATGAATGGAGATGAAAATTTAATAGATTCTTTTAGATATAGTATTTTTCAGGTTATTTCAGTCATCACGACTACTGGATATATCACAAAGGATTATACGGCTTGGACACCTTTATTGACCATGCTTTTTCTCTTTCTCATGTTTGTGGGTGCTTCTGCAGGGTCAACGGCTGGGGGGATCAAAATAATCAGACATTTAATTTTAGTAAAGAATAGCTTTTTGGAATTTAACAGACAAATTCATCCATCAGCCATATTGCCTTTGCGGCTCAATGGGAAGACTGTAAATGGTGAAATTACTTTTCAAATTCTTGCTTTTGTCATGTTATATCTGACCATTTTTGCTTTAGGTTCCTTGGGAATGGCCTTGTTAGGCGTAGACTTGGTGACCGCTATGGGTGCGGCCGCATCCTGTCTAGGCAATATAGGGCCTGGGATCGGATCCGTCGGGCCCGTTGCTAATTTTGCGCATATGCCTACCGTTGGAAAATGGATACTTTCTTTGTTGATGTTATTGGGTAGATTAGAGCTTTTTACCGTGTTGATATTATTTACCCCATTTTTTTGGAGAAAAACATAGTTATGATTTCGTTGGAATATATAATTTGGAGTCCTGATCCCGTCATTTTTAAAATTCCTTTATCCTTTTTGGGTTTACCAGATCGTCCGATTGTGTGGTATGGTTTATTGTTTGCGATGGGGTTTATCATCGGTCAACAAATTTCTTATAGAATTTTCAAGGCAGAGGGTCATTCTGAAAAAGACGTAGATACCTTGACCACGTTCATGGTCATTGCCACGATATTGGGTGCTAGACTGGGACATTGCCTTTTTTATAATCCCAGTTATTACTTATCGGATCCTATTGAGATTTTGAAAATTTGGGAGGGAGGCTTGGCCAGTCATGGGGGTGCGATTGGAATATTTGTGGCTCTCTGGCTTTATGCCAATTACGACATCAGATCGAAATGGATTTTTGTTATTCCTACAAGTTTTTCTGTAAAAAAGCGAAAAAAAGAGGGTCAAAGTTATTTATGGGTATTGGATAGGGTGGCCATTGTAGTGGCCATTACCGGAGCACTTATTCGAACCGGTAATTTCATGAATTCGGAAATGGAGGGTGTAAAAACAGGAACAGATTTCGGCGTGGTGTATGCCAGGGCAACTGAGGGGGTATTGAATTTTGATGAAAAGATGATTGAAGAAGTGGTTTTCGAGGAAGGCACCTATGATCCTACGCGCCCAGGTTATTTACCCATGAAAGCGGTAGTGAAATTGAAATCAGGTGTCCAAGTAGATCAAGCAATGAAAGGCTTTATAAATGGCCAATTGGCCTATCGTCTAAACAATTATCAAGAAGTGGTGGAGCATATTGATTTTGCTGCTTCTGGGCGGGGTCTCAACTATCAAATCATTGATGAAGCTGGAGTTGAGCATATAGAAATTAAAGCTACAGGGGTCCTTCGGCATACACCGCAGTTGTATGAAGCTCTAGCTTGTCTAATTATTGCCTTCATTTTATTGGCTTTGTGGAATTACAAAAGAGCGATACTAAATGATGGTTTAATTTTTAGTGTTTTTATGGTACTTCTTTGGGGGGACCGGTTCTTTAATGAGTTTTTTAAAATGGATCAGGAAGCTTTTGAGGCGAGCTTACCCATCAATATGGGGCAAATTCTCAGTATACCTTTGATTTTAATAGGTCTGATAGTATTTCTAAAAACGGTACGAAAGAAAGAAGAGGTCTAAAATTAATTATTTGAGAGAAGGGTTATCTCGGAGTTAATAATACGGGAGCGCTCTATCAATGCTTCTTTTTCAAACTGAGTGATTAAGTCGGATAAGGGCATTTTTTTATCTACCGGTGCATAGTTAATATAATCTTGAACTAGTAAGCCATCCACCCTTCGCTTATTAATGGCAGATCTAAATCGAACGCCGCCGCCATCCGTAATATAATTATAGGCCAAATAATCAATCTCATAGTTATTCACGTTGACCCAATAGAGATATTCATCTTCAAAATCGTCACCCCCATTTTCTATTTGAAAAGAGACCTTAATTTGATGATAGCTCTCACCTTTGATCTGTTTTATTCCCTGATCTGTTTTTTTAACCGCGAGATCGTTCAATAGATAGGGTAGCTGAAAAAAATAAAGAACTGAATTTATGGATCTACTGTATTTATCTGCCCATTCTTTTGAAACTTCTATGGAGACCCCATTTTTTTTTCGAGAAAAATGGGTACTATTGATCAACATATCTTCTATAAGTGCGGAGCCATCTTTAAAGGATCTTGTATAAGCATAGGAAGTATCCGATCGCCTTGCACTGTATTGCTTATCTCTAAACGAAAAAGATAGGGTGGCATTCTCAAAAAGATTTTGCCCATGTGCGATGATCGCTTGATCAATTACTTCTTGGCCTTTGTAGGTAAGTATTTTTTTTTGAGATGAGGAGGCCTTATTTTCGCAAGACCAAACGAAGAGCAATAAAATACCAAAAAGGCCCCAATTTTTTATGATTTGGGAAAGGCTTGGACTTAAGTTTGAAATGCGATTAAGAGAAAGCGGTTGATATTTCATAGGAATGGAAAGCAGATGAATAAGCGTCACCTCAATAAATAGAGATCACATTATATTTTAAATAGATGATAAAGTTAGGCTTATACTTTCGCTTATCGATAATAACCACCCTGATATTTTTGATAAGTTGTCAAGGCAATGATGATAGAATAGGGGCGATCACACCGGTGCCATCCTCTTTTACCAATGTCCTCATTAAGTTACCGATCTCTGAGCTAGAAGAAGGGATTAATAAAATTTTGGATCAACAATTATTCGATGGAGGGTTTGCTTTAAATAAAAAAAAGGACAGTTTATTTTTAAAAATTAATCGCAAGGAACGCATTGATATTGAATATTACCAAGGGCGTCTTCATTTGGCTTTACCCTTAAATATCTCGGCGATTATCAAATCTCGTCTCTTGGGCGTTTCGATCAGTAATGCAGCAAAGCCTATCAAATTTCAAGCTAAAGCTGAACTGTCTTTGGGGTTAAATATTGATGAACGATGGGATCTAGAATTTGATTCAAGATGGGAGACGATTATATGGAATGAACCGCCTAATTTTAAAGTATTGGGCTTGAAAATCGATTTGGCAGAACTGATCGAAAAAGAGATTCAAACACATAAAAGGCCCTTAGAAAAAACCATCAATGAGATGCTCAAGGACCAAATTGATTTAAGAACAGCAGTAGAAAGGCTGTATCGATCGATCCAAAAGCCATTGAAGATATCAGCAACGGCACTACCTTTTTATTTTACCAATGAGGCCATCAGTTTAAGGGGCGATTTTGTTAAGACTGAAATTAAGGACACCTTATTTTTTCAATTTGAACACCAATCGATATTACGCATAAACGATGTGCAACTCAGCCCTCAGCCGCTGGGAGTATTACCTCTGAGGACCAATCCTTTGTCTGACCATACCCAGATCAGTTCTTTTGTTGAATTCAGACTGTCCTTTCTGAAAATGGAGCAGGCCATGGATTCGCTACTACTAGGACAGGACCTTAATTTAGAAGGGATTGCTGGAAAAGTGATTAAAGTAGAGATCAGCCCTTATGAGGGATTTTTGAAATGGAATTTAACGGTCGAAGGTGACATTAATGGAATTATTTCTTTGTTTGTAGTACCGAGTATTGATGAAGACTTAATGATACGATTTTCAGCGTTTGATTACGAATTACCTAAAATGGAGGGGTGGGCAAAGATTACAGATTGGGCAATGCACCGGGCCATTGAAAAATATGTAGTCAGTAGATCAAGCTATGATATGGCTCCTTTTCTCTATTCATTGGACGACCGGATTGCGCGTGGATTAAAGAAGTCCCCCTTATCAAAAAATATAGATTTAGCCTTGACCTTGAATAAATTTACCCCATATTCGAAGGGTATGAACGAAGTGGAAATCCAATTTATATTCCAGATTGAGGGTCAGGCAGCTCTTTCAATAAAGGACAAATTATTTATCAAGAAGAAGTAAGGATAAATCATTAGATTTTAAAGGTTAGTCCTTTTTATAGTCCCCTTATTGAAATAAGTTTGTGTCTATAACGGTGAATTTTTTTTCGGGATGTGGCGCAGTCCGGTTAGCGCACCACTTTAGGGTAGTGGGGGCCGCTGGTTCGAATCCAGTCATCCCGACAAAATAGAACTCTAACTTATTGATTTTCAATTGGTTAGAGTTTTTTATATTATTTACTCACCACATTACTCACCATAATTATTTTTTTTTGATTTAATTTAGTGAGTGATATGAAAATCAATCCAATCATAAAACTTATTAGGTCCTCCAATAAATCTCCAATCTTTATTCGGTTAAGAGATAAATTTGAGGGAAAGGATTATCAATCTACAATTAGTGTCGGGAAAGAGGTTGAACCAAAATATTTTAACAATGGTTCTATTTCCTCACGGGCACAAGATTTCCACGATATAAATGAAGTAATCAATTCAATCACAACCGAATTGAGATTGATTTTAACTGAATTAAAAAGGGAAGGAAAAATACCATTACCAAATTTGGTAAAATATAGGTATAATGAGAAAATCAAACAGAAAAAATTTGATACACCAAAAATCAAATCTTTTTGGTTAGCATATAAAGAATGGAACGAAACAAAAAGAGGTTTATCTCGTGGTTACACTAAAACTCTTATCACATTAGGAAACAGATTAAAAGATTTCGAGGTAGATAGAGAAATACCTATATCATTTGAATATACCACAACATCTACCCAATTGTTTCAATCTCAATTTCAAAACTTTTTATGGGATAATAAAAAACTTACAAATGGGTATATCAATAAATTACTTGCATCTCTTGGTTCGTTTTTACACTATTCCCACGAAATGGGATATATAACAAAGAAACCAAGATTTAAGTTGAATGGAACCCCCAAACTATTAGAGAAACCATTTTTAAGAAGTGATGAGGTGTTAAAACTTTTTAACAGTGAGAAGTTTGATTATACAGAGGAGAATTGGAAAAAAATAAAGAGGAATAAAAAATACAATAGACACTTAATACTCATCAACCAAGAACTACTTGGGAAGAACTCTAAAAACTTTGGAGGGGTTCTTACTATAACGAATTGGGAGTTAGTTAGGTTTATACATCTGTGGTGTTGTTCTGTTGGTTGTAGATTTGGTGATGTAGCACATTTTAGAGTTAGTGATTTTTCATTTGATAGGGAAAAAAAATACATGGAATGGATTCAACAAAAAACCAACAGAAGAAATAGTGTTCCAATAAATGATATAAGTGGGTTTATATTTAGAAAGTTTAGTAGAGGGAAGAAATTAGAACAACTACTTTTTCCTCCACTATCAATACAAAAGTTTAATAAACACTTAAAATTAGTTTTAGAGGAACTTAATTTTAACAGAACTATTACTAAACCAAGAATGAGGGGTTCCATAATGATAGATGAAAAACCACAAGAATTACACCAGTTAATAAGTTCTCATAGTGGTAGACATTCTTTTATTACAAATACTATTGAATTAGGAACGATGGATTATAAAACCATTATGAGTTTAAGTGGTCATACAACTACGTCTTCGTTTTTAGGTTATGTTTCAGTTTTAGAAGGTCAAAGAGAAAAGGTAAGTAAATTGTATCAGTTGGAAACGAGTGATGAAAAGGATGAAGAAAAGAGATTAGTTGAGTTATATAAAAAAATAAACGATACAGATAAAAAGTTTTTGATGGGTTGGTTAGAAGGCCAATCAAATAAATAAAGGTAAAATATCAAAAGAACAATCATTACCAATTTCATTTCAAACGACACAAAGAATGTTTGGTATTTAAAAAATAATTATGAATAAAGAACTAAAAGAAATTATTGAAGATGTTGTAATGGGATTAATGAGAAATGGAGATGATATGGTGGGTACTCCAAATGATGCATTGGAAGTGATAAACCATTCAAATGAATTTTGGGAATTAATTGAAGATGAATTGGATAATGATAAAGAGTTTGAAGGATATAAAAATCTAAAAACTGAAATTCATAAATACGCTAATGATTGTTTTGATAAGTTATTAGATGAGTATGAGGAAAATAAATAAGTTCAGAGTTTGAACTAATTTATTCTTCTTCAATTAACGGATTTACGCCTCTCAATTCTAACCACTCTTTCACATCATCAATATTGATGTTATCATACCATATCGGTTCATCATCTATCCTATTTTCTTCTATCAATTTGTTGTACCGATTGACTGCCCTCACCTTCCACGATTCCATTATTTGTTCATAATCACCAACTCCATTTGGGTTTGGTTCTAACTCATCCTCACTTATCTCCCCACGCAAGAATTCGTATGTATTTGAATAAATTGGTGAGTAGTAAACACCCCTATTGTTTTCGTGATAATAGTTTGATGAAGAAATCCCTAAAAGTTGGAAAATCTTATTCAATATTTTTAGTTTCGGTTCACTGACAATTGTATCATTTTCAGTTTTAATTAATCTATCAACTCGTATAGGGTAAAAAAAATGACCTCGATATAAAAACCACCTCGACACCCATTTTGAGAAAAAGTATTTCCTTAGTTACAAGAAACCTCTTGATTACTTGCTTACCATTTTAAACTTTGCTACTTTTAATTCATGAAAGTAAAAGTTTCCTCTCTTACTCACCATCCAAAGAACAAAGAAATCTATGATTTATCTTCCATTGAAGAATTAATGGATAGTATTTCCCAAGTAGGTTTACTACAACCATTAATCATTGATACAAATAATCAAATCATCAGTGGAAATCGAAGATTTGAATCTATTAAACGTCTTGGATGGGAAGAGGTTGATGTTATTGAGAGAGAGGTTAAGGAAGGAGAAGAAGAATTATTATTAATTCATTACAATAAACAAAGAATAAAGAGTTTTAAGGAACTAATTAATGAATACTTAATACTTGATAAGTATCATAGAAAAGGACAAGGAAAACGAACGGATTTGACTTCTGTTAAATCTAACCAAGGTTCTTCAAGAGATATAGTTTCAAATGAATTAGGAATTTCTTCGTCACAACTAAGAAGATTAGTGTTTATTTATAGAAACAAACCAGAGTATATAGAATTATTAGATAAAGGAATACTCACGATTAATCAATCTTATCTTCAAATCCAGAGAGAACTTAAAGAGAAAGAAAGTAGAGAATCTAATGACTCTGTTAAATCAGATTCAATCAATAAATCTAATTGGAGATTTTATCAGAAGTCATCTCATGATATGAGTGAATTATCTGATGGTGAAGTTCAAACCATCTTTACTTCTCCTCCTTATTGGAATAAAAGAACCTATTCAGATGAAGTTTACAAAAAATGATCGATAATGTTTCCTTCTAATGCCCTACAACGGTTAGTATATGAAAAGTAGGCGATTTAGAATCACAAACT